>Ga0187860_1000648_pt1 | contig 32760 bp, 27 predicted proteins | sample June2016WEW_10_4_FD_132981 | JGI IMG/M metagenome (GOLD analysis project Ga0187860, IMG submission 132981) | Peatland microbial communities from SPRUCE experiment site at the Marcell Experimental Forest, Minnesota, USA - June2016WEW_10_40 | ecosystem: Environmental > Terrestrial > Soil >...
ATGCGGTTCCAGACCTCAGCCCGCTCGGGTCCGGTGAACCTGCGACCTCTCATGGCACCTCCTCATGGCAGCTGCAGCTTGCTGCTCACTGAGGCTTGGTGCACGGACCCCCTGAATCCAAGCCCGAATCACTACACAGAACCTGGAGCCGACGGGGAGATTCGAACTCCCGGCCAGCGGTTTACGAAACCGCTGCTCTACCACTGAGCTACGTCGGCGCTAAGGGGACGGGGACGCGGCGGGCCCGTCCGAGTGAGCCATTATCCCAGTTGCGTGAAGACCCGAGGCCCCCGGCGCTCCGCCGCCTCGCCGCCATGACCGAGGACGCCCTGGCCCGCTTCGCCGGGGAGCACCCCCTCTCCGTCGCCCTGGACGACGAGGGTGCTCCTCCGGACGACCCGCTGCTCCGCCTCTACGAGGGGCCGCTCAGGGTGAGGCGGGGCACCCCATGCCTGGTGGCCAACTTCGTGACCACCGCGGACGGGGTCACCTCCTTCGGGGAGGGGAGCGGAGAGGGCGCGATCGCCGTGAGCCTCCACGACGCCACCGACCGCCTGGTCATGGCCCTGCTCCGCTGCGCCGCCGACTGCGTCCTGATCGGGGCCGGCACGCTGCGCGACGACCCCCACCACCAGTGGACCCCGAGCACCCCGCTCCCGGAGCTGGCCAGGGAGCTCACCGCCCACCGCCTCCGCGTGGCCGGCACCGCGGAGCCGCCGCCGCTCGCCGTGGTGAGCGAGAGCGGCGCCCTCCCCGCCTCACACCCGGCCCTCAGCCATCCAGAGGCCGACGTCCTGATCATCACCACCCCGGAGGGGGCCGCTCATCTCCCCGCCCTGCACCCTCGCGTCCGGGTCGCGGTCGCGGGCGAGACCGGCGAGATCCGGCCGGCCGCCATCGTCGCCGCGGCGCGCACCCACCTCGGCGCCGTGACCATCCTCTGTGAGGGCGGGCCCCGGCTCTTCGGTCAGCTCCTGGCCGCCGGTCTCGTCGATGAGCTCTTCCTGACCGTCTCCCCCCAGCTCGCCGGCCGGTCCGGGTCCGACGGACGGCCGGGCGTGGTCGCCGGTACGGCCTTCGCCGCGGGCGTCGCGCCGCGGCTCCGTCTGCGCTCTCTGCGCTGGTCGGGCGACCACCTCTTCCTGCGGTACGGGGTGATGGGCAGGACGTGACGATCAGCGGTGCGCGGGGACTCACGGAGGGTGAGTTAAGGAAATCGATGTCCATAACCCCTTCTGGGGGGGTGGGACCGTCCACCGTCGGAGCCGGAGCCGGGGCCTGGGACGCGCCAGGCTAGGGTGGGCGCGGGCTGCCGTGCCCGGCCATCCGAGCCAGCGCTGCGTCTGACCAGACCGGCACGGGGGCCGCGCGCGCCCGCGGCGCCCGATGGGGCGCCGGGGCCGGGCCGGGCCGGTGGGTGGCCGAGGTCGGGGCGGGTCGCGGCACGACCGGCGCGGCCTCTTCGTCGCCGAGCAGGAGGCCGCGGCGGCGGCGGATGTGACGGCGGACCCAGAACCAGGCGGCGAAGCCGGCCAGGGTGATCACCCCCTTGTCGGCGGCGCGCTGGAGCAGGGCCGCGGCCACCGCCGCCGGCCCGAGCACGCCCTGGGTGTGGAGCAGGGCGATGGCGGTGGTCTCGAAGCCGCCCACCCCGCCGCCGGGGCTGGTGGCCGCGCCGGTGAGGTAGGCCGCCCCGTAGATGAAGGTCGTGGTCACCCACGGCACCGCCTGGCCGCTGGCGCCCCGCACCATCAGCCAGAAGAGGGTCAGCTCGAAGAGCGCGCCCAGCACGCTGAGGGTCAGCCAGAGCCAGGTCTCGGGGCGACGCATCAGCCGCACCACCTGCTCATGGAGCACCTCGAGCTGGCGGGTGGCCCGGCGCGCCACGGGGATGTGACCCACCAGGGCGAGCACCGCGCTGAAGACCGGGTTGATCGTGAGGATGCCGATGATGGCGAGGATCCCGGCCAGGGACACCGCGATCCCCGAGATCCCGGCCGCGTAGGCGAGGGCGCCGGGGATGGCGACGGCCACGATCACGGCGGTGTAGAGCAGCTCCTGGACCGTGACCGCGGCGATCGTGGTGCCGAGTGGGGCGCCGGTCGCCTCACTGGCCAGCTCGGCACGGGCCAGCTCCCCGAAAGGCAGCAGGCCGAACGCCTCGCCCCCCACGGTGAACAGCACCGAGGCTCGGGGGGTGACCGGGACCCCCTCGCTGCGCAGCAGCTGGTGGTACCGCAGGCCCTTGGTGAGGTAGAAGCAGGCGGTCAGCCCGAGTGCCGCGGGCACCATGATGATCGGGAAGTGCGCGATGTCCTGACCGAGCTGACCGGGATTGAGGATCAGGATCAGGGCGACCAGGATGCCGATGGTCACCCCCGCCTGAAGGATCAGGCGCACGCGGTGGGCGCGGCTCATCGGGACATCCTCAGACGGAGCATCGACCCGAGGGCCGGGCGCTGTCGGTTCGTCACCGAACCGGTTCTACGCGCTGCGCGCCGTTGCTATCGTCTGTGATCTCGTCCTCTCGAAGGGGGAGGGCGGCGTACCCGATCGCCCCTGGGCCGGTGTGGGTACCGATGACGGGGTCGAGGGCGATGGTCTCGCAGCGGGCGAGGTCGCAGGTCTCGCGGAGCCGCGCCTCGAGTCTGGCGGCGAGCTCGGGGGCATCGGCGTGGAAGACCAGGACCCAGAGCCGCCCGGGCAGGTCGCGAGCGGTCTTCTCCAGCGCGGAGAGCACGCCGGAAGGGGTTCGGGCCAGGGCGACCCGCCCGGTCTGGCCGTTGCTCAGCCGGAACACTGGGCGGACGTGGAGGCTGTCCGAGATGCCCGCCAGCAGGCTGTTGATCCGGCCGCTGCGGGCGACGAACTCGAGCGCCTCCAGAGCGCCGAACATCCGCACCTCGTCGACAGCGCGCTCGGTGCGCTCGACCACCTCCGCCAGCTCGGCGCCTGCGGAGCAGAGGCGGGCCGCCGCCCGGGTGATCAGGCCCAGGCCGGCGGCGGCGGTGCCGGTGTCGATCACGGTGACCCGTTCCCGTCCCTCCTCCTCGGCCAGCATCCGGGCGGCGAGCCGGGCGCTGTCGTCCATCCCGCTGAAGCGTGCCGGGATGGTGAGGCAGAGGACCTGCTCGGCCTGGCAGCGGCGGAAGGCTTCCAGGAACTCCCCGGGCGGCGTCGCCGAGGTCTCCGGGGTCTCGCCGGCCCGCAGCCGCGCGTAGAAGCGGTGCAGCTCTGCGTCGCTCAGGCCGTCGATCTCCTGGTCGCCGATCCGGACCGGGAGGTCGACGATGCCGACGGTGGCGGCCAGCTCCGGGGGTACCAGGGCGCCGTTGCCGGTCACCAGCGCGCAGCGCAGGCCGGCGCCGACGAGGGGGGGGCGCGCCCGCTGCGCCGGCGCGGTGGGAGAGAGCTCCACGGCTACCGGCGACCCTCCGACGCGCTAGACGAAGTGGCTGAGCACGAGATGGCCCACGTCCTTGCTTGCAACGTTCGAGAACGCGACCGCCACCGCCGCGCCCGGCGCCGGTCGGAGGTCGAGCCCCACGGGGAGGCCGCTGCTTAAGATGATAGTCATGGGCTCTGGGTGCGACTCGCCCTCCGGCGGATCGGTGGGGGGATCATGGACGCGCGCTGGACCCTGGTCACCTTCTGCGCGGCCGGCTATCTGATCGGAAGCCTCCCGGTAGGGTACTGGGCAACCCGCTGGCGGCGGCTGGGACTGGACATCCGCGGCTACGGCTCGGGCAACGTCGGGACCGCCAACGTCTACCGCCACGCCGGCTTCGGCCTCGCCGCGGTGGTCGGGCCCATCCAGTTTGCCCAGGGGCTCCTTCCGCTCCTGCTGGCGCGGTACATCGGCGATGTCGGCACCACCGGCCTGGTGCTGGTCGCGGTCGCCGCCGTCGTCGGCAACGGCTGGTCGGTGTTTCTCGCCTTCGACGGCGGCCGCGGGGTGGCGGTGTCGACCGGCGTGGTGGCCGGGCTCAATCTGATCGCCCTCGCCGTGCTCCTCGTCTGCTTTGCCGTGGGGGCTCTCCGCGGGCGGATCGCGGAGGGGGTGCTGGTCGGCTTCATCATGCTGCCGATCGCCGGCGTGGTGCTGGCGCTGACCCCGCTCCAGACCGGCTACGCGCTCCCGCTCGGCTCCGTCGCGCTGCTGCTCCTGATCCTGGCCCGTCGCCTCGACGGCGTGGTGGGGGACGTCAACCATTACGGGGGTGCGCGCCACGTCATCCTGGACCGGGTCCTCCACGACCGCCGGCCCGGACGCCCGCTGGTCGGGCACCGCACCGATCCCTGAGCCGGCCCGCGTCCCCCCGGTCCGGCGTCATGCCGTGATCGCAGGCTGGCCCTCGTCCGTCCACACCTGGTTGAAGGGATACCACTGATCGGGGGCGAGGGCGATCAGGGCGTCGAGCCGCTCTGCGAGCGCCTGGGTCATCTCCGCCACCGTGCCGGTCGGGATCGGGGCGTCGACCAGGATCCGGTAGTGGCGGCCGTCGCGGTAGCACGCACACGGCAGGAGGGGGCACCCGCTGTGCAGCGCCATCGCGGCCGGGCCGGTGCTGAAGAGGACGGGGCCGCCCCGGAAGCGGACCTCGACGGTCGGGCCGCCCTCGGGGATGTCGGCGAGGAGGGCCAGGAAGCGCCCCCGTCGCAGCGCGTGGAGGAGGCCCCGCGCGGCGCGTCCGGGGGTGAAGACCTCGAGCCCGCGGCGCTCCCGCGCCCAGACGATGACCCGGTTGAAGGCGACCGGGGTGAACTCCCGCATCACCGTGGTCAGGGCCAGCCCATGGGAGAGCGCCATGGTCGCGGCCATGTCCCAGTTGCCGAAGTGAGCCAGGCAGAAGATGCCGGCGCCGTGCTCCTCCTGCGCCCGGTTGATGTTGTCGTAGCCGTCCATCGGATGCAGCCGCTGCACCGTCTCCATGCTCAGGCCGTGAGACCACACCATGTCCAGGCAGGTCCGGTAGTACTCGCGGTAGGACGCGCGGGCTCGGGCGCGGGCAGCGCGCGCGCCGAGCGCGGGATCGGCCCGCCGGTGGCGGGCCGCACAGGCGGCAACCCGCCCCGGGCGGGTCGCGCACGAGACCCACGCGATCGCGTCCGAGGCGAGGAATCGCCGCCACCCCAGTGCCTGCGTGATCCTGGCCATCCCGCCCCAGAGCAGGCGCAGGGCGGCGGCGGGAGGCTCCTGGCTCGGGATCGGGGCGCCCACCGCGACGGCGACCGGGGAGATCAGCCGGTGGCCCGAGGGCCCTCCGTCGTCGCGGTCGCTCACCCGGGCCGGCTCGCCCGATCTGGTCTCGATGGCATCTCCGCCCGTCATCTGCGTCGGCGGACTGGATCATACCGAGGGAGGGTGCGGGCCGAAGGTGTGACCGCCGGCGTAGGCTAGCCGCCGAGATCGCCCCGGTGGGCCGGGGCCCGCTCGCCGGTGGCGGAGGGTTGGCGGTGGCGATGCGCGTGGCGTGGTTCGGGCATGCCGGAGGCCGGCGGGCCGATGGCCTGACCGCCTACAGCGACCAGACCGTGGCCGGCCTGGCCACGGCCGGCTGCGAGGTGCGCTTCTTCCACCACGACCAGGACGGCGATCGCACCCCGGTCTCCGGCGCCGTGGCTCTGGAGGGGGTCCGGTTCAAGACCGTCACCCTCCCCGCCCCGCGCACCCTGGCGCGGATCGAGCGGGCTCTCGAGGAGTTCCGCCCCGATGTCGTCCACTGCTCGGTGAGCGTCTCCCTCCTCGACGGCGCCATCGCCCGGGTTGCACGTGGCCTCGGTGCCGCCACGGTGGCGACCTGCCATCTCCCCTACGCGCCGGCCCAGAGCGCGCGGGGTCGGGTGATGCGCGGCCTCTACCGCTACCACAGCGTCCGCCTCCAGGAGTTCGACCGCTGCATCGCCCTCTCCGCCGATCAGCGCGACCTGCTGGTCCGGGCGGGGCTCCGGCCCGATCGGATCGTGGTCATGCCCAACGCCGTCGACACCCGGCGCATCTCTCCTGGCCCATCCGCGCTGCGCCCGGCGTTGGGGGCGGCCCTGGTGGTGTCCTTCCTGGGCCGGCTCGACCCCGAGAAGCGGGTGGAGGAGTTGATCCACTCCTTCGTCGCCCGTCGCTGGCCGGCTGACCACCTGCTGCTCATCGCCGGCAGCGGCAGCCAGGACCGGCGCCTCCGCGCCCTGACCGGCCAGGATTCGCCGGTCCGGTTCCTGGGCATGGTGACCCGCTTCGAAGATCGCCTGGAGCTGCTCCGGGCATCCGACATCTTCGTGCTCCCCTCGACCGCCGAGGGCCTCTCGCTGGCGCTGCTGGAGGCGATGGCGGCGGGCTGCGCCATCATCTCCACCGACGCCGGCGAGCACGGGGCGGTGCTCGACGGTGCCGGCGTGGTCATCCCGGTCCATCCCCTCGAGCCGGCTCTCGCCGAGGCGATGGAGCGGCTGCGCGCCGACCCAGATGCCCGCCGGCGCCTCGGCGAGGCCGCCCGCCGGCGCGCCGTCGAGAACCACAGCCTGGACCGCTACATCGACGATCTCCTCCATCTCTACGCGAGCGCCATCGAGGCCGGCCGGGTGGTCGCCGCCGCGAGCGGCTAGGTCAAGCCCCCGCGCACCGGGCGGCGTCCCCGGTGCCCATCAGGGGCCGGACGACCGGGTGGCGGCGCTCCCCTGGGCGTGGCCCTCGGTGACGGGGAGCCTGGCACGCAGCGCGGTGCCCCGATGGGGTGACGACTCGATCCGCAACCCGCCCCCGGACTCGCGCGCCAGGTCGTGGATCAGTCGGAGGCCGAGATGCCCCTCCTCAGCCCGGCGCCGGCGCTCCTCCTCGGAGAAGCCGGCCCCGTCGTCGACGATCTCGAGCTCCAGGTCACCGCCGTCGCAGCGGACGTCGACCCTGACGTGGTGGGCGGCGGCGTGCTCGGCGACGTTGCGGAGCGCCTCCTGCGCGATCCGATAGGTGGCGGCGAGGGCCGCGCCCCGGACGCCCGCGGCCTCCGGCGCGACCTCGACCCGCACCTCGACCCCCTCGTCGCGCAGCGGCCCCGCGAGCTCGTCCAGGGCGGCGGCGAGGCCGACCTCCTGGAGGTCGGGGGGCGCGATCTCGCGGAGCAGGGTGCGCAGCTCCTCGATCGCCTCGGCGGTGGCATCGGCCGCGTGCAGCATGGCGACCCGGTCGTCCTCCCGGTCCCGATCGGCGCGGCTGCGCAGTCCGAGCGCGATCGTGGCCAGATCCTGGACCACGCCGTCGTGAAGGTTGCGGGCGATCCGGTGGCGCTCCGCGTCGGATGCGTCCAGCGCCTGCTGGAGCAGTTGCTCGCGCTCTCGGGTGTGCGCCTCGCGCTGGAGCTGGGCGGCATGGGTGCGGGCGGAGAGCACCAGCAGGGACATCTGGAGCAGCAGCACCGGGACCAGCAGCAGGAGGAATCCATCCGCTCCCTCCCGGTCGACCAGGACCACACCGCCGAACGCGGTGAGCCCCGCACCGAGGTGGTAGGGAAGGACGTTGGCGGCGTTGTGGCCCACGTACTCCACCACCCGCAGGTCCGGCTGGCTGAGCCGCTGCACGACGGCCAGCAGCCAGATGTTGACCAGCCAGCAGAGGAAGCCGGCCACCAGGCCTCCCACCAAGCCACGGCCGAGAGGGGTGCCGCCACCGGTGATGCCGTGGAACACCGCCCACGCGACCAGGTTGCTGAGGAACTGGTTGGAGGCGTTGAAGACGGCCTTGAATGTGTGCAGGCCCAACCGCGCCCCGCTGCCGGCGACCTCGCAGGCGGTCGCGACCAGCGCCCCGATCGGTCCGGCCGCGAAGGTCAGCCCCATGTGGGCAAAGATCGAGGCCGACCAGAAGCTGGCCACCCCCGAGAGCGCGCGGACCGCGGTCGCGGCCAGCACGAAGGTGGCGCATCCCCCCAGCGCCAGCAGCGCCGGGTCGGCCGGCGGCCGGACGGTGGCCGCCGCCGCCGCCGTCGCTCCGGCCGCGAGCAGGCCGACGTAGATGACCAGCGCCGGTGTGTAGTGGAGTGGGACCCCGGCCGCCTCCTGGGGAAGCCGGGGGACCCGGGCGGCGATCCGGCGCAGCCAGCCGGGAGCCGCGATCCCGTGCTCCACGTCGGCTGTCCGCGTCACCGTGTGCCGCGTCCGGACCAGTCCCGCGTCAGGCCGGCGGTCTGGGGACCGCCACGACCCTCGGCTCCCGGGAGCCGTCCTCGCGCTCGATCTGCACCAGACCGAGGCGCAGGGCCTTGGTCACCGCCTCCAGCTTGGAGTGGGTGGCCAGCTTGGAGTTGATCCGGGAGAGCTTGTTGCGCAGGGTCGCGTGGCTCATGAAGAGCTGCTGCTCGATGGCCGTGTTGTCCCAGCCCTGGGCGAGGAGCTGGAGGACCTCGAGCTCCCGGGGAGAGAGGTCGTCCCCGTAGCCCTGCCGCACCGCCGACGCCGGACCGATCAGCTTGGCGACCATCCCCGGGGAGATGGCGATGTTGCCGACCATCGCTCCGCGGATGGCGCTGGGGAGGTGGTCGAGGCTCTCTGCCTTGCTGATGAAGCCGCTGCAGCCGGCGCTGAGCGCCTCGTCGAGCACCTGGCGCTCCTCCACGGCGCTCACCACCAGGACCCGGGTTCGGGGGTGTTCCTCGAGGATGTAGCGGGCGGCCACGATGCCGTCGCCGTCGGGGAGGTGGTAGTCCATGAGCACGACGTCCACGTGCTTGCGACGGAGGAACTCGCGGGCGTCGTCGAGGCGCTGGGAGATCCCGTCGACCCGGATGTCGGCCTCGTCACGGAGCGCTCGCGCCAGCGCCTCGGCGAACATCTGGTGGTCCTCGACGATGAGGACCCGGATCAGCGGGTTCGGCGAGAGCGCGAGGTGAGGGTCCATCTCGAGGTCCGACATCGGGGCAAGCAGAGGATATGCCTCGGTGGACCGGAAGAGGCGGGCCGCCGCCCACATGGTGCGCCGCGCCGACGCCTCACCGTCCGCGCGCGACCTCAGACCGAGGAGGTGTTCCACAGCTCGGGATCCACACTCCGCGCGGTCGCGATCGCGGTCGCGGGTCGCTCACGGCTGGGGACGCCGCCGACGGCCCGGTGCGTCGCCGCGGCGCCACCGCGGCGCCGGGCCCAGCCACCCACCAGCGCGGCCGTCCCGCAGGTCCAGGCCACCAGCAGGGTCACCGTCCACCCGAGCCGCGGGGCGGCCAGGGTGGCGAGCAGCCCCCCGCCGAGCATCCCGGCGTAGCCGAACAGCCAGACCGCGGCACTCGCCTGGCCCAGACGCTCCGAGGCGACGGTGCGGGCCAGCTCGGTCGCCGCCAGGATCTCGTAGGGTGCCGACGCCAGGCCGCTCAGCACCGCCAGGCCGGCGTCGACCCACGCCGAGCCGACCACGGCGAAGGCCCCCAGCGGGAGCAGCTCACCGAGGGTGAGCAGCGCCATGGTGCGCGAGCCCAGTCCCCGGCGGCGGGTGCCGAGCAGGGCAAGAGCGCCCAGGACGTTGCCGGCGCCCACCGCCGCGTACACCCAGCCGGCGGCGGACGCGCTGCCGAAGCGCTGCTCGGCGGCGGCGGGGAGCACCGCCTGGAGGCAGGTGATGGTCCCGAAGATCCCGAGCTGGGCGAGGGCGAGCTGGCGGAGGAAGGGACGGCGGAGCACCAGCCCGATCCCGTCCCACGGCCGCCCCCGTCCGGCTCCACCACCGGCTCGGCTTCCCGCCCCGCCCGGCAGGCTGGCGACCAGGGCGGCCAGGGCCAGGAAGCTGAGCGCATCGGCGCCCACCAGCCAGCTGGCCGAGCCGGTGCCGAGCAGGCCGAGCAGGCCGGCGGCGAGGCCGGGGCCGATCACCAGCGCCGCGGCGTCCACGGCACCCACCAGAGCGTTGAGGCGCGCGACGCCGGACGCGGGGACGACGCGGGGGATCGCCGCCTGGCCGGCGGGCTGGGCGGCGCCCCCGGCGGCCTGACTCAGGGCGAGCAGCGCCAGCACCGCCGGGATCGCCCCGGCGAGAAGGCTGAGCGCGAGCGCTCCGGTCACGACGGCACGGCCGGCGTTGAGGGCCACCAGGGTGGGCAGCGGCCCGAAGCGGTCCGCCAGGTGCCCGCCGAGCAGCGATCCCACTGGACGCGGGGCCACCCGCAGCAGGATGGCCAGAGCCGGGGCGGCCAGGCTGTGGGTCAGCGCCCAGAGGGCGACCGCCACCGCCACCGTCGTCAGCCAGTCGCCGCAATTGGAGACGGCGCGGCCGCTGACGAATCGGGTGGTCGGACCTCCGATGCGGAGCCGGCCGGCCGTTCCTGCCGGCCAGATGACTTTCGCTTTGGACATGCTCACCTTGTCCGTCTCGGCTCCGAGCGCCCGTGACGTCATGGGCCCGAGGGCCGATGTCCTGCCCCCACCTCCGGTGAGGTGGGGGTGGGCGGACGCCGGATTTAGGTCGCCCTGCGGCGCCCGCCCGAAGGGGATGAGGAATTTCTGCGGATCAGCTCCAGCCGTTGGTCACGTCCCGTCCTCCGGTGTGCTGGACACGCCGGTCGGGTCACTGTCGTGGAGCCCTTCTCTGCGTGCCCGGCCTGTCGGTCGGCCACCTCATCGTCGGTTCCGGGCGCCGATTGGCATAGACGCCGATGTCCCTGATTGGGCGCCCGAATGCACTCGATTTCGCTGACGTTTGCGGAGCCGGTGACCGGCGGCAGCGCCGGGGAGATGCATCTGCGTCCGGTGGCCAGGAGCATCTGCACTAGCACGGAGGTGTGATGGGTCGCCTGCGGTCGGCATTCCCGGTCGTTCCTGGGCCACGTGGCCCAGGGCCGGAGGGCCTTCCTCGGCTGACCCCTGGCGGGCCGGCGTCTGGCCGGCCTGCCTCCGGGGTGGGATCAGCCCCGGCGGGCGATGACCTCGGTGATCGCCGCCGCCACCGCGTCCACCAGGACCTCCGCCTCGGCGTCGCTCATGGAGAGCGGCGGGTTGAGGACCACGACCTCGCCGAGCGGGCGCACCACCACCCCGTGGCGGCGGGCGGCGAGGGTCACGGCGCGTCCGACCCGGAGCGCCGGGTCGAAGGGGGCGGCGCCGTCGCGCAGCTCGATGCCGGTCATGACCCCCCGGCGGCGGATCTCGAAGACGCCGGGGAGCGCCGCCACACGCTCCTCGAGCAGCCGCTCGAGAGTCGCCGCCAGCCGTCGCGCCGACCCCAGCGTGCCCTCCTCCTCGAAGAGGCGGAGTGAGGCACGGGCGACCGCGCAGGCCACCGGGTTGCCGGTGTACGTGTGCCCGTAGTAGAGGGTGCGCTGCGCGGAGAAGGGCGCCGTGAAGCGGCTGAAGATCTCCTCGGTGGTGAGCACCGCCGAGAGCGGGAGGTAGCCCCCGCTCAGCCCCTTGCCCAGGCAGAGGATGTCCGGCGAGATCCCGGCGCCCGCGGAGGCAAAGAGGTCCCCGGTCCGGCCGAAGCCTGTGGCCACCTCGTCGGCGATGAGCAGCGCCCCGTGGCCCCGGGCCAGGCCCGCGGCCTCGCGCAGCCACCGGTCGGAGTGGGTGAGCATCCCGGCGGCCGCCTGGACGCGGGGCTCGACGATGAGTGCCGCCACCTCGGAACCCCAGCGGTCCAGCAGGTCGGCGAGGGCGCGGAGGGAGGCCTCCTCGCCGAGGTGAGGGCTGGGGACGGTCAGGGCGGGGAAGAGGATGGGGTCGAGGCCGGTGTGGAACGGCTCGCTGCGGCCGACGCTGACCGCCCCGGCGGTGTCGCCGTGGTACGCGTCCCCCAGCGCGACGAAGCGGGAGCGCTCCGGGTGGCCGGCGTGGCGCTGGGCGAGCAGCGCGATCCGCAGCGCCGCCTCGACCGCCGCCGCTCCCGCCTCGCCGTAGAAGACGCGGCGAAGCCCGGGCGGGGCGACCCGGGTGAGCTCCTCGGCAAGCAGGGCGCCGGGGGCGTGGGTCTGGCCCAGGAAGGTGCTGTGAGCGATCCGGCCGAGCTGCTCGCGGGCAGCGCGGTCGAGGGCGGGATGGGCGTGGCCGTGGACGGTGCACCAGAGGCTGCTGATCCCGTCGAGGTAGCGCCGCCCGCCCTCATCGGTCAGCCAGCAGCCGTCCCCGGAGCGGATCACCAGGGGAGCCTCCTCCCGCCATTCGCTCGTCTGGGTGAAGGGGTGCCAGAGATGACGGTGGTCGGCATCGATCACCTCGCCGGTGACCTCCCGGCGCGGGGAGGTCAGCGGGGCGAGGTCGAGCGCCCCCGCGGCCCCGGCCAGGGCGTCGACGTCGGCGGCGTCACCGAGGTGGGGCAGCACGCCGAGCACCGGCACCCCGCACTGGTCCCCGATCTGGGCGGCGTTCTCGGCGACGAAGGCCGGGTCACCCTCCCCGGCGACGTCGACCAGCACCACGCCCAGCAGGCGAAGCCCGGCGTCCCGCGCGGCCTCGACGGTGAGCGCGGTGTGGCCGATCGTCCCCAGGCCGGCCAGCGCCGCGATCACCACCTCGGCGTCGAGCCGGCGCAGCAGGTCGCGGACCGTCTGCCGCCGGGTGAGCGGGACCAGCAGCCCACCCACGCCCTCGACGAGGAGGAGATCGCAGCCCGCCGCGGCCGCCTCGGTCGATCGGGCGAGGGCCTCGACGTCCAGCTCCCTTCCCTCGGCGGCCGCCGCCGCGAGCGGCGACCGTGCCAGTTCGAAGGTTGCGAGCACGGCCGGGCCGTTCGCCCCCGATACCCGCCGGAGCAGCTCGGCGTCCTCGCCCACCCCGCCCAACGGGACGCCGGTCGCCACCGGCTTGAGCGCGCGGCAGTCGACCCCGCGCCGGCGCAGCGCGGCGCAGAGGGCTGCGGTGAGCACCGTCTTACCCACCCCGGTCCCGGTGCCGGTCACCGCGACGATCCGTCCCATCAGACCTCCAGCAGGGACCGGATCGCGGCGGCCACCCCCTCGATCTCCGCCTCGGAGTGGGCGGCGCTGGCCACCAGCCGCAGCCGGCTGGTGCCCGGCTCCACGGTGGGCGGGCGCACGCCCTGGACCAGGTAGCCGCGTTCCCAGAGCGCGGCGTCCACCGCCATAGCCCGCCATGGGTCGCCGATCATCACGGCCACGATGGGGGAGGAGGCGTTCTCCCCGCCGAGCGCGGCGGGACCGAGGTGCAGCCGGAGCGACCGGGCCCGCTCCTGGAGCCGGGAGACCACCTCGGGCTCGGCGATCAGCACCCCGAGTGCCGCCCGCGCAGCGGCCATCGTGGGGTGGGGGGGCGCGGTGGAGAAGATCAGCGCGCGCCCGCGCTGGAGCAGGAGCCGGCGGACCGGCTCCGACCCGCAGACGGCGGCACCCGCCGCGCCCAGGGCCTTGGAGAAGGTGACCACCCGGACCACGTGGTCGCCGCCGATCCCCAGCTCGGCGCAGAGCCCGCGTCCTCCCGGTCCGGTGGTGCCCAGGGCGTGGGCCTCGTCGACCACCAGCCAGGCGCCGTGCCGCCGTGCCGTCCGGTCGAGGGCGGCCAGGTCGGCGGACGCGCCGTCCATCGAGAAGACCGAGTCGGTGACGACGATCGGGCGTCCGGCGGCCACCGCCAGCCGGGCCTCCAGGTCGGCGACTTCGCGATGGCGATAGACCGCCACTCTGGAGCGCGACGCCCGGCAGCCGTCGATGAGCGAGGCGTGGTTGCCCGCGTCGCTGAGGATGGTGGCGTCGGGGCCCCCCAGCGCCTCCAGGATGGCGACGTTGGCCGCGTAGCCGCTCGGGGCGACGGTGGCCGTGGCGGTGCCCAGGAAACCGGCCAGCGCCTCCTCCAGGTCGTCGATGGCCGCGTGGCAGCCGGAGAGGTGCCGGGAGCCGGTGGCCCCCACCCCGAGCTCGAGAGCCGCCCGCGACGCCGCCTCCCGCACCGCCGGGTGGGTGGCGAGGCCGAGGTAGTCGTTGGAGCTGAAGACGACCACCCTCCGCCCATCCACGACGCTGTGGGGGGCGCTGCCGCCCTGGCGCCGGCGCGGCCGGCGGCTCAGGCCGGCACGCTCGTCGGCGAGGAGGGTCTGATCCGCCCAGTCGAGGGGCGACGTCGCGGACGTCGGCATGCGGCTCCCGAGTCTGACAGCAGCCCGCGCGGTTCCGGCGCGAGCCTGCCATGCCGGCATGGCCCACCCAGCCTGGTGCCCGGGGTCGGGGATCGCCCGCTACGCGGCGTCCTTCACCCAGGTCCCCCAGCTCGAGACGGAGATCCCGAGGCCCACGCGCACCCGGGGAAGCTGCCAGAGCGCGGTGCTGTAGTCGTCGGCGGAGTCGTTCTGGAGGTCCTGGAGGCCGCCCACGTAGCCGTAGCCGTGGAGGGTCGCGAAGAGCGGCGCCTCCCGGCTGCTGTCGGAGAACTGGGTCGGTCCCGGCCACACCCCACTGTAGGCGATGAACTGGATCGGCTCCCCGCCGACCAGGCTCTCCAGGGTGCTCTTGCTCTGGTCGGTGACGACCTCGAGCTGCTGGGTGGTGGCGTCGCCGGCCCAGAGCGCGACGTTGTCCTTCAGGGTGTGGTCACCGAACGAGAACCCGGTGGCGGCGAGCTCGCGGAGCTGGGCCCCGGTCATGTACTGCTGGGGCCCGTACACGCCGCCGATCAGCGCCGTGCAGGGGAAGAAGACCGCGGTGAAGCCGTACTCGCGGAGGATCGGAGCCGCGTTGGTCCACTGGCTCAGCCGGCCGTCGTCGAAGGTGACCACGAACGAATGCGCGGGCAACGCTAGGCCATAGAGCAGGGCGTCGGCCAGGTGCTGCAGGGAGATGCTGGTGGCGCCGATCGAGTGCGCGTAGGCCATCTCCGACTGGAACTGGCTGGTGAGCGTGGTCAGCCCGACGTCCAGCTCCCAACCGTAGGTGTTGCCGTCGTAGGCGCTCTCCTGCGGCACCTGGTTCTCGACCAGGTGGTACATGAAGATGGGGACGTCGACCTGGCGGGAGGTCACCTGGGCGGGCACGATCACCGGGGCGTCCATGGAGGCCGGCCCCTCGCCGACCACCGATGCCGCCCCCGCGGCGGCGTCGTATTCGACCGAGATCTGGGTCATCGAGAAGAGCGCGGCGACCCCCGGGGGATCGAGCGCATCAGGGTTCGCGAAGGTCACCTGCACCGGGAACCTCCAGGTGTCGGGGACCGAGACCGCCGGGCTCTCCGGGTCGTACCAGGTGACGCCGTCGGTGGGTGGGCCGAGGCTGATCGAGCTGATCGCCGCCCCCTGGAACTTGGCCCCGAGCATGGCGGTCCGGGCGCTCTGGCTCGGCCACAGCGCCTGAGCCGGAGCGGCCAGCTCGTCCCACTGAGCGTCCCAGGCCTCGCTCGCGGTCTGATCGGCGAACCGCTGGGCCAGGTCCGTGACCGCGGAGAGGGCGGCGGGGGAGGCGGACGGCGGCGTGCCGGTGGGCGGAGGGGCGCTCGCCGAGGGGGTGGGTCCGGGCCGGTGGGTCGCCGGCGTCGCAGCCGGAGCGGCGGAGCAGCCGGCGAGGAGCAGCGCCATCGTCACCACGGGACCCGCGAGACGGGTCACGGGCCTACGCTACCAGGACCGCGAACGGACCCGCGCCATGACGCGGCGCCGGCGGGCGGGCCCGCCGCCGGGCCGGTGAGTGGCCCCGGCGTGGATGCCGCCACGCGGTAACCTGTGGCCCCGATGGCGAAGCTCGACCGTCTCGACCTGCCCGCCCTCGACGCCAAATGGCAGCGGAGATGGGCAGAGCGCGGGACCTACCGCTCCGACATGGAGGGGCCGCGCCCCTTCTACTGCCTGATGATGTTCCCCTATCCGTCGGCGGAGAAGCTGCACATCGGCAACGCCTACGCTTTCACCGGCGCCGACATCTACGGCCGCTACCGCCGCCAGCGGGGGGATGACGTCTTCGAGCCGCTGGGCTTCGACGCCTTCGGCATCCACTCCGAGAACTACGCGCTCAAGGTGGGTGAGCACCCCGCCACCCTGACCGCCCGCAACGTCGAGTACTTCCGCGAGCAGCAGCTCAAGAAGCTCGGACTGGGCGTGGACTGGTCCCATGAGATCGACACCACCAGCCCCGACTACTATCGCTGGACCCAGTGGGTCTTCCTCCAGCTCTTCAGGGCGGGGCTCGCCGAGCACCGCGAGGGCCCGGTCAACTGGTGCCCGTCCTGCCTCACCGTGCTCGCCGACGAGCAGGTGCTGAGCGGGCACTGCGAACGCTGTGGCACCGCGGTCGAGACCCGCTACCTCAAGCAGTGGTTCATCAGGACCACCCGCTACGCCCAGGAGATGCTCGACGCCCTGGACACCCTGGACTGGAGCGAGCGGACCAAGCTGGCGCAGCGCAACTGGATCGGGCGCAGCGAGGGGGCGCTCATCGATTTCAGGCTCAATGGCTGTGCCCGCGACCAGGTGACGGTCTTCACCACCCGCCCCGACACCCTTTACGGTGCCACCTTCCTGGTCATCGGCGCCGACCATCCCCAGCTCGGCGACTTCGTCGGCGCGGCTCGCCGGGCCGCCGTCGAGGGGTGGCGGACGTCGCTGCCTCCGGCCGACGCCGAGCCCGATTTCTCGGTCGGGATCGACCTCGGCACCCGCGCCGTGCACCCGCTGACCGGCGTGGAGATGCCGGTCTGGGCGGCTCCCTACGTCCTGGGCGGGTACGGCACCGGGGCGATCATGGCCGTGCCCGGCCACGACGAGCGGGACTGGCAGTTTGCCCGCGCCCACGGCCTGCGCATCGTCGCGGTGATCGGCGGCGGCGACGTCGACACCGCGGCGTGGACCGGCGAGGGACCGATGCTCAACTCCGGCGCGCTCGACGGCACCCCGTCGACCGAGGGGAAGCGGAAGGTGGTCGAGATGCTCGAGGCCCGCGGTGCCGGGCGCGCCCACGTGCAGTTCCGGCTGCGCGACTGGATCATCTCGCGCCAGCGCTACTGGGGGCCGCCACTGCCGATCATCCACTGCCCGGTGCATGGCCCCGTCGGCGTCCCCGAGGCCGAGCTTCCGGTGCTGCTCCCCGAGGTGCGGGACTTCCGCCCGCTGGGCACCGGGGTCTCGCCGCTCGCCCAGGTCGAGGAGTGGGTCAACGTGCCCTGTCCCATCTGCGGCGAGCCGTCCCGGCGCGAGACCGACGTCAACGACAACTTCCTCGACTCGGGCTGGTATTTCATGCGCTACCCGTCGACGGGCTTCGCCGACCGGGCTCTCGACCACGACCTGACCTGGCGCTGGCTGCCCGTCGACATCTACATCGGCGGCAACGAGCACGCCGTCCTTCACCTGATGTACGCGCGCTTCCTGATGCGCGCCCTCCACGAGATGGGCCACGTGCCGGTCCCCGAGCCGTTCGTCCGCTTCCGGGCCAACGGCATGCTCACCTTCGGTGGCAAGGGCAAGATGTCCAAGAGCAAGGGCAACGTCGTCAACCCCGACGCCTACATGGCGCGGTACGGGGCTGACACGCTGCGCCTCCACATCATGTTCCTGGGCCCGTTCCTCGAGGGCGGGGAGTGGAACGAGCGGGGCATGCTCGGCCAGGCACGGTTCCTGGAGCGCGTCTGGCGGTGTGCCCAGGCGGCCACCTCCGACGACGTCACCGACCCCGTCCGCGAGCGGCGCCGCCACCGGACCATCGCCGCGGTCGAGGCGGCGATCGAGTCGCTCCACTACAACACCGCCATCGCCGCCCTCCACGAGCTGGCCCGGGCGATCGACGAGGAGGCCCGGGAGGGGACGGCCCGGCGAGTGGACGCGCGCACCCTGGTGGAGCTGGTGGCCCCCTTTGCCCCCCACATCGCCGACGAGCTCTGGGAGCGACTGGGCGAGAGCGGCACGGTGCACCGGGCGACGTGGCCGGAGCACGACCCGGCGCTCGCCGCGGCGCCGCGGGTTACCATCGCGGTGCAGGTGAACGGGAAGCTGCGGGCCACCTTCGAGTGCGACGCGGGCACGCCCGCGGCCGAGCTGGAGCGCCTCGCGCTGGATCAGTCCAGGGTTGCCGAGCTGCTCGACGGACGGCCGCCGCGCAAGCTGATCGCGGTGCCCGACCGGATCGTCAACGTGGTGGTGTGAGGGCGGAACCTCACCCACCGCGTCGGGTCAGCAGCCGCCCGCGATCGCCGAGCAGGCGGCGTTGGAGGCCGTGATGGCCAGCGGCAGGAAGACGATCGCCATCACCAGGGCGATCGCGCCGAGCACCAGCCCGACCCGCGCCAGGCCCCTGCCCACCCCCTTCGGGCTCTCCCGGGCCAGGCTGACAGCGCCGAAGACGAGCGCCAGGGTCGCGACCACGAAGTCCAGGCCCAGCAGCGCGTTGACCCCGGAGACACCGTTGTAGGTCTGCGCGTCGATGGCGGTGAGCTCGTAGAGGAACCAGTAGAGGGCCGGGATGACCGCCATCGCCAGCCCGACGATGCCCAGCACCCCTGCCGCCGTCGCCAGGGCGCCGGTCGGCCGGGAGGGCGCGGCGGCCACCGGCGGTGGCCAGTAGGGCTGCGCGTAGGGAGGCGGGTACGGTGCACCGTATGGGTACGGCGGAGGTGGCGGCTGGTGGGGTGGCGGGACCGGGCCGGGCGGCGGGAGCGGTTCCGCCGGCGCCGCCGGTCCGGGCTGCGCGGAACCGGCCAGGTCGTCGCCGCCGGTCATCGACTGGGCCCGGCTAGCATCCGTAGGCGCCGCAGGTGCTCGTGATCACACCGTAGACGACGATCCAGAAGATGATCCCGAGCACGATGGTGAGCGCCCCGAGGATCAGTCCGGCGATGGCCATCCCCCGGCCCGCACCTCCCCGCTTGCCGGCGGTGGAGAGGCCGACCGCGCCGAAGATGATGGCGAGAACGGCGAGGATGAAGTCGACGACCAGGAGCCAGGAGAGGATCAGGCTGAGGATGCCCAGCACCAGGGCGGCGACCGCCATCCCGTTGCCGGCCTGCGGCGCCGCGTAGGCATACGCCGCGGGGTACGGCTGGGGCGCGCCGTACTGCTGGGGCGGGTACCCGCCGGGCGCCTGCGGGGGATAGGGGAACGGCGGGGGCTGAGCCGGCGGGAGAGGGTAACCCGGGCCCGGAGGCGGTGCCGGCGGGTACTGGCCGCTGCTCGGATCGGGGCTCGGTGGGTAATCGCTACCGGACATCTTCTCTCCCGGGCACAGCACTGTTGCCCGGAGTTCGTCCCCGGGTTTTCGGCGGATTATGCGCCGTCAGGCGGGTGACTTCCAGAGCCGCTGAACGCGCTGCTCGCGGCTCCGGGTCTGGTATCCTGCCCCAGCGCACGGACCGCCGTGCTCATTGGCCTGTCCGCCGATGGGCCACTTCCGCGCCGAGGGCGCGGCGGATCAGTCCCCCGTCAGCTGTTGCCACCGAGCGATGAAAACCCCACTCCCATCGAACGCCTCCCGCACCGAGACGGCACCCCGCGAGGTCTATGCGGTCGTCCGCCACGGCGGGCACCAGTACCGGGTCACCCCCGGCGACCGGCTCCTGGTCGACCGGCTGCCCGCCGAGGTCGGCGCCGTGGTCGGGCTGGAGCCGGTGATCCTGCTCGCCGACGCCGACGGCGTGGCGGTCGACGCGGTGAGCCTCGAGGGGATCCGGATCGCCGCCACCGTGGCGGGGCACCGGCGCGGAAAGAAGATCCGGGTCTTCACCTTCAAGCCGAAGAAGCGGCACCGCCGGACCCTCGGGTTCCGGGCCGACCTGACCGAGCTGGTCGTCGATCGGTTCCTCACCAAGGGTGAGCCCCTGCCCGAGCCGGTCGAGGTCGAGGAGCCGGAGCTCGAGGCGCCGGAGGTCGAGGCGCCGGAGGTCGAGGTCCAGCCCGCGGACGCCGCCGCCGCGGAGGTGGTCGAGCCCGCGACGGCGGGGCCGGCTACGGCCCGACGCCGCGCCCCCCGGGCACGCGCGGCGGAGCCTGAGGCCGCCGAGGACGCCGCAGCGGCTGCGGCCGAGCCTGGCACCGAGCCCGAGGCCGAGCCGCCGGCTCGCCGCCGGCGCAGTGCCGGGGCGGCGACCGCCGCGACTGCCGTGGAGTCCGAGGCGACCAATCCAGCTGCACCCGCGCGGCGCGCCCGGAAGCCGGCAGCCGCCGCCGAGCCCGAGTCCGCCCGATCGGAGCCGGCCGCCGCCGCGCCCGAGACCGCGGCGGGCGCCGAATCCGAGCCCGCGCCCGCCTCCGGCAGCGCCACGGCCAGGCGCCGGCGGGTCGAGCGGAAGGCCTCTCGAGGGGAGGAAGGTGAGTAGCGATGGCTCACAAGAAAGGGGGGGGGAGCTCCCGCAACGGACGCGATTCGAATGCCAAGCGACTTGGCGTCAAGCGTGGTGACGGCTCGCTGGTGCTGGCCGGGACCATCCTGGTCCGCCAGCGCGGGACCAAGATCGTCCCTGGCGGCAACGTCGGTGTTGGCCGTGACCACACCCTCTACGCCCTGGCCAGCGGCTTGGTGACCTACGACCGGCAGGGGGGAGATCGGACCCGAGCCAGTGTGCTCGCCCTCCCGGTGCTGCACCTGACCTCCGCCGAGGAGGGGGCCTCCGAGGACGTGGATGAGCTGGCTCCCTCCGCAGCGAGGCCCGGCGACGGCAGTCGGCACCTGACCGGGTCCGTCGAGGCGGCCGGCTGACTCGCTGGCGGCGCGCGCCCGGCGCGTCCCAGGGCTGAGCCGAGCCCTCACCCGTGTTCCTCGACGAGGTCAGCCTCGACGTCAGCGCCGGATCCGGCGGACGTGGCGCGGTCAGCTTCCGGCATGAGAAGTACGTCCCCATGGGCGGCCCGGACGGCGGCGACGGGGGCCGGGGCGGGAGCGTTGTGCTGGCTGTCGCCGATGCCGAGAGCAGCCTGGGCCGCTATCGCGAGCGACGCCACTTCCACGCCCCCGACGGGAGGGCGGGTGGCGGGGCCCAGCGGAGCGGCGCCGACGGCGCCGATCTGGTGCTGCCCGTGCCCCCTGGGACGGTGGTCACCGACGCCGAGAGCGGCGAGCTGATCGGGGACCTCGCCGTCCCCGGCCAGCGCCTGGTGGTGGCCGCGGGTGGCCGGGGCGGCCGGGGCAACGCCCGCTTCGCCGGACCCGTCCGCCAGGCTCCACGGCTCAGCCAGCTGGGGGAGCCGGGCGAGCACCGGCGGATCCACCTGGAGCTGAAGCTGATCGCCGATGTCGGCCTGGTCGGTCTCCCCAACGCCGGCAAGTCCACCCTGCTGGCGGCGTTCACCGGTGCCCGGCCCAAGGTCGCCGCGTATCCCTTCACCACCCTCCACCCCAACCTCGGCGTGGCCGAGCTCGACGGCGGACGATCCCTGGTCCTCGCCGACGTCCCCGGGTTGATCGAGGGCGCCCATCAGGGAGCCGGTCTCGGCATCGAGTTCCTTCGCCACCTGGAGCGGACCAGGGTGCTCATCCACGTCGTCGACTGCGGCGCGGGAGTGGAGGCCGCCCGGCACTCGATGGCCCAGGTGCTGGCCGAGCTCGAGGCCTTCAGCCCCGCGCTCGCGGCCAAGCCGGCGATCGTGGCGCTCAACAAGATCGACCTCCCCGAGGCTGCCGAGGCGGCCCGGGAGCTCGCTGTCGGGCTGGCGCGCGCGCACCTGATCAGCGCCGCCGCCAGGATGGGCACGGACGCGCTCCTGGAGGAGACGTCGCGGCTGGTGGCGGACGCCCACGCCGCCGAGGCCGGGGGGGCGGTGATGGGCCCCGCCACCGAGTCGGAGCCGGGCGGCCCCGCCGGCACCGCGACCGGTGGCCACCGGGTCTACCGGCACATCCCCCGCGCGCCCGAGGCCCCTCGGGTGGAGCGCGAGCCGGACGGCGCCTACCGGGTCCACGCCCCCGCCATCGAGCGCCTGGTGGAGCGCACCGACCTCGGCGAGGACGAGGCCGTGTCCGCCCTCCAGCGGCGGCTGGCTGCGGTTGGAGTCGACGCCGCCCTGGCTGTGGCCGGCTGCCGGGATGGGGACACCGTGCGGATCGCCGCGATCGAGTTCACATACCTCGCCGAGCCCGCCGGTCCGCCGAGCCGGTCGGTGCGGCGGGCGCGCTGATGGCCGCGGCGCGGGTCGCCGTCTTCGGCGGCACCTTCGACCCCTTCCACCTCGGCCACCTGGCGGTTGCCGAGCAGGCGCGCGACGGCATCCTGGCGGACGACACCTGGGTGGTCCCGGCCGGTGTCCCGCCCCTGCACGGACCGGCGCTGGCCGGCGCCGCCGATCGGCTCGAGATCTGCCGGGCCGCGATCGCGGGCCATCGGGGGATCTCTGTCCTGGACCTGGAGCTGCGCCGTCCGGGGCCCTCCTACACCGTCGACACGATGCGCGACCTCGCGGCCGCCCATCCCGACGTCCAGCTCTGGGTCGTCCTGGGCGCCGACGCGGCCCGGCAGATCGCCGCCTGGCACGGGGCCGCGGAGCTGCTGGCGGGCTACCACTTCGTCCTGGTGAATCGCGCCGGCGAGGCCCTGATCCACCATGCGGAGGCGATCGGCCTGGGCTACCGGCCGGAGCGGACCCGGGTGGTGGGGATCGAGTCTCCCGACATCTCGGCCACCGAGATCCGCCGCCGGGTCGCGGCCGGGGAACCACTGGACGGGCTGGTCAGCCCGGCGGTCGCGGCGATGATCGCGGCGCGCGGACTCTACCGGTGAGACCGGGTGACGCCCCCGCCCGCCGGCCGGCGCTGGGCCTCGCCCTGCCGGCCGATCCCGGCACCGATGGCATAATCGTTTGCCGATGACCTCCGAGGAGCTGGTCGAGATGATCAGCGCCGCTGCCGCCGATAAGAAGGCGCGCGACATCGTGACCATCGATCTGCGGGGCAAGACCACCATCGCCGACTTCTTCGTGGTCTGCGAGGGTGACACCGACCGCCAGGTTCGAGCCATTGTTGACAATATCGAGGAGGCCTGCCGGGCCCAGGGGGTGCGGCCGCTGCATGTGGCCGGCCTGCGCGACGCCTCCTGGGCGTGCGTGGACTTCGACTCGGTGATCGCCCACGTGTTCCTCCCCGGGGAGCGGGTCTTCTACGACCTGGAGGGGTTGTGGAGTTCGACCCGGGCTCAGGCCAGCTGACCCGCTGCCGCCCAGCTCCACCCAGCTCCGTGCCAGGCCCGCTGCGCGGGCGGTCACGCACCCGAGTGCGCTCCCTCCGTGCACGCTGCCAGGTCACCGGCCCGTGGGGCCGAGGCTCCTGGATCTGGTCGGCCTGAGCGGCAGGCGGCGCGGCTCGGGATCGGCCCGACCGATGCCAGACGGCGCGGCTCAGCTGCTGGGGACGGACGGGCCCGGATTGGCGAGGAACTGGCCGAAGTTGACCACCGCGAAGAGCATGGCCACCGCGCCGACCGCGATGATCGCGATCAACGCCGTCTTCTGCCAGACCCGGAGGTCGTTGCCGCCGATGGCACGTACCGGCGGGATCACCACCCCGATCAGGGCCCCGGTCGCGAAACCGCCCAGGTGGGCGTAGTTGTTGATCTCGCTGGAGAAGGTGAAGCCGATGATCACCGTCATCACCAGGCAGATGAGCACCCACTGGCGTAGCGTGTGGGTCAGGCCCACCGGGACGTTCTTGCCCTGCACCCGGCCCAGGACCAGGATCAGACCGAGCAGGCCCATGAGTCCGCCGGAGGCCCCCACGAACTCGGGGCTGGAGCCGGGGAGGTTGAGCCCGTAGGCGAGCGCGCTCACCGCGCTGGCGGCGAAGGCGGTCCCGACGAACGTGGCCAGCATGGTGATCCGCCCGTACATCGGCTCGACGATGCGCCCCAGGATGACCGTGGAATAGCAGTTGACGAGGAGGTGGAGGGAGAGATAAGAGGTGATCCCGGGCCCGCTCGAGAAGAAGCCGGGGACGTGGAGGAAGGCGGTGCTCAGGAACCGCCACCACTGGTCGCCGCCGGCGTAGCCGAGGTAGATCCCGCCCACGCCCAGGTATCCGTTCGCCCACTGATTGATCACCGTGTTCTCGATCAGGAAGACGATCACGAAGGTCGCCACCATCGCGTAGGTCAGTCGCGGGGTGGCGACGAGCGCCCGCCGGACCGGGGCCACGTAGCCGCCGTGGACGGTCTCGCGCTCGGCGAGGTCGACGGCGGCGAGCGTCGGCGCGACCGTCCCCCCGCGCAGCGACCGGGCCGCCGCCCGGACCTCGGCGAGCCCGGGGAGCCCCGGTGGCGGCGGGAGCAGAGCGCCCGCGTCGCCGGAGCCGGGGTCGGCCCAGATCACGCCGACCTGCACCGCGGGGTGGGCCGGGGGCGGCAGCTGGGCGCTGAGCGGCGAGAGGGCCACCAGCAGGATGTCGCAGCGGCCGGCCGGCTGGATGCGAAGGCGCGCGTCCCCCCAGCGCAGCGCCGCGCCGATTCGGCGGTGGAGATCCTCCACCTGGGACGCCGGGTCCGCGGGCGGCCGGAAGAAGCCGACCAGGCCGGCGCGGGTCCCGGTCCAGGCGACCGCCACCAGGTCGTAGTCGGGGCCCAGGTCCCCGAGGCGGCTGTCCCGGGGATCGGCGAGCCGCAGCCGGTACCGGGTGACCAGCCCCAGCGCGATCGCTCGTGCCAGCGCCGGCGGCTGCCCCGGGACGGCCTCCTCCGGCGACGTGGTCTCGGTCATCCGGCCCAGTCTAGACAGGTGGAGGGTGCCGCCCTGCCCGCCACGCGCTATCGTCCACCCGCGATGAGCCGCCCCCCTTGGTCGCTGGCCGCCCCGCGATGACCGCTGAGCAGCGGCTGACCCTCGGTGCCCTCTATCGCGAGATGCGGGCGGGGCTCGGCGACGCCGGCCGCGTCAGGGTTACCCTGGAGTTCCAGCAGCGGACCATCGCGGTGGCCGCGGATGGCGCCACCGAGCCCGCCTACCTCGTGCTGGAGACCCTCCTCGAATACGAGGATCGGGTGCTCGACCGGGGCCAGGTGTGACTGCTCGGGTCCGGGCCGCCGAAGCGGTTCATGGTCGCCCGGCACGGCGACGGCTATGCCTACACGCTGGACGGCGGCGCTCGCTGGGGGAGGCTCGACACCCATCCCCGGATCTTCAGCCTGGAGGACTTCGAGGCGGAGCTCGGCCAGATCGCGGTGGAGGACGCGACCTTCGACGTCCTCACCGGGGTGCGGGTCGGGGAGGGGGCGCCGGGAGCGGAGCCTCTCCCCGGCGGTGAGCTCGCGGGCGTGCCCGAGCGCTTCGTCGACGCGCTGGATGTCAGCCTGGATCGGGCCGCCTTCCTGCGCCTGCTCCAGGTGTTCTCGGCGGATGCCGACGACGATCTCGACGAGGCGCCGCTCCTCGACGCCTTCTCGGTGAGCCTGGAGGCCGCCGAGGACGTCTCGCTGCAGTACTGGTGGTCGCTGAGCGACACCGGCTTCGCGGCCGCCGGCATCCCGGTCAGGGTCCGCCGCAGCGTGTCGATCCGGGTCGCCGCCCTGGGGGCAGCCGAATCGGCGGCGGTCAGCCTCGACGAGGATATGCCGGACGTCGCCGATCTCGACGGGGTCTGGGGGTTCCTTCGCCGTGGTCCTGCCGGCGCCGAGCCCGAGACGGGCCCTCGGGGAGGAGGCTGATCAGGTCCCCGGTGTCGCTGCCGGCGTCGGTATCGGGGTCGGCCCCGGCGTGGGGGTGGGCAGCAGCGGCTGTGTGAAGTCGACGCCCGTCTGTGTCGGCGGCCCGATGCAGTTCGGGTTGCAGATCGGGCCCCCGACACCCATGGAGCTGCCCGGTCCGGTGCCGGGGAGGTACCAGGCGCCGCCCGCCTCGTAGACGTCGGAGGGCTGCTGGTACCAGACCACCGGCGTGTTAGCGGTTGCGGCCTCCATGTAGGTCTGCCAGATCGGTGCCGCCCCGGTCACACCGCTGGTGACCCCGGGGGTGAGCCCGTACTTGGCGCTCTCGCCCTGAGGATCCCCGACCCACACCGCGGTGAGGACGGTGGGCGTCCATCCCACCGTCCAGTTGTCGAAGTTGTCGTAGCCCGAGCCGCTCGTCCCGGTCTTGGCGCTGGCCGGGCGGCCCGGCAGGGAGAGCCTCTGGTAGTTGCCGAAGGCCGGCTGGCGGTACTTGGCCACGCTGAGCGTCTCGTCCATGATGTAGGCGACGTTCTCCGGCACCACCCGCTGGGCGCTGGCCGCGGCGTCGTAGACGTAGACGGCGGAGCCGGTCGCCGCGTTGGTGATCTTGGTGACCGGGGCCGGAGCGTGGTGGACGCCGAGGTCGGCGATGGTCGCCGCCCCGTCGGCCAGGTCGAGGGGGCTGATCGGCTTCGTCCCCAGGGTGAACGAGTAGGTGGTCGAGGCGGGGAAGTTGGCCCCCGAGAGCAGGCTGACCCCGGCGTCGACGGCCAGGTTGGCGACCGGGAGCACGCCCAATGCGTACTCGGTCCTCACCGCCGGCAGGTTGAGCGAGTTGCCCAGGCAGTACTCCATCTCGCAGAAGCCCTCTCCGGCGGTCGCGCCCTCGTAGTCCTTGGGTGTCCAGCCGTTCAGGGTCAGCGGCTCGTCCGAGATCTGGGTCGTCATCGTGTACTGCCGCGAGGCGATCGCGTCCGTGTAGGTGAACAGCTTCATGGTGGAGCCGGGCTGGCGCTCGTCGATCGCCAGGTTGTCCTGACCGAACACGGGGCTGCTGTAGTTGGCGCTGCCGGTCATGGCCAGGACCGCCCCGGTCTGGGGGTCGAGGCTCACCAGGGCACCGTCACCGCCGCTCGCTCCCTGCACGAACCACCCCGGGCTGCCGGTGATCACGCTGTGCACGGTCGCGTCGGCGGTCGCCTGGTCGCTCAGGTCGAGCGTGGTGTAGATGTCGTAGCCGCCCGGGTCCGAGAACGTGTCGCCGTGGAAGAGCTCGGGGAGGTAGTAGGCGGTCAGGTAGTTGAGGAAGCTCGACGTGTTGGCTCCATCGATGATGGTCGGTGGCAGGTACTCCTGCCAGGTGTAGTAGGTGAGCTTCTCGGCCGCCGCGGCGTTGGCCTGGGCCTGGGTGATGCTGCCCACGCTCACCATCGCCTGCAGGACGGCCTCCTGGCGCTCCTTGGCCGCTCCGGGGTAGAGGTTGGGGTCGTATGCCGAGGGGGCCTGGGGGAGGCCCGCGAGCATTGCCGATTGGGCGAGGTCGAGCTGGCTGGCGGGCACGTGGAAGTACAGCTCCGCCGCGGTTTGGATCCCGATCGCCTGGTTCCCGTAGGGGATCCGGTTCAGGTACATCTCGAGGATCTGACCCTTGGAGAAGTCGTCGACCAGCTCGCTGCCGAGGATGATCTCCTTGATCTTGTAGGAGAGGCTGCCGTTGTCCTGCAGGAAGCTGATCTTGGCGAGCTGCTCGGGGATGGTCGAGGCGCCTCCCTCGTTGGCGTGGCGCAGGTAGCCCCAGCCCGCCTCCGCGATCCGGGGGAGGTCAAGCGAGCTCTCGGAGTAGAAGTGACGGTCCTCGACGTCGACCGTGGCCTCCTGCAGGTACGTGGAGATCTGGTCGAGGTTGGCGTGGAGGTGGAAGGATCCCGAGGGGTGGAGGATGTCGATGAGGGTGCCGTTGGCAGCGTACACGTTGGTGTCGACCGCGGGCTCCATCGAGGCGACGGTGGTCGCGTCGGGGATCTGGCCGAGGAAGACGTTGTAGCCGGTGTAGACGGTGGTGGCGGTGGCGGCTCCAATGGTCGAGAGGAGGGCGACGAACAGCAGCGTCGTGCGCAGCAGCGGGCGCCGCCGGGGAGGGGACGGACGCCTCCGTCCGAGCAGCAGATCGCGCCGGAGCCGGCGTTGGGAGGCGGTCGAGGTCAGGCCCTGGCCGGCCGCCCCCCCGCCGTTGCCGTTCCCGTTGGAGGCGCCGCGAGCCCGCACGTGGCCGGCCCGCACCCTGCGCGGGCGGGGGTTCTCGGGTGGGGTGGGTGGCACGACCTGATGTGTCTCCGATGAGGTGGCGTGGCCGGGGGGTTGCGGGACGTCCCCAGGGGGAACGGCCCACGCCTGCCCGGGTTACGCGCCGTTGAGGACCACGGCGAGGACGTAGAGACCGAGGACCAGGGCGATGACCGCGCCGCCGAACCAGACGAGACCATCGCCATCCTCGATCCAGAAGGGGCCGGCGCGCCGACCGTCTCGAACGCTCCCCTGCAGGGGGATGGTGGGCATGGCCGCACGGTACCACGACGCTCCCGTCACGGTCCCGTCATAACTCGCCGGTCGGCATCGCTCCAAGGGGGCCTGGATGCGCGGTCCGGCGGGATCTCGGACGCGGGAGTGTGGCAGCTCGATGACAAGTCCCCGGCCCCTCCTGGGCCGCTCAACCTGGCGATGACACAATCGGCCGAGAGATGGCAGCCCAAGTGTTCCCCGCTGCCCCGGCGCCAATCGCGCTGCCGCCGATGCCGCGGAGCGCCGAGGAGACCGGGCTCCCGTTCTCCTTCGTCTGCGATCTGGTCCTCAAGGTCCTGTACTTCAACGGCAGCATGCTGGGCGGTGACGTCGCCCGCCACGTCTGCATTCCCTTCCCGTTCGTCGAGACCACCCTCAAGTTCCTGGCCGACGAGGGGTACTGCGCGTCGGCGGGGGTCAGGGCGACCGTCCTCGACGAGAACGAATCGATCAACGCCGGCATGCAGTTCACGATCACCACCACCGGCCGCCAGCGGGCTCGCGAGCTGCTCGACATCAATCAATACGCGGGCCCCGCGCCGGTGCCGATCGGCGACTACAACGCCATGGCGGCCCGCCAGGCCGACGTGGGGATCGCGGTCAACCGGGAGCGGCTCCGCGCCGTCTTCTCGAGCCTGGTGCTGAGCCAGCGGGTGCTCGATCACCTCGGCCCGGCGCTCTCGGCCCGCCATGCCTGCTTCCTCTACGGCCCGTCGGGAAACGGCAAGACCAGCATCGCTGACGCCAGCGCGCGGGTGATGGGACCGCCGGTCTTCATCCCCCGCGCCCTCTACGTCCATGGCGAGGTCATCCGCTTCTACGACCCCATCTACCACACCCCGATCGACCGCCCCCTGCCCCCGCACGACACCCGCTGGCAGCTCGCCGAGAGGCCGGCGGTCAAGGCGGGCGGCGAGCTCACCCCGCGCATGCTGGAGCTCGGCTTCGACGCCGCGCTCGGCTTCTACGAGGCCTCGCTCCAGCTCAAGGCCAACGGCGGCCTGCTGCTCATCGACGACTTCGGCCGGCAGCAGAAGATGTCGCCCCGCGACCTGCTCAACCGCCTGATCGTCCCCCTGGAGAACGGCGTCGACTACGTGAACATCGCCCGCGCCGGGACCAGCGTGGCGGTGCCCTTCACCTGCCTGCTGATGCTCAGCACCAACCTCGAACCCCACAACCTCATGGACGAGGCCTTCCTGCGCCGGGTTCGATACAAGGTGCACGTCCCGGATCCCACCCGGGACGAGTTCGCCGAGATCTGGCGGCGGGTCTGCGCATCCCAGGAGATCCCCTACCGGGAGGAGGTCATCTCCGACCTCATCAGCCGGCACTACGTCGCCAAGGGGCGGGCGTTCCACGGATCGCACCCCCGCGACCTCCTCAACCACGTCATCCACCTCTGCCGCTACCTGGGGCGGGATCCCGAGCTCACCACCAAGCTCCTCGACGAGGCGTGCGAGACCTACTTCGTCGACGACTCGACGGACATCTGATCGGCGCCGGCGTGCGCGCGGAGCGCCTCCCCGAGCCGCGCCGCGGAGCGAGCGTGCGGCCCCCGGGTAGACTGGGACCCCTCCGGGGCCGGTAGCTCAGCTGGGAGAGCGCTGCCCTCGCACGGCAGAGGTCCGGGGTTCGAATCCCCGCCGGTCCACGTCCCCATCAGGCAGGCGGATGGGGGCCCCTCGCTGTTCTTTCAGGGGCTCGCCGCCCCTCGGGGGGCTATTGCCCCCCTTCGGCACGCAGACGATGCGCGCCTACCCCCGAGGAGCCGGACTCGGCTCACCCCGCCTCGTGGGCGATCCGCTGGGAAATCCCACTGAGCCCCGGTTGCGGCCGGAGGCCATTGGCCGTCAACCCGGCGACGCGCCGTGGCCACGCGCACCGTCCCCGCGCGACTTCTCGCCGGGATCGTCCTCGCCGGCCGTCTCCGCTTCGATCACGGTCGCCCCCGCCCGTTCCGGCACGCTCCGTCATCGCCCCGCCCCCTCAGCGCCGTTCGCTCACCGCATCGTACCGGCCCGGCCCGCCGCCGCCCCCCTCCGGCGGCCCTGGAACGAGAAAGGACGCCCCGAGGGGCGCCCTTCTCCGGACGGCGCGGTGGTCACGCCTAGGTGGCCCGCCGTTGCCAGCGGGTCTTCTTGAGCATCTTCTTGTGCTTGTGCTTGCGCATTTTCTTGCGCCGCTTCTTGATGACCGAGCCCACGCGAGCCTCTCCGTGCCAGGTGGCGGACCGCGCCGCCTCCGGCCAACGATTGATCCTATGTCGCGGGGGCCGACTATACGCGCTCCACGGGATCGGCCGCTCCCGAGCCCCCCGCGCCGGTGATCTCCCAGGGGTCGCCGGCCCCGGTGGCGAGCGCCTCGCGAAGCCGGGCGGCGGTCACCTCCAGGTGCTCGGGGAGGACCTTGACGTCGGCCAGCACGGGCATGAAGTTGGTGTCACTGCCCCACCGCGGGACGACGTGGAGGTGGAGGTGGTCGACGCTGGCGCCGGCCGCGCTGCCGAGGTTGAACCCGACATTGAACCCACCGGGGGCCATCTTCCGGGTGATCGCGTCGAGGGCCCTCCGGGTGGCGGCCAGCACCGCCAGGCCCTCCTCGGGGGAGAGCTCGCGGGGATCGGCGGCGTGGCGCCGGGGCGCCACCATCAGGTGCCCGCTGCTGTAGGGGAAGCGGTTGAGCAGGGTGACGGTCAGCTCCGCCCGCTCGACCACCAGGCTGTCCGAGGAGCCCGGAACCGTCGCGGCACAGATGAAGCACCCCTCCGGCACCCCGGACTCGCCGGTCACGTACGCCATTCGCCAGGGCGCCCAGAGCTGCCGCATCCAGCGGACGTTACCGGATGGTCGCGGGGTGGCGTGCCGGGGGCCGGGCTCCCGAGGCTGTGAGGCGGGGCGCAGAAGCGGGCTAACAGATCAGATGAGCCGTTCGCGTTCACAGCCCCACACGCCCCTCGTTACGACCCTGTGGCAGGAAGCACCATCGCCGCGTGGCATCGATCCCCGAACGTACCAGACGCCGCTAGTGCATTTGAACTACCTGGTGGAGACCAAGCCCCGAGCGGCGGAGGAATCTCAGGATCATGGGCAGGAGCCGGAAGGCTAGGCGCTTGCTGCGGGTCGCCGTGGTGCTCGCCGCCGTGGTGGCCAGCACCGCCCTGGTCGGCTGGGGCGGGTTGGCGGCCTGGAACGCCTACACCGAGAACGCCGGGAACAGCGTGGCCGCGGGCACCCTCAACCACGCCAACGGCGCGAGCTGCGTCTCCCTCCTGGGGACGATCCCGACCACTGCCGGCACCGGCTGGTGCGCGGCCGCCGTGACCATCTCCGGGGTTGACCCGGCCAACTGGACCAGCACCTCGGGGACCATCAAGATCGCCAACACCGGGTCGCTCAAGAGCACCTTCACCCTCACCATGGGGACGGGCGGCCAGGCCCCCACCGGTGGCCTCTGCGCCGACGTCACCCTCAAGGTGACCGACCTCAACACGGTCGCGCCGGACACCGGCACGGTATGGGCGACCACCGCCCTGACCGGCACGTTCACCGCCGCCAACCTGTACAGCAACGCCGCGACCCCGAGCCTCTCCTGGGCCGGGGGTGGGACCGCCGGCGTGGGCACGGGGGCGACCGCCAACACGTTCACGGTGGCCGTCGCCCCGGGCACGAACTTCGCCGGCGACTCCACCGACGCGGGCACGGCCTGCACCTTCGGCCTGCTCTTCAGCCAGACCGCGGCCTGATCCGGGGCCCCCGGGACAGTCCGACCTCCCCTGGTGGCGCCTTGTAACCTCGGGCCGCGCCGGCGCGTTGACCAGGCGACACATCCGTCACCCACCGAGGTGAACCATGTTGGTCACGTCACCAGCCAACCGGATCCGTCACCGGGGTCGGGCACGCGCGCGGCGCCTGGCCATGGTTGGCGTCGTGGTCGCCGTTCTGGTCACCGGTTGCGGCACGTCGGCCTCCCGGCCGTCCGCGTCACCAAGCTCGACACCTCACCCGAGTGCCTCCCCGACACCGCCGACTGCCTCTCCGACTCCGCAGACCTCGGACCTGTTGGCGGGCATCACCGTCGGTGCATCCGACGTGCAGGCATCCGTCGCCGCCGGCAACGCGCTCGCCGTGGACATGCTGCAGCAGCTCGCCTCGAGTCAGCCTGACGCCAACGTCGTCGATTCCGCCTACAGCCTGGCGACCGCCCTGGCCATGCTGGAGCTCGGCGCCGAGGGCGATACCCAAACGCAGATAGCCGCGGTGCTCCACGAGCAAGGCGTCAGCCCGGAGCTGCAGGCCGCCGCCTGGAAGCAGCTGGACGCGTCGCTACTTGCCACCGCTCAGGCCGACGGCATCTCACTCGATGACGCCAACGTGATCTGGCTGCAGCAGGGCCTGCCCTTCAATGCGACATTCCTGAACACCCTGGTCCAGAACTTCTCGGCGCCCTCGAGCCAGGTCGACTTCAGCGGCGACCCTCAGGGCGCCGCGAACCTCATCAATCAATGGGTCAGCGACGCCACCCACGGGATGATCCCCGAGGTGGTCGCTGCCAGCGACATCCAGTCGCTCAAGTTGGTGTTGGCCGATGCCATCTACTTCGATGCGGATTGGCAGACCCAGTTCTGTCCCTGCATGACCGCCCCTGGGCCCTTCTACCGGCCCGACGGCAGCCAGGTCTCGGCCCAGACGATGTACG
>Ga0187860_1000654_pt1 | contig 32573 bp, 26 predicted proteins | sample June2016WEW_10_4_FD_132981 | JGI IMG/M metagenome (GOLD analysis project Ga0187860, IMG submission 132981) | Peatland microbial communities from SPRUCE experiment site at the Marcell Experimental Forest, Minnesota, USA - June2016WEW_10_40 | ecosystem: Environmental > Terrestrial > Soil >...
AGCAATAAATACAGGCCTTTTCTGAGTCCGCCTCTTGTCATTCCGGTCGGCGAGTCGCCGACCGGAACGGGCGAGTCGCCCGTTCTACCAATTTTTTAACGGGCTGTTAGCAGCGCCCCCGGCGGTCTTCGGAGAGCCGCGGGAATTATGAGACCAAAGTTGGGAAAAAAGGTCAGGGCCACCTTCTTCCGTAATTCGTTTCGACTCCATAAAGCAGGTCCGCAAGTACAGTTGTCTCGGTTTACTGATTACTCTTTCTTGGAAATGACTGGCGTCGTTATGAAAGCGCCAAATGGTAAAGGCCACTCAGCATCGTTGATAGACGATCCAGGGAGTGGTTTGCTTCCACATAAGCGCGCGCGTTTTTCCCCATTTGCGTTCTCAATTCCGAATCGTTAATCAGGTGAACTAGGGCGGCGCACAGGCTGGCTTCGTCCCCAGGTTCGACCATAAAGCCGTTCTCTCCCTGCCAAACAATTTCGGGTACGCCTCCAACTTTGGTGGCCACCACCGACAAACCCGAAGCCATCGCCTCCAGCAAGACATTAGGTGTGCCCTCATAGTCCGAGGTCAGAACACAAATATCCGCTTCCGCGTAAACAGGCGCCATGTCCGAAACAGCGCCCCGAAACTCGACCAGGGAAGGCAGGAGGCCTAGAGCGCCCGCTTGTTTCTCCAACTGGGCCCTTAGAGGGCCTGATCCCACAATAATTGCTTTTACCTCCCCACTTGTCTCTTTTCGGATTCGAGCCACTGCGGAAAGAAACCGGTCGAATCTTTTTTGTTGGACCAGCCGTCCAACCGCAATCAGCCGGAGCGGGTTTTGTTTGCGGCGGCTCGCTGGCTTCAACTGTCCTGTGTCCACCACATTTGGCAGAAAGTACAGGCGCTCTGGCCGAACACCACGTTCCGTCGCGTAACGAATGGCAGCCTGGGAATTGGCAGCCATTATTCTGGGAGTGTGCAAGTTCAAACAGCCACCAATTCGCCCGTTAGCCAGAACCTCGTTGAGTCCATTGTTGCGCAGGGCACCAATGCCACACAGACGAAGCAATCGCGCCGCGACGCCAACATAGGCACTCGTGTAGAAATGCTGGCTCTGGAAGACTTGAGGAGGATGCTTACGCAATTCGGTCATGATCCGAAAAAGCCGCCTCAGTTTGGATTTCGGCTGTCCCACGCAAGTGATCGGCACCCCTAAGTTCTTGATGCGATCCTCCCAGAATTCGTTTTGGCCCAGGCAGAGCAAGTGTAGATCGGCTCCGCTTTGTCGCAATGCGGACAGGATGTAGAACAATTGACGTTCAGCCCCGCCCTGCCCCAAAGTGCCCGCCAAAAAGCAAATCCTCAGTTTGGAAAGATCCATCTTTAGCAATTCAACTCCCTCGAGCCGCTGCTCACGCTGAAACCGCTGCCTCGGTCAAGAACTGGTTTGCCGGACAAGACCACCCTGCTCACCCTCCGGGTCAGGCCCTTGCTTCGACGTGCCTCCGGCATCGAGCCAGCAGAGACTGCCCGCGCGGTGAACTTGGTCCGGACTCAAGACTTGTCCGTTGATAGCGAAGGTAACAGTGGCTTCCGGCGTCCGCAGGCGCAAAGAAAGGCAATGCAAGTCTTTCAGGTCCAGGGTTTCGCGTCCAAAGATCGGATCGTCCAATCCATCAATGTCCACAATCATCCGTTTGCCATCGCGGGAGCAGCGGAGGCGTAAAAATGTCCGCCGTCGCGTCCATTCCAGGAGCCGCGACGTTGAAGTAACCCAGATCTTTCCCTCCTCCCGCCAACGCTGAAGTAGTTCAAAGCGTGCGATCGTTTCATTCGCTATCGGCATTGAGCGGTAATGCGTCCAGTGGGTGTATAGAATACACGTGCCGCCACAACTGCAAAGCTCGTGCAAGTTCTTTTCCGTAATGAGGTGAGCGGCGTCACAACCATCGCTGGAATCTCGCAGATAGGCCTCGCCGTCGGGCCCCCCAAGCTGCCAACCGTAACACCGTTCAAACCGCCAGTACCGTACACCATCATCCATAGTGATGGGCTCCAGTATGGTAGTGCGCCCATTTTGCTGGTACTCGGGCAGGGCGATCTGATTGTGATGAAGGTCCTCCATGTTGAGCCAAACATAGCGAAGTCCATTGGCGGCCAGCAGGTCGTTCACGTAATACCGACTTCCCGGCGTGTCCCCTCGATAGCGAACAAAGGCATAGCGGAGAGGGTGGCGCTTGCGCCCAAAGAGCGGGCCCACGACGTTTCGAGCAGTCAACCGAGCCAGACGGTAGATCGAGTTGGGCTGCAACCTATCAGGACAAAGTCCGCTTGGGGTAACGGCTGTGGAATGATTGATCCAAACCCTCGGCTTGGCAACGTTCTCGCGGTCACACCAGTGGTAGAATTGCTTAAGCAATGGTTCCACCTGACGCCGCGTATAGTGGAGGAACGCGTGAAAAGAATCGATTTGCCCCTCTTTAAGCCACTGTCGAACCAGAGCCGCGCAGTTCTCGCTCTGTTGTTCATCCTCCTGGAAACGATCTTCTTCCGGCAGATACCGGTACATGCCGAACGTTGTCGGGTCGCCCACAAGAAAGAAGGAGTCAGCAAAGTCGAGGCAGAGCCCGGGAATACCACCACCATCCTTATCAAACCGAGGACAATTCGATGTGAGTCCGAGCGCATGCCACTCGGGGCTGTTTTCCTTAATCACGTCATGCCCGCAAAACAGCGCATGAACAGCGCGAAATCGCAGGATACTGGCACTATCTATATCGGATGCCACCGTAAAGGCAGCCTGATAGGGATAGGGGTACTTAAGTACTTCAATTGGTTCGGGCTCTGCGAGGATCATCGGATAAATCAAAATGTATCAATAAAAATGTCCTCTTCTCATCCCTACCTAACATTTTTGTATTCAAGCCTTGTAATAACGTTGTCTTTTTGTACTCTATTATCGAACTTATAACTCTTGCAGGAACACCTGCAGCAACAGAGTTCAGGGGGATATCCTTACTAACTAAAGATGCAGCTCCAACAATACTATTAGGTCCGATTCTTATACCATGTAATATAGTTGTATTTGCGCCAATAAAACAATTATCTTCACTAACTATATTCCAAATACATCAATATCAGGATGTTCATTTCTCAATATCCACACGCCTACATATATGTCTATTGTACATTTCTATAATAAGGCTGATAAGTGTTTTAAACATGAACCATCCTTTCAGGAATCGATGAGAACGGGTGCTTGGAGCTGCCCCCCGCCCCCTGTTTTTTCGCTCAAATGGCAGCCGTTTTCGCAGCGACATCCGGTCGAGAACTATAGAGCTGCGTAGCCGGCAACGAAAAGGAGGCTTAAGCTGTTTAACCTATTGTCGGTAGATCCCTGGACCGTGCTTAGCTGCGTCCATAATGGCCTGCTCCCACATAGCCAGGACTCGCTCCGAACTGAACCGCTGCAGTACCTCTGGCGCCCTTCGAGCGAATCTTGCGCGCTCGGCCGGATCGCCCATCAAGCGATCGATCTGTTTTGCCAGGCCGCCAACGTCGCCTTCAGGAACAAGAAGACCGTCAACGCCGTCTCGGATTAGCTCACCTGGGCCGCTGTTGCAGTCGAAGCTGATGACTGGCAGCCCACACGCCATGGCTTCGGCAAGTGCGTTCGGGAATCCTTCCGTCTTCGAGGAAAGGGCAAACAGCTCAGCCTCGCATAAACGGGCGTAGGGATCCCGAGTAACGCCGGGCAGATGAACGCGGCCAACGAGCCCTAATCGGCTAACTTGCCGTTCGAGTTCCGGCCGGCACGGACCTTCCCCGTATATGTCCAAGTTCCACTCCGGATGTTGTGCGGCGACTCGAGAGAAAGCCTCAATCAGGCGGTCGAAGCCCTTCACGTCACGCAGACTCCCCAGTCCCAGCAGGATGCGGTGCGGTTTGGCCGGGTTTACTTTTCCAAGGAAGCCCTGCTCTCCATTTGGGAGTAGAACAGGGTTGGGAATTACCCGAGCGCGGGATCTCACCCGGGCGGGGAAGAAGCTCAGCGCGTGCTCGCTTTGTACGACAAGAGAATCCGCCCACGGGTAGGTAAGACGCCTGAGCAATTCCCACCGGTGGGGAAGGCGCCTCCCATGTGGGTCAGTGCGTTCAGACACAATCACCGTGTTCTTCAAACCTAGGGAGGCCAAGAGAGTTATAATGTTGCTCTTATCTAGGAAAGAAATCACGCAATTCGGCTTGGCGTCCCTCAGCGCTTTCCGCAGCTTCACTAACTGCGAGAGACATATCGCGGAAGACTCAAGGAGGTTTCTCCCCGAGCGCCCCGACCAGATGGACCGTAATTTAACCTCGGGTGCGAGGTGAAAGAAGGGTTCTGCCTCCCCCATCCCGAGAGCTATCATGTTGACACTCTTTCCGGCACAAGACCACGTATTGGCCAGCCAAGTGGCTATGCGCTCCGCACCACCTGCGTTTTCCAAGCTCTCAACCACAATGCAGGTCTCATGCACGCGATTTAACACTTGCCTATCCCTCGGAAAGATCCCCGGCAACGTGGCCAATCGATAAATACCCACGAGCTGTGCAGTAGCATAATTTACACCTGAGTCGGTCCTGAAGCCCGGTTACTTAGCAGGCCGGGCGCAGAAAGGGGCAGAACGAACCGTCCCAATGGGTCGCTGTAAATTCTGTAGTCGAACCTGTTCGCGGCGCACTGTAACGAGCACTGTTTCATATGATGCATCTCTGCAGGGGCCAAAGCCAACGCGCGTTTAACTGTGGCCACGAAGGCCGCCATTGAAACCTGCGGAACAATAAGTGCATTGTCGCCATCCCTCAAAACTTCTTCCAGATTGCTTGTCAGATTGCATAACAGAGGAACACCCAAAGCCTGGAACTCAGCCACCTTCGAGGGGAAACAAGCGTCCGACCACTTCGCCCGGTCGCGGAGCAAAACACCGAAGTCGGCGGATGCGGTAATCGGAAGCACTTTCTCAACCGGTACGTTGCCATGGAAGCGAAAGCAACCCTGGGGAGCCTGCAACATTTGGCTTTGTATCCTGGGGTTTCTCTCAAAGTCATTAGCTCCGGAACCCAAAAACTCCAGAACGACGTTGTGGCCTTCCTGCCTCAAGCGCAGGATCGCTTCGGTGATGAGATCCAGACGATCCCTGCGCCACGACCCGGAGAAGAGAAGCGTGAGGCGTTGCTTGCGGCCTTCCACGGCTGGTCGGCAGTGCCACTTTTCTGCCTGGGCATCAATAAGGGGTGGGATGCGTATTACATCACAGCCTGATTTCCTATAGTAGCGCTCTAAAAAACTTGAAACGGCAATGACGTGGTTGATCCTTTTGTTCACTACTCTTCTTTGGATCTCCGCATCCACGGTCGCGGCCAGGCGGCGGCGTAGTTTCGGGTCCCCGAACCGCCACAACGGCTGCCACTCACAGACATAGACTATCAACTTGAAGCCCTTTTTAAGGCACGAACGATGCAGCCTCACAAGGAAACCCACAGTGGAATCAGCACCTGGATAGGCAATTACGGCAGAGAATTCGCCGGCCGCGGCTTGCTCCACCCATTTGATAAGGCCGTCGTCACTTGCAGATAGAGCACTGATTGCCGATTTCCAGCCGGTCAGGAAGCGCCGACCTGGGGCAGAATGGCAGGTGAATTCCCGAAAGTCTTCCCGGATGCGTGCGCGGTCTCCATCTTTGCTCAAATATTCGATGCAAAAGCCTGTTCCCTTAAGGGCTTTTCCAAGTCCGATTGCGTAGTTGCTGCCCGCCTCGCCACGGGAGAATGTAAAAGCACCAACGATTAGGATTTTAGGCTTCGCTCCTGTACTCATGGAGCTGTTTGCCGAGGCGGTTGCGGCCGATCAGCAGTTCCGTCGTAATGCGCGAACCGCGTGCCGGACATCGTTTGAAGAAAGGCGTGGCTGTGAACCGGCCGGGGGCTTCCGCGCAGTGGGAGCGGTGGCTTCCTGGCTGTTTTGGCTAAGGTGAGAGCTCGCCCTGCCAACAGGACTACCACAAGGTTTTGGGGATTCAGCGTAATAGCATGGAATATCGACAATCCAAACGTCGCGAGAGTCCACAAAACGAAGAAGACGCCAAGCAGCCGTTGTTGCTGAGTTCCTGCCCCTATTAGGAGACGCAATCCAGGCCAAATTACGACCGCGCAGTATCCGAGCAGCACAGGGAGGCCGAACTTGAAGAGGATGAAGAGAAACTGGTTGTCAACGTAATCATAATTGGACCGATCATTAAAGGTGTAGGTGGCTTTCGGCCCAAGGCCAGCAAAGAGGCTGGTGACAGGCACTTGCTGAAAGAACTGGGAGTATTGACCGCTTCGCGTATCCTCCGTCAGCCTGTCCTTCAATGCCAAAACTCGTTCCGGTGCAGCAAGGGACAACAACCACAAGCCGACCCCAAAGACAACCGCACTCAACAAGCCAAGGGCGAGAACTTTCACCGCCATTGACCGAAAATGATGCTGAAGCGGAACCAGCAGGCCGGTCAGCAGCCCGAGGGTTGTTAACAGTGTGAAACTTCTACTGCTAGCGACAATTGCAATTGGAATGCATAAGGCTATTGGGATGAGGGCGGGAACACAGTCCCGCCAGCGTGACGATTTGTGCAAAACCAGGGCGCACAGGCCGAACCAGAAAGCAATCTGCAGGTGCTCAACCGTGGGATTTGAGCCTTCAAAAGTGCCCTTGATCGTCAGCCGGACCGTGTAGTAGGCGCCAAGCACCACCGAACCGTAGGCAATTGCGAGGGCAAGCGGCCGGAGTTTGGGCCATAAGGTCGGGTCAAAGCCCGCGTAAACCCCCAGGCACATTGTAAAAATGAGCGGGCTGGTTGTTTGAATCAAACCGGGCCAGTATTCCGAGGGCTCGTAGCTGACCAGGCACCAAAACGCGCAATACAGGATCATCGTCGCGAGGAGGAAAACGACCAGGCCGGGAAGTCGTGGCCGCCGCGATGCCAACGCACCCAATAGGCCAGCCAGTACAAAGAGCGAGAGGGCGAAAAGGCGCAAGATTCTATCGGTCCTTGAGTCCTCGGCCATAAAGCTATAAAGCGTCATTCCGTGACCTTGATCCACAGAAATGGAACCGGAGTGCCATCTCACCACTGTCGCAAGCCATGCCGCTACAAGCGCGAGAATTGCCAAGCTCGCAACGAGAGAGATAGAGGGCTCAGGGGCTGCAGAACGTCCGAATGCCCGCCCAGCCCGTATTGGGAAATGGAGACCGGATCTCCTCCGCAGAAGCCCGCGCAACGGGATGTCCCGGCTGGCGGCATCCTCCGGGTCAAAGCTGCGAGTACCGGAGCGCCTCTTTTCCGAAACGGCGCGGCGTCCTAAGAGCCTGTAGCGGGTTGTTTGCATGTTGCCAGCGGAAATCCAGGACTCTCCGCAGCCTGGAGAGACGACTGCTCGGCGCGGTGTACAACGCGTCGCATCGCCAGAAGTGCCGCAGGCACCACCAGGCACGCATAAGGCAGCACCGAAGCCCACACGACTCCGGCTATCCCGATCCGGCGAGCCAGGAGGATCTTGAGAATGATAGCGACGAACGAAAAGGCTCCAAACATCAATACCTGTACCCGGACTGCGTTTGCGCCGTTTAAGATCATAAAGATCGGTCCCATCACTGAGGTTAGGAACGCCCAGGCGGCCATGCCGGCAAAAAGAAACCTCCCAGGACTGAAGTCGGGAGCAATCCACCAGTGCAGGAAAATAGGGCCTGTAATAACAAATGCCGACCCTGCGAACCCCGTGATGAGAACATTCAACTTCACTATTCGAATCGTATTGCGTCGCACCCAACTGATGTCCCCCCTGACCAAGGCTTCGCCATTAGCCGCCCAGAATGGAGTATACAACATGCTCGCCACGGCTCGGAGATAACCCGCCAAACTTGCTGGGATTGAGTAGAGCGGCACTGTTTTTAATCCGACAACATGGGCGACCACCACATTGTCCGAGTAAATCCCAATCGCCATCAAGATCGACACGAGAAAGAACCAGAAGCCGGTGCCGAGGAGGCGCCGGGCGGTGGCCCAATGGAAATCCTGCAGGCGCGGGCGCAAATGCGGGCGTTGAAAAGCGAAAAACACGCAGCCATTCAATAAGTTCACGAGGGGTTGCACACCAGTCACGCACAAGACGAGAACCGGCAAAGCGGCGTGCGCCTTCACTGCGGTCAATACCACGGCCACATTAATCCCGCTCCCGACACACTGCCACAAATTGCTCTGGAATCCCTGTTGGAGGCCGCATTGGGTCCGCTGCACAACACCCATAGGCAGGTTCACTAGAAATGCTATGAAACAAACTGTCACCACGGCTCCACTTTCGCGCAGCAGATCAGCAGACGAAGCATTGAGCACGCGCGGCCAGGGGACAAACGGGAACACAATTAAGTAAAGGCAGAGCAGGATTAAGGCGACGCCCGACAGCGCAAAGAGGGCGCTGGCAATGCAACGGCGCGATTCTTGCACGTCACCGCGCCCGTCTGCCTGGCTGATTTCGGTCATCAGGCCGTTGCCGAGGCCCAAATCGGCAAAGGTGAACATTCCGACGATTGAAATCACAGTCATCCACAGGCCATAACGCTCGTGCCCAAGATAACTGAGTACCAGCGGAACGGTGATCAACGGGCCGGCTATCGAGATGACACGGGCGGTGACAGAACTTGCGGAGGTTAAGAGCACCCGGCGCAACCTTTCCTTCGACCGCCCGTCCGGAGTTGAGGTGTTAAATGGCTTGCGAGTGACGAGAGCCAGCACCGACCGCATTCCCGATTGGAGTGTAGGTATCAGATGGTGCAGTTTCATGCGGCGGCCCGTTCGCAGACCACAACTGTAGCCTCAAAATCATCGAAGTCGCCGTGACGCTGAGCGCTGATCATAGGCATTTCCCGCGTGGAATCGGCAAGATCGGGAAGGATTTTGCTCCATGAAGACCCGACATTCGTCATGCTAAGGTAGCGACCAGTAATCAGGATTAGCTGGAGAAGGATATAAAACCCGGATGTCGCCAGCCAGTGTGGCGTTGTATTGGAACGCACCGATGTCGGTTACGGAAGACTGGGGATTGCCAAAAAAATCAACGGGAAGCACAACGTTTCGGTTAGCCGCGCCCCTCGCCGGACTGTTCGACGCCAACCAGTAAAGGCCATTGCCTGGATTCACAAAACCAACCGTGCTCACAACGACGTCATGTGAGCCCGCCGGGACAAGCGCGAGACGAGACAGGTTGTAATCTGCATAGACTACGGGCACTCGAGTACCGGAGGCCGCGATTGGAAGGCTCGGATTCTTGGGTGAAGCGAGAATGATGTTGTTTGTTATGCCGTCGGTTCCGTAGGAGAGTGCGACACCGTCAAGAATCGTGTTGTTGAAAAGGTAATTGGTTCCAGGCAATGAGCCTCCGTCAACCGCACTCCACATAGTCACTCCATACGCATTTGTATGGCCATAGGTTAGGTTGTTGTAGATGTAATTGTTGTTCTGGCTCACTCCAGCATACGCGGTGTAAAGGTGGATGCCATAGCCGCTGTTGTTGTTACGTACCACGTTCCCTCGAACGATGTTGTTTGGGCCGCTGATATACATTCCATGGTAGTGAGCGTTGCTCGGATCGCCTGCTGCAATTGTCCCGTTGTTTTCGATTAAATTGTATTCTATTATATTATTAGAGCAGGTAGCATGACTGGCGTTAATGCCCTGCAGGTAGTTGCCCGTCACCCAACAATTTCTGACGGTGCAGTTCTGGCCGGCAAGCCCGATTCCATCACTAGCCGAATTAGTAACGCAAAGGCCATCCATTACGAGATAATTAACGAAGGGGGTGAAACCGAGAGCTATCCCGTGGTTGGTCGAGTTTGCGATTACCGCCTTCCATTTTACCTGAGAACGAATCGTCATCGGGTTTTGGGCAGTTCCGTTTACGTTGTAAATGATAATAGGACCGGAATAGACTCCCGGCATTAGTGTGAGTGTGATTCCCGGCCCCAGCTTGGTTACGGCGTAGTTTATTTCCCATGGTGAATTGGTCGAAAGACCTGTGTTGCTGCTGGAACCGTTTGTGGCCACGTAGTAAGTTGTCCCGGTCGGATTCACCGTCAAAGTCGCCGTGCTGCTCTGGACTGAGCCGCTGGCATTGCTGACCGTCACCTGAACCCGGCCGCCATTATCGGCAAGCTGGCAGTTTGCGCGCGTATATGAACTGCTGTTTGAACCGACATTTGAGCCGTTAAAGGTCCACTGGTAACTCAACGGCACATTCCCTGTGGCCGTGACGGTGAACGTCGCGCTTTGCCCGGCAATTACCGTTTGGTTCTGCGATTGAGTGGTAATGTCTGGGTTCAATATCCTCGGGTTCGTGGGGGGATCCAAGCCATAGGCCAACTCAGTGAAACAAGCCAAGGCCACAATTGACAGGAGGGCGGCCCCTCTCATGGCTACTTGTATGTGTTCAGTCAGATGACGAATACACGAAGCGAGGCGTGAATCAGGCCACGTTCGAACGGGACCTGAAAACCGGCAATGATCGGGCACACTTCGTGCCGGTCGATTCGCAGGACCTTTTGTGCCTGGCCCGCGATCTACTCGCTCAACGCCGTCTCGTTTGCTCACTGGTTTGGATCAGAATCCAAAGTCCCCGGTCCATTATGGCCCGTAATCCGCAATCGCGTGGTCCCGTATTCCCGAGGTGCGGCTACTTCGGCTTGGCTGGGGGATAATAGTCCGCATATTTAAAATAGTGGTAGGAGCGCGCGGAGGCGTCGGCCCGGTTGAAGATCAGGCCCAAGACCTTTGCCTGTCTGTGCAGAAGCAACTCCAGCGCCTCCCGCACCACGGCGCCGCGGGAGAAGCGCCTGCGGACCACGAACAGCGTGCCGTCAACTTTATGGGCCAGTGCCGTCACATCATCCGCCGCGAAAACCGGGCAACTGTCGATCAGCACGTAATCGAATTGCCGACGCCAGCGGGCAAAGATCTGGTCCAGCTCCGGCCTCAAGAGCAAGTCTCCGGGATTGCGAGGGCTGCTGCCGCGGGAGAGGAAGGCGAGATTCGGCACGGAGCCGGCATGAATAATCACGTCCGCGTCCCCTGGACGGCCGATCACTTCGGTCAGGCCCGGTTCGCACGGCTGGCCCATCAGCTCGTGGAGGCGGCCCTTGCGGAGATCTCCATCCACCAGGAGCACCCGCGAGCCGCCCAGGGCCAGCGTCCTTGCCAGGTTCGCCGCGATCGTGGATTTTCCTTCGCTGGGCAGCGCGCTGGTGATCAGGAGGATCTTTGGGCGCTCGCCCTCGACTGGCAGAAAGAGGAGCGCCGAGCGGAGGTTGCGGTAAGACTCGGCATAGATATCGTGCTGACCCTCGGGCTCGAGAAGGGGTAACGAGCCATTCCGCCGGAGCTGGCGCATCTCGGGCACCTGGCCGACGATGCTGTCCCCGAACTTCTCGTCAACTTCGGCGATTGAAGAGAAGCGGTCGTCGCGGAGCTGGACCAGGAAGACGATCCCCGCGCCCCCGGACGAACCTCCCACGAGGGCCAGGAACAGCAGGATCCAGTCGCGCCTGTGGGAGCGCAGCGCCGGAGCAGCCGGCTCGAACACGGCGAGGGTTTCCCGGTCAACGTTCCGGTTGATATCCACGGTTTGCAGGAGGAGCACCAGGGGGTCATACAGGCTTTGCGTGCGCTTGACGTCAAGTTTCAGACGGTCCGCTTCCGCAATCCGGTCATTGGCCTCGACCACCTTGCCTTCCCATTGCTTGATGGATGCCTGAACGCTGTCGAAGCTGATTTTCAGGGCCTGCCGGCTTTGGTTGCGATAGAGGTCGATGAGCTTTTGCCCCCGTTCGATATCGGCGTCCAATTTGACGATCTTGGGATGCATTGGGCGAAGATACTTGCCGAGCTTTTCGCGCTGAATTTTGAGGAGTTCAAGTTCTTTCCAGGCCATTTGGCGCTCGGTGGCGGCGGCCGACAGCGAAGACGAATCCGCGTCGGAGAGCGAGTTGACCAGGAATCCACTGGCGTGAGTCTTGTCCTGGCCGGTCCAATCCTGTTCGAGCGGGGTTGCCTCCAGGAGCTGGGACTCGAGTTCGAGGTCGGACAGTTGAGTTTTCAACCTTGCCAGGTAGCCACCCGCGATCCTGCCTTCCTCCTCCAGGGTGGCCAGGTTGTTGGTCCGCTCGAAATCCGTGAGCGCATCCTCGTCGGCCTTCAACTCCTTCTCGAGGAGCAGCGCCTGCTCGGAAATCGAGGCCAGGGTGTCACCGGACACGGCTTTGCGAAAACTGTTCTTGTACTTCAGGTACTCTTCCATCACCGCGTTCAAATAAGCCTGTGTGTAGGCCGGGTCGGGACTGAACGCCTCCACCTCGAGAACCGTGGTCTTAGGGGGCTGCGCTACCTTGAGATCGACCATGAGCGGCTTGCCGCGCTTGTCCAAGGGAATGGTATTGGTTCCCTGGGCTCGCAAGCGCTCCAGCGCCAACTCCCGCAGCTTGTCGCTCTGGAGCAGCTCCATCTGCGTTCCAAGATAATTCTGCAAATCCTCGGTGAAAGCTCCGCCTTGCGGCAGGCGCATCTTTTCAGTTTCCCACATCCGGGCGGTGGAAACAAACATGGGCGGCGCCCAACGGATGTAGCCGACGGCGGCCTCCAGGGCAAGCACCGTGGTGAGGACCGGCAGCCACCAATATCTCAGCAGAAAAGCAAAGAACCTCCGCATGTCAAGGGCGGCAGCCGGGACAGCTTGATAGTCTTCCGGCCCGTAGGACTGGTGATGGGGATCGGGAGGCTGCGGCGCCTCGACTTTAGCTGGGAGATGATCTTTCATGGGCTAAAAGCGCACTAACCGCTCGGGTATAAAGATGAGGTCGTCGGCTTCAAGGACCAAGTCGAGCTCGACCTTGCCCTTGTCAAAAATTTGGCCGACATCCACGACGAATGTCTTTTTGTCCTGTCCACCGGAGCGGGCTTTGCGGGTGACTTTGACGTTGTGCCTGTCCGCGAAGTCGTTGAAGCCGCCGGCGCGCATGATGGCTTTGCTGAGCGTGAGAATTTCATCGCTGGGGATGTCCTGCGGGCCGGGGACGCGGACGGGGCCGACGAGATAAACCTTGCCACGGCTTTTCGCCATCTGATCGACCGCGATAATGACCGTGGCCTGGTAATAGTAATCCTTTTCGAGGGCGGCTTTGAGCTCGCGGGCCAATTGCTTGCAGGTCTTGTTCTCGGCCGGGAAGCGTCCAATATAGGGGACTTCCAGATCCCCCGAATCCGTGACTACCAGTGCCGTCGGTTCTTCCAGGTCTTCCTCGATGCGGAAGCTCAGGCCGTCGCCGATGGCCAGTTTGTATGTGTCGTCCAACGTCTCCATTCCATTGGTGAACCCCGCATTCACGATGTTCGTCGCCGCCGGGGAAGGAGCCGCCGCGGTTTCGTTCGTTGTTCTTATTGGCAGTTTCAACAGCGCGTTGACATCCTGGAACTGCGGCTCTCTGGCAGACCCGTTGGTGAACCCGGCGTTCACGATGTTCGTCGCCGTCGGGGGGGGAGCGGCCGCGGTTTCGTTCGTTGTCGTTGTTGGCAGTTTCAACAGCGCGTTGACATCCTGGAACTGCGGCTTTTCGGCAAACAACTCGAACGCGCCGAGGAAGAGGAAGAGGAAGACGAGGAAGATTGAGGGTTGAGGGTTGAGGGTTGACAGTCGCCGACCCGTGACCTCTGAGCCGTATCTATTCAGTCGCAGGGGAGCGCACGCGCCCTCGCGTGCAGTGGTTGGCGCCCTCGCCAACCCCTTTTGAGCCGTGCGGCCAGTCACTGTTTGGTGATTGCGTTGCGCCCTTCTCCGACCGGCGAGGCGCCGGTCGGAACACGCGAGGACGCGCGTGCTCCCCCATTCCAACTCCATCGTTCCGGCTGAGTCCTGCCCTCTGCCCACCAGGGTCTCGTGGTCTCGTGGTCCCGTAGTCCCATCGCTGTGTTGTATCGCGTTCATTCGAATCGGTAGCTAAGGCGCAGTCCCACAAGGTCCTGCGCGTATTCCCGGTCCGCCACATCGGACGACCTGAGGGTCAGCCGATATTTCAGGGTCAAGGTGAGATTCTTCGTGATTGGGTGACTGAGGCTGAGACCCGTTCCCAACCAGTCATAAGTCTCCGCTATAGCACCCGTCTGGTTCGCGTGGCCTTGGTTGCCATGTTCGTAGGAAAGGTACGTGCTGAAAGTCAGGTCCTTTATGATATTCCAACGGATGGACGGCCGGAGATACGAGTCTTCGATTAAATCAGCCTCGGTCCCCAGGCGGAGCTCGTGTCCGGCGCTGAGGGAATAGCTGACTGCCTCGGTGATGTCATGCCTTAGCGTCAGAGCAGCGTACACCGTGTGCTGGTCCACGGCCGTGATGACCTGGCTCGTTTGATCAACCAAATAAGCGCTATAGCCGCCGTGGGCCTGGACCTGGAAGTATGAGCCAGGCTTCCAATCAGCAAAAATACCTCCGCTGTAACCCTGGTTGTCATTCAAGAAAGCCTGGTCGTAGGTCGTGAAAGAGCCCGCAGCCTCAACACCCACGGTAACCCTCGGATGCAGCCGAAACCCCGCCCGCGCGACAAGCAATTCGGATGCGCGGTTGAGATAATCAAAGTCTCGCGAGGAGGAGACGAAGTTGTCGTGGTCGTAGCCCAGGGTCAAAACCAGGTCCTGCAGGTCCAATGTGTTGGAAACCCCCGCCATGTTGTCGAGGCCGCCGTAGCGGCCCGTCGCGGCAACTGAAGCCTGTTCCGCCGGATCTTCAATAAATTGGAAGCGGTCATGAACGTTGATCCAGAAGTCTTTGATATAGGTGTCGAAAGCAAGTTCTGAACCGGACACCAGGCGCAGGGCACTAAACTGGTTGTGCACCAAATACTCGTCGTATCCGACCCCGACATTCAACTGCAGCAGGTTACGCTGACTTATGGGATAACTCGCATCGAACTCCAGAAGCGGTCTGAGTATGAAATCCTGCAGGGTATTCTCTTTCGAAAGGGTGACGTTATCGTTCCAGTCCATCTCCAGCGAAGGCGTGATCAGCAGCAGGAAGTCACCGCTCTTGAAGGTGTAAGACTGCGACTGCTGTTGCTGGCCCCGGGCTTCTGCGGCCGCGTCGCCGGCCAGTGAATTGCGCAGAGCTTCCTGAGCCTGGACAAGGCATGGTGCGAGAATCAACATTGCCGACAGATTTGTTGCGAACGGCATTTTTCTCGTTTCAAGTAACGATCCTGAGCGCGTCTGGTTTGCACAGATCTTCCGCCATCTTTTGTTGCATTGTCACGGTCTGGACTCCGGCCTTGGCGTTCATCACCGGCAGGCTGGTGAGAATTCGCGCGCTCCCCGGCTTTTGGAACGGCGCGGCACTCATGGGGGCGGGGGCGAAATGCGACGACTCGGCAGCCATGGGGCACAGTCCGTTCGCAAGCAGCGGACAGTTCGAATCCCCAACGGTCCGATTCGCGGGCCGGCTTGGAGTTTGGGCAGTTGTGTTGCGCCACTGCCCAGGACTCGCGCCGAACCGTCTTTTGAAGCACGTATTGAAAAGGCCGAGGTGATTGAAGCCGCATTGCTCGGCCACGAAGATGATCTTGGCGTCCGGGTTCCGCAGCAAAGACAGGGCTTTGAGCAGGCGCATTTCCATCCGCAACGCGGCCACCGAAAAGCTGAAGTATTGATGAAACAATCGGTTCAGATGCCGGCGGCTGCAGCCAAATCGGGCGGCCAGCCCCCCGACCGGCAGGCTCAGCAGTTCATCCGCCGAGAGTTTCTCGAAAACCTGGATCATGCGCTCTTCGACGCGAACGAGCCCGGGGCGTTGTCGAAGTGCCGTCTCGAATTCTTCGCTGAGGACAGCCGCGGCGACGCGGAGCAATTGACCGCGATGATCGAGATTGGATTGCGGAGGAACTTCGCCGATCAGCCGATGGCACTGCACGGCGAGCGGCGTGGAAGCCGGCAGCAGTTTCGAGCCCTTGAGACCTTCCACGACGTTCTGCAGCAGAGAAATCTCACTGCCGGCAAACAGTGGAAACAGGTGCTCCAAATTCAAGGAAAATTGCCAAAAGACCATCTCCCCGTCCTTGGACGCGGAGAGCTTGCCCCCTGCCTCCTCATTCAGAACAAGAACATCACCCGATGCGACTCGCAGGGCTGTTGATCCGGCGATGTACTTTCCGTTGCCTTCCTTGAGAATCAGGAAGGAAATCCCTGCTCGTTGAGGTTTCCATTCTTCGCGTGATTTGAGACCCATGAGCCGCAGAGTAAGATGGTCATCGGCAACCATTCGGCACCTCCATAGCGACTTTGGGCCGCCGTCCAAGGCAGCGGCGATAACTTGGAATCGGCTTGTTCGTGAAGCGGCGAGAATACATGAGATGGCCAAAGGATTGCCGTTTCAAACGTATTAATCCGTAATAATCCATAGACTAGCCATTAGCCCGACATCCGGCCGAGATGCAACCGTTCCAGCCGGCAAACAGTCCGACGGAACGCTCTAAACCGAGTGTGTCGCGGCCTGAATGAACTGCACGGCAGTTCCCATGACAATGGCGATTCTGGTTTCCACAGCGTTGCACACAATCCTTCTAACTATTTGCACCCAAAATGGGTTCCTGCTGTTCTCTGTGTTCTCTGTGTTCTCTGTGAGTGCCACCCATTAAATCGAATGCAGCATCACCTGTCTATACATGTTTCGGACACGGATAGTCATAATCAAGCCAAGAATTTCTGCTTGAACCGTTGGCAGCCCGTTGAAAAAACAGGAGCCGACGTGAGGAGCTCTGAATTCAGCCTCGTTTCCGAAGAGATTTGAGCTTCCTTGCGTCGGCTTCTGCAAAGGAAGGAGTTTTTAAACGGGCTGCTTGCTGAGGTTCTTGCCCATGCGTCCGACGGTGGCCGATATCCTGGCTCGCCCAGGCTCTGAATCAATCCGTCTGGAGCGCCGCAGATTGGGGTTCTGCGAGAATTCTCTCCACTGCTTCCTTCACCGCCAAAATGTGCGCCGGCCTTTCGATCACGAGATCCAGGCAGGAGCGGTCCTCGGGCGTCGAGCCGCTGTACATCATCACGGGAGTGGAGGGGGATCGCATTTTGATCACCTGGGCCATCTCCGCTCCGGTCATTCCCAGTATCGAGTTGTCAGTGATCACCAGGTCATGGATCTCTGGATCGAAAAGAGCGAGGGCTTCCTCAGCGTTGGGCACCGAGTCCACCGCATAGCCGAAATTCATCAGAAACCATTTCGTGGTGATCCGACACGTGTCGTTATAATCGACCAGGAGGATCGTTTTGGTCCGGGAAGCGGATGTGGTTTCCACAATGTTAACCGTGATTCAGGCCGTTTGGTTTTGCTTGAACTCGAAAGGAGGCAATGCCACCGCGCCGCGTCCGCACGGCTTTCACGATTGATACGGCCATTCCGCCGGAACTGCCACGAAACGAGCGATTGATTTATTTAACTCCAATCCATTGGGATTTCTACCCAAGTTCAGGACATGTGAAGACACTAAAGGGACATCGAAGTGCGCGGGCACCGGGGAACGGGGAAGCCGGGGCTCCCGGGGACCAACGGGCATCTCAATGGGTTGCGAAGGCAGGATTTGAACCTACGATCCCGCCCCGGCGGGATTATGAGCCTGACTGTGTGATCAGGCCGGTCAGTTGATAAAAGCCGTGGCCACCTTTCTGTCGCTTGAGCTTGTTCTCCAGTTTGCGAGCGTCGCTCAGACTCAAACGGCTGCTTTGCCAGACCAAGGCCCATGGTCCACGGTGACGTGTCCATCGGGAGATTCCAGTGTTGTGTTGTTCCAAGCGGGCAGCAGGGTTTTCGCTCAAGCCGATATAGAATTGCCCGGTCAAATTCTCAAGAACGTAAACCTGATACGTTTTACCCATGACCTGGTTTTCCGATTCGCAGGGGGCAGGATTTGAACCTACGATCCCGCCCCGGCGGGATTATGAGCCTAAAATGGTTGCGGGGGTAGGATTTGAACCTACGACCTTCAGGTTATGAGCCTGACGAGCTACCGGGCTGCTCCACCCCGCGATCCAAGTGCGGATTAAGATAATGCACCAGCTTTGCACCGGCGCAAGTGCTTTCGCGCGGTATTCTCGGTCTCCCAATTCAGATCGAGCAGGGCGCAAAGATGGCTTCCGGCATGCCATGAACGATCTTTTTGTCCGGCGGACACAGGGTGGCCAGCACACCGCCCAATTGCGCGCGGGCCGCATCGCCTTCTCCCGCCACAAAGTAGTAAGGGCACAGACGAGCGCGCGCCTTCATCGGCACCAATTGGTTGCGATCGAAGTCAAACCACGCGGCTTCCACAAGAACGGGCTTCTCGTAACGCTGCAGGACGAACGGCGAGCTGCCAAACCCGGCCACCGCCTGGTCCACCGCGGCCGACCAGTCCGAGTGGGAAAGATCGCTGCCGATGTAAACGCCGCGGGCTCCCCACGCGTGCTCGGAGAAGCCCGACACCTTCAAGACCAGATCGCGCTGCTTCTGCGACAGCGTCTTGAGCTGATGCCAGTCGGTGAGGTTCAGTTCCGGAATCGCCGCCTGCGGCGGCAGGGGATGCGGATCCACGAGCCAGGTGTAGGGCGTGAGCTGCAGCAGCCGGTTGAAGAATCCTTCCCCGAGTTCCTGTCGCCAGAAGCCCTCAAGATTGCGGTTCCACAACAACGCAAACAACATCTTTTCCTCAAAAATCGGCTTCGGCGGTGGCGTCAGCCGAATCCGGCCGGCTGAGGCAAGTTCAAAAATCCTCGCCGCGTTCGGCACGTTGGGTGCATCGAACAGTTCGAAAAAGCGGTAAACCGCGTCGCCGTCGGCGAAATCTCCGAACGTCGGGGGCTGAACCTTGAATCGTGAGCCCTGGATCTGTCCCGCCAGCCATTCCATCTCGGGACGGTAGGTGGCCGCCTCTTCCGACACGATGATGTGGACATGCGCGGCGTCGCCGAAAATGGACTCAAACCCGCGCACCATTCCGTCGGGGCCTCCAATGACTTCGAACGATTCACCGTCCGCCTCGAGCGTGGAGTACATCCGGTTCAACCAGGCCGTCAACCCGATGCCGCCGGGCACCGAATCGAGTTCCGTCGCGCTGATGCCCTGTTCGGTGATGAGCAAGTCGGGCCGGATGACCCGCGGCACTTCGTTTTTCCAGGCGGCCGAGCCCTGCAGCTCGATCAGCTCACGCGGTTTGCCGATATTCAGCCACCGGGCGATCCATTCGGGTTGCTTGCCTTCCACACTCTTGCGATAGAGGAGATTGACCGCGCGATAGAACTGCAACAGCACGCGTCCGAGCGAGTCCAGCTCTGTGGCCAGCTTCGGCCCGAGGCGGAAGGGAGTGGGGGAGATGCGCCATTGGTGGCCGGCGAAGAGCCCCTGGGCCGGCAACTGGCTGTGAACCCGGCGGGCGCGTTCCGCGTCATCCGGGGCGGAGGAAGTATGGGGAGGGCTTTCCATGAGATTACAAATGCGGATCCGGATCAGGTTCGAACTTGTCCGTTGCCGATCCCGATCCACTTGTAACTCGTCAACTCCTCCAGCCCCATCGGGCCGCGCGCGCCGATTTTGTCCGTGCTGATGCCGATTTCGGCGCCCATGCCGAATTCTCCGCCGTCGGTGAACCGCGTCGAGGCGTTCCAATAAACGGCGGCGGAGTCCACTTCCTGGAGAAACTGCCTCGCGTGCGACTCGTTCTTCGTGACGATGCTGTCCGAATGCGCCGAGCCGTAATGATTGATGTGATCGATGGCTTGGGCGACGCCGTCCACCACGCGCACGTTCAGAATGTAATCATTGTATTCGGTGAACCAATCCTGTTCGGCGGCGGGCTTGATTCGGGATTTGCGGTTTGCGCTCTGCGGACCGAGAAGCGCCAGCGCGCGGGGGTCGCATCTCAACTCGACGCGTTTCTCGTCCAGTTGCCCGGCGATTGCGGGGAGGAACTGCGCGGCGACAGCCTGGTCCACGAGCAGGGTTTCCATGGCGTTGCAGACGGCAGGCCGCTGCACTTTGGCGTTCATGGCGATTTGCCCGGCCATGGCCAGGTCGGCATCCGCATCCACATAGACGTGACAGACGCCCTTGTAATGTTTGATGACCGGCACTTTCGAGCACTCGGCCACGGCGCGGATCAGGCCTTCGCCCCCTCTCGGCATGCACAGGTCCACGTATTGCGTGAGGGACAGCAGGATTGGAATGGCTTCCCGGTCCGGCACCGGCACGACCTGCACGGCGTGTTCGGGGAACGCTGCCAGCGCCCGTTTCCCGGCCTCAATCATGATCCGCGCGATTGTCCGGTTCGAGTTCATGGCCTCCTTGCCGCCCCGCAAAATCGTGGCGTTGCCGGACTTGAAACAAAGGCTGGCGGCGTCCGCGGTGACGTTGGGGCGCGACTCGTAGATGATGACGACCACGCCGATGGGGGTGCTGATTTTCTGGAGCTTCAGCCCGTTGGGGCGGACCCGTTCGTCGAGGATTCTCCCGACCGGATCCGGCAAGGCGGCCACTTCGCGCAGGCCCCGGGCGATTGCCAGAATGCGTTTGTCGTCGAGCTTGAGCCGGTCCAGCATCGCAGGCGAAAGTCCCGATTTTGCTCCGGCTTCCATATCCAGCGCATTGGCCTGGATAAGGGCGGCGGCATTTTTCTCGACCGCCTCGGCCATGGCCAACAAACAAGCGTTCTTTTCCGCGGCCGTCAGTTTGGCGATCTGGCGGGAGGCGGTCCTGGCCTGTTTTGCCAGGTTCGTCATCTGCTCGTTCAACGTCATGTGGAGAGAAAGTAAGCCAAAAACCCGAACTGAAAAGTGCGAAGTTGCCGCTCAGTTAGCGTTGAAGGAGTTGCGTTGGGTTTGGCGCCTGAACGAGCGGTTCGGATCACCCGTTCCAATCCGTGCTATTGGCCCGGTCTGGCATGTGTTATGCCCTTCTTGAAAATGACTTAGAGGTCTGCCATGCGTGAAGAACCAAGAATTCTGAGAAACAAGCATCAACCCCTGCCCATTCTGGTGGTGGACGACGAACACGACCACGCCTTGTTCATCCAAGAAACCCTTCTGGAGACGAAGATTCCCCTCCGGGTGCAGCTTGTGGAAAGCGGTGAAGAAGCCATCGCTTACCTGTCCGGACAAGGCCGATTTGCCGATCGTGCCGCGCATCCGTTCCCGTTGTTGGTCCTGTTGGACTTGAGGATGCCTGGTATTGGAGGGTTTGGCGTGCTGCGATGGCTCTGCGCACACTCGGAATTGAAAGAGTCACTCGACATTATCGCGCTCAGTGCCATCCAGTCTTCCAAGGAAATTGACGTCGTCTATGAACTGGGGGCGCACTATTTCTGGGCGAAGTCGGACTGCGCGGCGCTCAAGGACCAAGTCTGTCGCGTGCACGAATCATGGATCGAGGACATCGAGCACATGCCGGATTCCGGGGATTCCCCTTTTCGCACCGAGTCGGAGGGTTCCGAGGCGGCGATGCCACAGACCCGATGAACGGGAGTTGATCTGATCCGGGTGCCGGATCGTCAGACGCTCAAGCAAAACCTCATCTCACCCTGGCGCTCCGCACCCGGCCGACGTTTTCAGCGTCTCGAGCCCGTCCGTGATGACGGCAGTTTTGGCGTGCCTCCTGCTGCTTTCCGCCCACGATGCAGGGTCAAACACTCAACAAGGATTCCCGATTGCGGATTGTCACCGCAATCGCACTTTTGAGCGCCGTGCTGACCGTTCGCGCGGACGAACATATTCCCGTGTTGAAGGTGGGGAGCGAGGTGTATAGCAATGTGACCGTCACGGGTGTCACGGCAACGGACATTTACTTCAGCCACGCGCGCGGGATGGGGAACGTCAAACTGAAGAACCTGGATCCCGGACTGCAGCGGCATTTCAGGTATGATGCCGCCAGGGCCGGGGCAGTGGAGAAGCAGCAGCTTCAAGCCAATGCTCAATTCCGGTCCAACATGGTCGCCGAGACGGCGGCGGCGGCGGTCCCGCATCTGCAGATCGACGAGGATGGAAATGTCATCCCGCCGAAACTGTATGCGCAGTCCTTTCTGGGCCGGCGGCCGCCCCAGATCATCGTGGACCAATGGCTGACTCCGCCTCCGATGGTGGATGGCAAGTTTGTCCTGGTCGAGTTCTGGACGACCTGGGCCGAGCCGTGCCGCAAAGCCATCCCGCACCTGAATGACTTGCAGGCAAAATTCAAAGACCAACTGGTTGTCATCGGGCTGAGCAATGAAAGCGAAGGGGACATCCGCAAGACGACATTGCCGCACATCGATTATTCCGTGGGCACGGACACCCAGGCGCGGACGTGGAACAGGATCGGGGTGGAGGGAATCCCGCATGTGATACTGATCGATCCTCAGAACAAGGTTCGCTTCGAAGGACAGCCGGACTATCTGACCGGGAAGGGGCTGACGAATTTGATCGCCAGGTATTCGAATTGAGGGATGCGTCAACCGGCGTCGATCCAGACCAGCGTTCCAACCGGGACCCGATCGAAGAGCGGAATCAGATCGTCCGCGGCCAGGTGGATGCAGCCGCAGGAGGCGCGGCGGCCCAATCCCCGCTCGTCGCCCGTGCCGTGAATGTAGATATAGCGCGCGTGGGAATCGACGCGGCCGCCGCGGTTGAACCCGGGTTCAAGTCCTTCGAGCCAGAGAATGCGACTGGTGATGGTTGCGTCCGCCGAACCCTGCCACGTGAAGCCGACGGTTTGACGGCTTTTAAAAACCGCGCCGACCGGCCATCCGCCGCCGATTTTTTCAGCGATCCGGTGCAGGCCGAGCGGAGTGCAATTCGAGCCCTGGACCTGGCCGATGCCGAAGCGGGAAGTGGAGCAGCGGAATCTTTTCACAAATTGATGGGATTTGCCGGCAACCGCCGCTGAGTCCGGGCGGTGAACGCAACGTCGCGCAGTCGCACAGGACTTTTCGAACAGCGAAACGGTCTGGTTTGCGATGCGGACGACCAGAACGAAGCGGGTTGGACAAACGCCGGGCCGCTTGCAGGCCAAAAAAAAATCGAAGGGAAGCATCATCATTTGGTTCTACAGGCAACAAGCCCAACAAAGCATCTTTCGGCACAATCAGACCTTGAGTTTTTTCACCAGCACCTTCGAGTGCCGTCCGCTTTGTTCGTACTTCTCGCGGCGGCCCGGCGGCAAATCGTCGGGAGTGCCTTCGACGAAGCCGCCCTTGGACTGAAAATAGGTGAACGCCTGGGTCGATAGCGTGATCAGCTCGGTCAACCCGAGTTCCCGGGTCTTGTTCTCGATGAACTGGATCAGTTTGCGTCCGATGCCCTGGTTTTCGTGGGAGGGATTGACGTAAAGGCAGGCGAGTTCGCCCTTGCCCTGCTCGGGATACGCGTGCAGCGCGACGCACGCGACCGGGTTCTTGTCGATTTCAAAAATGTAATAGTCCGCCAGGCTCTTCTCCATATGCGCCCGGGTCCGCCTGACCAGTTCGTCGGATTCCACCGCCTTCTTCGTCAACATTTGGATCGCGCGAATGTCCTTCTTTTTCGCAGGCCGGATCTGCTCGTATTCGTTGGCGTAAATCAGCGTGCCGATGCCTTCGTTGGAGAACACTTCCGCGAGCAGCCCTTCATCCACCCGGCCATTGATGATGTGGACCCGTTGCACGCCCGCCAGGCACGCGCTGACGGCGTGCTGCGCCTTGGAAACCATTTCCGGGGCGAAACTGGCGCTGTTTTGCAGCAAAAGTTTCTGCAGTTCCACGACGAGCATCTGGCGGATGATCTGGTCGTTGTAACGCAAACCGTCCTGCGCGGTGATGAAAATCAGTTTTGTGGCCTTCAACACCTCGCCCAGCGCGACCGCCACGCTGTCCGAATTGACCCGATACGTTTTGCCGTCGCCATCAAAGCCAAGCGGCGGCACCACGGGAATGATCCCCTGGTTCAACAGGGTCTGGAGCAACTCCGTGTCCACGCGCTCGACCTTGCCGGTGAACAGTTGGTCGGTGCCTTGAATGATGCCCATGGGATGGGCGATGATCGCGTTCGAGCAGGCCGCGCGGAGATCGTTGGCCGAAAGGCCCTCGAGAATTTCGTGTGTGAGCCGGTTGGCCGCGGTCAGGGCCAGTTGCAGCGTCTCCGCGTCGGTGATCCCGGCGCCGTCCAGATTGGAGGGTTTGACCTTTTGTTCCTCGGCCAGCGTCTTGATCTGCGCAGATGCGCCGTGCACGAGAACGACGCGGATGTTGAGCGAGCGCAACACCGCCACGTCCAGCAGGATGTTGGCGAAGTTCTCGTCCATGACAATGGCGCCGTCCACGCCGATGATGAACGTCTTCTCCCGGAATTGCGGGATGTACTGCAGAATGCCGCGCAGGTCAGTCAGTTTCACGTCAGTCGATTGGTGCTCGTCTCGTGTGCAGATAAGTAATCGGTTTCAGGCGGGATTCAAATCAATAATTTCAGTCCTCATGGTTCTGAAAAGACCCATTCATGACGGGGTGGGGACGGCTCGTCCCCAGCGATTGATTGCAGCGCTTGCCCGGCGACGAGCCGTCGCCGCCCCGTGCCAGGTCTAACTGCGGCCCAGGACTGCCGTGAGCGCCTCGATGCAGCGCTGGTTTTCCCGGGTCGTGCCGACGGAAATGCGGATCCATTCGGGCAACTGGTATCCGCCCATGGGCCGGACGATCACGCCCTGCTTCTGCAGCTCCGCAAAGACGCGCTGGCCGTCTCCTACACGCACCAGGATGAAGTTGGCGGAGGAGGGGATGAACTCCAGCCCAAGCCTCCGGACGGCGCGCGCGTAAAGTTTGAGCCCGCGCGAGTTGGTCTTTCGGGCCCTCTCGACGTGCCGGGCGTCGTCCAGCGCGGCCAGCGCGCCTGCCTGCGCGACGGAGTTGATGTTGAATGGCTGGCGGATCTTCTCGAGCGCCGCGACAAAATCGGGATGGCCGATCCCGTAACCGATCCGCAGGCCGGCCAGTCCGTAAATCTTGGAAAACGTCCGCATCAGGATCAGATTGGTCCTGCCCCCGCTCCGGATTTCGGGCAGGAGATCGACCGGCTCCTCCAGGAACTCGATGTACGCTTCGTCCATGGCAAATAAAACAGTGTCCGGCACGGCCTTGACGAATTGCACGAGATCTTCCCGTCCGACGGTGGTCCCGGTCGGATTGTTCGGGTTGGCAACAAAAACCACCCGGGTTTTCGGGGTAATGGCGGCGAGCATCGCCTCCAGGTCGTGGCCGTATTTTTTTGCGGGCACCGTGACGAGTTTCGCCCCGAACAGCGCGGTGACGATGGGATACACGGCGAAGCAGTATTGCGACACGACAACCTCGGCGCCCGGCGCGAGGAGCGCGTGGCCGATCATCTCGATGATTTCATTCGAGCCGTTGCCGAGAACGAGATGGGTCGCCGCGACCCCGAGTTTGGAGGCAAGCTTTTGCTTCAGATAGAAGGCGTTGCCGTCCGGGTAGCGGTTTGTCTGGCGGAGCGCCTGCCGCATGGCCGCCACCCCGAGGGGCGACGGGCCGAGCGGGTTTTCGTTCGAAGCGAGCTTGATGATGCCCTCGGCGGCCAACCCGAGTTCGCGCGCGACTTCTTCAATGGGGCGGCCGGGTTGATAGACGGGCAAATTCGACAGGGATGGGTTCAGTGGCAGGTTCAAGTTCTTGATTCTGAATTTTCAGTCAAAAGACATCTGCCGTCCGGGAGTGTCAAGAGAATAGGACGCGGTTTGGATCCGCATCCCAGGACCCATTCATGAGGGAGTGGGGACGGCCTCGTCCCCGGTTCGATTGCTGAAACTCCAGAGAACCGGGGACGAGGCCGTCCCTGCCCCGCTGCTAAAGCGCCTTCAGAAGTGCGTCAATGTCCACGTTCTTGGCGATGATATCCCGGATGAGCGAGATCTTTTCCGCGTCATTGGGCCGTGTTTTTACCGTCAGATCGTGGACCTTGGAAGCGACTTCGTAACTGTCCTGCGCCGCCAACAATACGGGGATGGGCATCGACTGGATCATTTTGAGCACGCTCGTGCCTGGACGCAGGTTGCCGGTCAGGACGATGCCGGCCATTTTTTCGTCGGCCTGCCCCGCCAGGTCGGCGCAGGCGGCGAGGAGAATGTCCTCACGATCGCCCGGTGTGATCAGCAGGACGCCGCGCCGGAAAAAAGGCATCGCGTTGTGCGCGCCCATCGCGCCCACGATGACGTCCTCCACCAAACCGCGGATATTCCCGTTCTCGTTCAGGAGCTCGGCATTGAGTTCCTCGCGGATGGATCCCACGGTTGGACTGGACAGGATCCGCTGATGGGGGATGACGCCCAGCAGTTCGAGCCCTTTGCGCTTCAATCCGCGCCGCGCGAAATCCGCGATGTGGTCCAGTTTCTGGCCGAGGACCTTGTTCAGGATGACGCCGATGATCTCAACGCCCTCCCGTTCGAACAAAGCCTGGTTCAGGGAGATTTCGTCGATCGGTTTGCCGATGCCCCCTTGGGAGACGATGATGACCTTGGCGCGCAGGATTTTGGCGACCTGCGCATTGGACAGATCGAAGACGGAACCAACGCCGGCATGCCCGGAACCTTCGCACAGGACGAAGTCCTTTTCCCAGGCGACCCGGTCGAACGCCTTCTGGATCCTTTTTACGAGCGCATCGTTGTTGGAAGATTCCAGGTATTTGCGCGTGAAATCCGGTTCGACCGCGATGGGGCTCATATCCATCAGCGGGCAGTTCAGGTCGTACACACTGTCCATCAGCACGGTGTCTTCATCGATTTTCTGCTCCTCGATTTGAACGAAGCGCTGTCCGACCGGCTTGATGTAGCCCACGCGCGGGAAATATTGCTGCAACGCGGCGATCAACCCGAGCGACACGGTGGTCTTGCCGTCGTTCTGCCGTGTGGCGGCGATGAAGACGCGTGGGGTGGTGGTGTTCATGGAAGGCAAAAGGCAGAATGAAGAATGCAGAAAAAACTGCCGGGCGGATCCGTTCGCCTGCATTCTGCACTCTTCATTCCGCCTTCTTCATTTTTTCTATTCGCCCGGCAGCTTCTGGCCGGCGCCCGGGTAGAGCTTGTTGTACTCGATGGCCTGTACGCCGATGATTGCCGCCACGCCGAGAATGTCGTGCGCGTTTGAGCCGCGCGACACGTCAGCCGCCGGACGATCCAGTCCGAGCAGGATTTGGCCGTAGGCGCTTGCACGGGCGATATGGAGTATCAATTTGCTCGAGATGTTGCCCGAATTCAGGTCCGGGAAGATCAAGACGTTGGCATGGCCTCCGACCTTGCTCTCCGGCAGCTTGCGCGCCGCGATTTCCGGCACGAGCGCCGCATCCGCCTGGAGCTCGCCGTCAAAATCCGCCTCCAATCCGGCCGCCTCCGCCTTTTTCTGGGCGAGGGCCGAGGCGGCCTGGACGCGGCCGACCGTTGGATGCATGGCGCTTCCCTTGGTGGAGAAGGAGAGCAGGGCGACGCGCGGACGGACCCCGAGCAGTTGGCGCGCGAGCAGCGCCGTCGATACCGCGATGTCGGCAAGCTGATCCACATTCGGCTCGGGAATCACGCCGCAGTCTGCCATGAACAGAACCCCCTGTTCGCCGAACTTGGAATCCTCCACTTCCATGACCATGCAGCTCGAAGCGGTGGTGGCTTGCGGCGCCACCTTCACGATTTGAAACAACGGGCGCAGCACGCTGCCGGTGGTGTGGCTCGTCCCCGATACCAGGCCGTCGGCCTGGTGCATCGCGAGCATCATCGCGCCGAAATAATTCGGTTGCAGGATCGCCTCGCGCGCTTCCGGGACCTGCAATCCTTTGTAGCGCCGGAGGATGGCGAACCGGCGCCCGAAATTATCCAGGTCCTCGCTTTCGACCGGGTTGACGATGGCGATGCCTTCAAGGGAAACACCCAGATCTTCCGCAATCTTTCTGATCCTGCCCGGGTCTCCCAGCACGATCGGCGCTCCGAGGCGCAGCGAATGAAACTGCCGCGCCGCCTGTAAAACGCGCGGTTCCGTCCCTTCCGGAAAAACGATCCGCTTCGGATGGCGTTGCAGCTTCTCGATGATATTCCCGATGAAACGCATGACGCTAAATTAACGGCCCATGATGAAAGCGCAACAGTTCTCCGAAAGCCCCGTGTTTCCTGCCGGCCCGCTTGCCGGCGGCTCGCCATCGCCGATGCGGGCGAAGACCTTCCCGGGCTGGCCTCTGGATTGCCGAAGGATGGGTGGAGCCGGGGGAATTCGAAGCCCTGACGATCCGGGCATGCCCGCTTCTTGACCCGCTCCGGCTGTCCGGATAGCGTGCGGCCGTGTTTTACGACTTACCGTCTGCTTCGAACTGGCGTTGGCGGGGCTCTCTCGGTTTGCTCCTCTTTGCGGTTTGCGTTTCCGGCGCGCTGCTTTCTTTGCCTGCTCACGGGGGGCAGGAAACTGCGGCTTCGCCCGAACAGGGGCTGGTGCTGAATGAATTGGAATATCTCGAGATGCCGGGTCTGAACGTCATGTTCGCCCAGGATTATTATCCTGAAGGACACCAGGGCGGCGTGAACATCATCCAGAACGGGTTGAGGGTTGCCAGCAATGGCGAACTCCGGCTCAGCCGCACTCCCGGCCAATGGCAGCCACTGCCCAAACTCGGGATACGGGTCGCCGACCGCGCGCGCCAGGAAATCCGCGTGCACAACGAATACCCGGATCCCGCCAGAAACCGAAAAGGCTTCAACCCGATCGACTATCCCGATTTCCAATTCAGCTACGTCGTCTGTGTCCGGCCCGAAGGCCGGAGCTTTCATGTGCTGGTGAATCTCGATCGGCCATTGCCCCCGGCTTGGGAAGGGAAAGTCTCTTTCAATCTCGAATTGTTCCCGGGAATATTGTTTGGGAAAACCTTTTGCATGGACGGCCGCTTCGGGACGTTTCCGCGCCAGGCCAATGGCCCCGGTTCGATCGACGACTCCGGCGAGTATCGGATCGCCGCGATGGGGAAGGGAAAGAAACTGGTCGTGGCGCCCGAATCCGAATCCCAACGGATGACGATCGAGGTGCTCGCCGGGGGAGAACTGGAGTTGGTGGATGGCCGCGGGCAGTATGACAACGGCTGGTTCATCGTGCGCGCCCCGGTGGCCGGCGGCTCCACGAACCGCGTGCTTGAATGGCGCATCACCCCCCATGCGATCCCGGGCTGGAAGTCCCCTCCCGTGGTGCAAGTTTCGCAGGTGGGCTATCATCCGAAGCAGCAAAAGATCGCCGTGATCGAACTCGATCGTTCGGATGCCCGGCGGCCCATGGCGGTCCTGGAACGCGTCGTCGAGAACGGGGGTTTTGAAAAGGTCCTCGAAGCCAGGCCCAAGGAATGGGGCCGTTTTCTGAGGTACTACGATCTGCAATTTGATTTCACCGCCGTCGAGAAGCCCGGGATGTACGTCGTCCGCTACGGACAAGCGCACAGCAACCCGTTCCAGATCGATGCCGCCGTTTTCCAGCGCAACGTGTGGCAGCCGACACTGGAATATTTCCTGCCCATCCAAATGTGCCATATGAGGGTCAACGACCGCTACCGCGTCTGGCACGGCGCCTGTCACCTGGACGACGCGCGAATGGCGCCGACGAATTACAATCACTTCGACGGCTACCTGCAGGGACCGTCAACGTTATGCCGGTATAAGCCCGGCGAGCCGGTGCCAGGGCTTGACCGCGGAGGATGGCATGACGCGGGTGATTTCGATTTGCGGGTCGAATCGCAGTCGGACACGGTCTATGGCCTGGCACTCGCCCGGGAGGAATTCGGCCTCGATTACGACGACACCACGGTTGACCAGGAACATCGGATTGTGGAGTTGCATCGTCCGGATGGAAAACCGGACGTCCTTCAGCAGATCGAGCACGGCACGTTGAGCATCGTGGGAGGGTACAAATCGATGGGCCGTTTTTACCGCGGCATCATCGAGCCGACGATGCGCCAATACACGCACCTCGGGGATCCGGTGAACATCACCGACAACCAGGTGTTCGATCCCGCCAAGGTCACGGGCACGGTGCCGGCGGTGGGTCTGCCGGGGTCGGCGGACGATCGATGGGTTTTCACCGAGGAGAATCCACGGCGCGAACTGCGGGTCGCGGCGGGGTTGGCCGCGGCTTCGCGGGTGCTGAAGGGTTTCAATGATGGTTTGGCGTCGGATTGCCTCGGCATCGCGCAGGCGACCTGGAAGCGAACGAGTGATCAACAACCAACAGACCGCGTCGGGCTTGCGGTCGAGTTGCTGATCGCCACTCGGGACAGATCGTATGCGGATTTCCTCGTCGCCAGCCGCGAGGCGATTTGCGCCGGCGTGAAATCGAACGCCTGGGTTCTGGGGCGCGCGCTGCCGCTCATCGGCGACGATCCATTCACGCGCGCCGTGACGGAAGCGGTGGCGGGCTACGGCGCGGAGGTTGAGCGCCTCGAAAAATCGACACCCTACGGAGTTCCCTACGAACCGAACATCTGGGGAGCGGGTTGGATGATCCAGAAATTCGGGAAGGAACAGTATTTTTTACACAAGGCTTTTCCGCAGAGTTTTCCGGTGAGCGGCATGCTCCGCGCGCTCGATTTCGTGCTCGGCTGCCATCCGGGGGCGAACACCGCATCCTTCGTTTCCGGAGTGGGAGCGAAGTCAACGACGGTTGCGTACGGCTTCACGCGCGCCGACTGGACGTACATCCCTGGCGGGATTGTGTCGGGGACTGCGCTCATCAGGCCGGATTACGCCGAGCTGCTCGAATGGCCGTTCCTGTGGCAGCAGACGGAATACGTGCTGGGCGGTGGAACGACGGATTATCTGTTTCTGGTCCTGGCGGCAGATCGAGTGTTGAACCCGTAGGACGACGACGACCTGGCAGCCTTCCGAACGAGACCGGCTCGGGAGGACGGGAGCGGCCGTCTTGTCCGGGAAATATGCGGAAGGATTGCTGAAAAGGATGGTGGAGCCGAGGGGATTCGAACCCCTGACCCCCACAATGCCATTGTGGTGCTCTACCAACTGAGCTACGACCCCATCGCTGAGCGGCGGGCAATCTAAAGAGCCGGCTCGATTTGTCAAAGCAGTTTTTCCACGCCGATTCCCGCAACTCACTGCATCGCGGGAATCGGCACACTTCTGTCACATCACGAGTGGTTCCGCCACGTGGGCACTTCCACGAACGCCACCGCAATGGGAGCGTGACCCGTGATTCCCGGTTTTTTCAACGCACCATTCCCATCATGCAATGTGCAGGCCGGCGGGTTGCAAGGTGCAGACGCATTATGAGGAGTGACGCATCCACATTATACTGTGAATTAGATATTGTAACAGCATTGTTTGCTCCCTTTTAAGACATAAAGACGGCGGCTGTCTTGAAAGATTTCATCGAAGATCCTCGTTTTGCCGAGGACAAACCAGTTTCTCATCCTACCGACGGAGAGCAATTGGCGCTGTGTTTTCACCGGCAACGTTAAGTATGATGGTATTACCCGGGAAGGACTCCCGTAGTGGCGAGGAGAACTGACATTTTGCCGGATGTTTCGTCCTCGCGGCGGCGTTGGCAGCCCTTATGCATGGTTCCGTGCCCTGATGGAAAGAGTTGTTGTATGGGATGTGCTGCGGCGTGCGGTTGTTGGATTTCTTCTTGGAGGTTGTCTGATATTTGCCCAACCCAACGCGTTTGCGACTCAAAGCGTATCGTTGGCCTGGGACCCAAGCCCCGACACGAACGTTGTCGGTTACAATGTTTACTATGGCGTCGCCAGCCGCACGTACACCAACATCGTTGACGTGGGCGACGTGACGAACGCCACGATCTCCGGCCTCGTCGAAGGCACCACATACTACTTCGCGGTCACGGCGTACAATATCCTCGGCATGGAAAGCGCCTATTCGGCCGAGGTTTCTTATACCGTGCCGGCGAGCACCGGGACTGGAAACCAGGCTCCGACGCTGAATGCGATCGCCAGCCTGACGATCAACGAGAGCGCCGGGCTGCAGACGGTGAACCTGACGGGCATCAGCTCCGGCTCCAGCAACGAAGTTCAGACGCTGACGGTTACGGCTGGTTCCAGCAACACCGGGCTGATCCCGAACCCGACGGTCAATTACTCGAGCCCGGGCACGAACGGGACGCTGACTTTCACGCCGGTGGCGAATGCCAACGGCTCGGCGACCATCACGGTGACCGTCAATGACGGCGGGGTGAGCAATAACATCGTCACAAGGACGTTCACGGTGACGGTTAACCCGGTGAACCAGCCTCCGACGTTGAATGCGATCTCCAGCCTGACAATCAACGAGAACGCCGGGCTGCAGACGGTGAATCTGACGGGCATCAGCTCCGGCGCCGCCAACGAAGTCCAGACGCTGACGGTTACGGCCGCTTCAAGCAACACCGGGCTGATCCCGAACCCGACGGTCAATTACTCGAGCCCGGGCACGAACGGGACGCTGACTTTCACGCCGGTGGCGAATGCCAACGGCTCGGCGACCATCACGGTGAC
>Ga0187860_1000657_pt1 | contig 32468 bp, 24 predicted proteins | sample June2016WEW_10_4_FD_132981 | JGI IMG/M metagenome (GOLD analysis project Ga0187860, IMG submission 132981) | Peatland microbial communities from SPRUCE experiment site at the Marcell Experimental Forest, Minnesota, USA - June2016WEW_10_40 | ecosystem: Environmental > Terrestrial > Soil >...
AGAAAAGGGTTAACTGGTCGGCTCTCCGGGCCGACTTCCCGATCCTCGATCAGACGGTGCACGGCCAGCCCTTGATTTACTTCGACAACGCCGCCACCACGCAGAAGCCGCGCGCGGTGCTCGACGCCCTGCGCCATTACTACGAGCACGACAACGCCAATGTCCATCGCGGCATTCACGAATTGAGCAATCGCGCCACCGCCGCTTTCGAAGCCGCGCGGGCGCGCGCCGCAACGTTCATCAACGCCCGCAGCGCCGACGAGATCATTTTCACCCGCGGCGCCACCGAGGGCATCAATCTCGTGGCGCAGGCGTGGGGTTCGAAGCACGTCCAAGCCGGTGACCGCATCCTGCTCACCGAAATGGAACACCACAGCAATATCGTGCCCTGGCAATTGCTGGCCGAGCGCACGGGGGCGGAACTCATTTACCTCCCCATCACCGGCGACATCGGCTTGCTCGACCTGGGCCGCCTGGACGAGTGTCTGGCCCAAAAGGTGAAGCTCCTCGCCTTGACCCACATCTCCAACTCGCTCGGCACGATTAATCCCGTGGCGGACTTGTGCGCGCGGGCGCGCCAGCTGGGCGTGACGACGCTCGTCGATGCCGCCCAAAGCGCCGGGCATCGGCCGGTCGATGTCCAGGAAATCGGCTGTGACTTCCTGGCTTTTTCCGGGCACAAAATGTGCGGGCCGACCGGTATCGGCGTGTTGTATGGCCGCCAGGAGATGCTCGAAACCCTGCCCCCGTATCAAGGCGGCGGCGAAATGATTTTAAGCGTCGATTTCCAACGCAGCGCCTGGAAACGCCCCCCGCACAAGTTTGAGGCGGGCACGCCGGACATCTCCGGCGCGGTGGGATTGCATGCCGCGATGGATTACCTCGACCACATCGGACGGGTCAACATCGCGCAGCACGACCAGGAGCTCGGCGCCTATGCTTACGCCCAACTCTCCCGGCTCAAGCAGGGCATCCGCCTGTTCGGCCCGCACATCGGGCGCGCCGGACTGGTGAGTTTCCTGTTGAAAGACATCCACGCGCACGATGTGGTGACCGTGGCCGACCAGCGCGGGATCGCGTTGCGCGGCGGGCACCACTGCAACCAGCCTTTGATGCGCAAGCTCGGCGTGGAATCCACCGCCCGCGCCAGCTTTTATTTCTACAACACTACGGCGGAAATCGACCGCTTCGTGGACGTGCTGGGCGAAATTCAGAAGTTCTTCGGCACTGCGTAGCTCTGGTTCTTAGGCCGGGGAATTGCCCAAGCCGCTGCTGCAAGTGGACAAGACCGCCCTTGCGGCCGACTGTCCCGGCCGTGAGCAATCTTCACGGAAAATGGACATTGCCCCGCGGCAGCAAATGGCCGAGGGGCTGGTCCACCGAGCCGGCTCCCGCAGGCGAGGCCAGCTGGGGTGGGGGATTCTCCCAATCCATGGACGACCGGAAACCCCATGCGCGCTTTAGCGGATTCCAGGGTTTTCCTGGCATTGGGGTTGCTAACCGGAGGCCATAGTTGAGGCACCACGCCCGGCTTGACCAGGGCGGACGAATTTGTCTTCCGCGAAGGAAGGCAAGATGGTCCGGCCCCCCGACCCTCCCCTGGGTCAGGGTGCCGGGAAGCCATGCGAAAGGTCCCCCGCCGGGGAATGCGCACGCTGTTGTGAATGTCCGCGCATCACGACCGATGCCTGCTTCCCTGACGGGGGACTGCTCTTTCCCCGGCGGGGATTTCCTGCAGGGCCAGCACATCAATCATGCGGCTTGACCCGCCGCGCCGAAGCTGCCAAGCATTGCCCTATGATTAGAATTCTCTTGGCCGCGATTCTCTTCTCCGTCGCTCCGGTTTTTGCTGGAACCACTGAGCTTCTCCACAGCTTCAAGAAGGTCGGGGTCACCGACCAGTTCTGGGCCGAGGGCGCCGCCATCGGCGACTTCAACAACGACGGGAAGATGGACATTGTTTCGGGCGCCTACTGGTATGAGGGGCCGGATTTCAAGAAGCGCCACGAAATCTATCCTGCCAACGCCAGCTTCAAACGCAAGAAGGCCGACGGCATGGAACAGACGGTCCCCGGCTTTGAGGGCGCTTTGGGCGTCAAGAACGCCTACTCGGATTGTTTCCTGACCTTCGCTTACGACTTCAACGGCGATGGCTGGACGGACGTTCTGGTCTTTGGTTTTCCCGGCAAGGAAGCTGCGTGGTACGAAAACCCCAAAGGCCGCCCGGGACATTGGCAGCGCCATATCATCTTCGATGCGGTCGATAACGAGTCCCCGGGCTTTGTCGATATCACCGGCGACGGCAAGCCCGAAATCCTTTGCTGTTCCGGCGGTTACATTGGCTACGCCGAAGCCGATTGGAAAAACCCGGCGGCGCCCTGGAAGTTCCATCCCATCTCTCCGAAGGGCGATTACCAGAAGTTCACCCACGGAATCGGGTGTGGGGATATCAACGGCGATGGCCGTGTCGATATCATCGAGAAAGACGGCTGGTGGGAACAGCCGGCTTCGCTGGCCAACGATCCGGTCTGGATCAAGCACCCTTTTCACTTCGCGGCCGCCGCCGCGCAGATGCTCGTCTATGATGTCAACGGCGACGGCCTCAACGATGTGATCACCTGCATCAACGCGCATGGGTACGGACTCTCTTGGTTCGAGCAGGTGCGGGAGAACGGCAACATCACCTTCCGCGAGCACGTCATCCTGAACAAAGACGCCTCGAAGGACCGCTACGGCGTCCAGTTCTCCCAACCGCACGCCCTCGCCCTGGTCGATATCGACGGGGACGGCCTGATGGACATCGTCACCGGCAAGCGTTTCTGGGCGCACGGCAAGAACGGCCCCGACCCCGAGTCGGATAATGCTCCCGCCGTCCTCTACTGGTTCAAACTGGTGCGTCCCGCCAAAGGCCAGGCCGAGTTCATCCCCTATCTGATCGACGACGATTCCGGCGTCGGCACACAGGTCACAGCCGGATACGTCAGCAATCCCAAATACCCCGATGTCGTCGTCGGCAATAAAAAGGGCGTCTTCGTCTTCAAACACGAAGTGAAGGAAGTCCCCCGCGCTGAGTGGGAAAAGGCGCAGCCGAAGCCGCTGCCGGCGGCGGGCGCAGACCCCCAATGAATTTGATTGGACGCCGCGCCGTGCTTTCTCCAGATTCCGCGGCATGACGAGCAAGTTTTTGCGAGACGGGCGCAGAGCCCGTCGAGCCGTTCTCCGTGGCCTTGCGGTAACTGCTGCGCTTTCCTGTTTGTGCGCACAGCCCGGCAACCCGCAGGGGTCCGCCGCACGCAAGCCGAACATCATCTTTATCCTCGCCGATGACCTCGGCTACGGGGAGTTGGGGTGCTACGGCCAGACGAAGATCAAGACGCCCCGCCTGGATCAACTTGCCGCCGACGGGATGCGGTTCACCAGCTTCTACGCCGGCAGCACGGTGTGCGCCCCGTCGCGCTGCGCGCTGATGACCGGCCTGCACACCGGGCACGCCTTGATACGCGGCAATGGCACCATAGCGCTCCGGCCCCAAGACCTGACGGTCGCTGAGGTCCTTAAGCAAGCCGGCTATCACACGGGGCTCATCGGAAAATGGGGATTGGGCAACCCGAACACGACCGGGGTGCCGCAGAAGAAAGGGTTTGATGAATTTCTAGGGTATCTCGACCAGGTTCATGCGCACGATTACTACACCGACCACCTGTGGCGTTACGACCCGCCCGGCAGCGCGAAGCCGGGCTTTGACGGACGGATGGATCTCCCCGAAAACCGAGGCGGCCAGAAGGGCCTGTACACGCACGATCTGTTCACCACCGCCGCGCTGAATTTTGTGGCCATCAATAAGCCCGACCAGTTCAACCACTATCGGCCTTTCTTCCTTTACCTCGCCTACACCATTCCCCACGCGAACAACGAAGAGGGCCAGCGGACCGGCAATGGCATGCAAGTCCCCAGCGACGCGCCCTACTCCGACGAGCCGTGGCCGCAAACGGAAAAGAACAAGGCCGCGATGATCACCCGCATGGACGCCGATGTCGGCCGGCTCATGGACAAACTCAAGGACCTGAAGATCGACGACAACACGGTGGTGTTCTTCTCCAGCGACAACGGGCCGCATAAGGAGGGCGGTGTGGACCCGAAGTTCTTCCAAAGCGCCGGCCCTTTGCGCGGCATCAAGCGCGACTTATACGAAGGCGGGATTCGCATGCCCTTGATCGTGCGCTGGCCCGGGAAGATCAAATCCGGCACGGTGAGTGATCGGGTCTCCGCCTTTTGGGATTTTCTGCCGACCGCCGCCGAGATGGCCCGGCTCAAAGTGCCGGAGAATCTGGACGGCCTTTCGCTATTGCCGGCTTTGCTCGGCAGGCCGCAAACCAACCAGCACGATTTCCTTTACTGGGAATTTCACGAGCGCGGTTTCCAACAAGCCGCGCGCATGGGCGATTGGAAGGCCGTTCGCCCTCAAGCTGGCGCGCCGCTCGAACTTTACAATCTCAAAACCGACCTTGGCGAGAAAGAGAACGTGGCGCAGAAGAATCCAGAGGTCGTGGCGAAGATCGAAGCCTATCTGAAGACGGCGCGGACTGAATCGGAACAGTGGCCAATTAAGCCGGCCAAACCACAGCCAAAGAAGAAATAAGGCGCTGTCACCGGCGGGAACCGACAGGGGCGACGGGCCCGCTTTGCGGCGCGGGGGCATTCAAATCGCGAATGCGCCGAGTCCGCTCGATTTCCTTGCTCATCCACAGCACCGCCAGCACAATCGCCAGCAGGACCGCGCCGAGCACGAACCACGGCCAGGGGTAACGCCGCTTGTTGTGGGAGGCCGGCAAGGGGCACTTATCGTTCGTCATGCAACGGCCACAGAATACGCCGGGGCCGCCGCCCAAGACAATGCAATAGATGCTTCTTGCATTCCGCGCCGACAGTGGCAAGTTGATTCTTGCTTAGATGATTGTGGCCTTTCCAAGGCATGGTGAATCTTCAATGAACCCGGTTCAATGACGATTTGAAACCCGATGGTCGGGAACAGTCCAGGGGGCGGTCAGCAAGTAAATAGAAAGCATAATGAACACAAAATTATTCGTGGGGAACCTTTCCTTCGATGTCACGGAAAATGATCTGCAGGATCTCTTCGTTGCCTTCGGTCCGGTCACTGAGGTCAATCTCATGACGGACCGGTCCACCGGCCGCTCGCGCGGCTTTGCCTTTGTCACCATGGCCACCCCGGAAGGCGCGCAAGCGGCCATCCAAGGCATGGCCAGCAAAGAGGTGAAAGGCCGCGCGCTCACCGTCAACGAAGCCCGGCCTCGCGAAGAACGCGGCGGCGGCGGCGGCGGCGGGCGGGGCCGCTATGGCGATCGTCGCGGGGGCGGTGGCCACTCGCGTTCCCGGTATTGACCGATTGTCTTGATTAACTTCGTGTTGCCAGCGGGCACGGGGTGGGGGGGGGGGTGGAATAGCGGACGGTCTCGCTAACGGGGGCAACATCTCCGTTGGAAAAACCGGCCCCTGGAATTAGAATGGGCCGCATGGCAATGACCCGACATTGTTGGAAATGCGGCACGGAATACAAATTGCCGGGAACGCCGGGCCGTTCGGAATCGTGTCACCGCTGCAACTCGGACCTGAAGGTGTGCCTGAATTGCGTCAGCTACGACCCGCGGGTCGCCGAGCAGTGCCGTGACCGCCGCGCCGACCCGGCAGCGGAAAAGCCCCTGGCCAATTATTGCGAGTATTTCGAGTTCGTCCGGCGTGAGTTTGTCCCCCCAGCGGAAGACACGTCCCGTGAAGCCAAGGCCCGGGAAGCGCTGAAGAAACTGCTCGGAGATTAGCGTGATAAAGGGTTGCTTGAGTCAAGGGAGTTAAAGGAGTTAACGCCGTTATATGGGTTACAAGGTTGCAAAACCACAAGCGTGCGACGGACACGCAACCCAGGTAACGATGTAACCGGTTGGCCAGGCAAAACCCCAACTTAAGGCCCTTTGGCGCTATTCGACGGTGCGGGAGAATTTGACCGCGTCGCCGTAACGTTTGTTGTCGGTGCGGATGCGCGCGGACAGGGTCCGCCCGACGGCCCGCAGGAAAGGCGTCGCGATTTCGGGCGCTTCCCTGGCCAGCGCGTCAAAGGCCGCCGCGGAGATTTTCACGACCAGGCTGTCGCTGTTGGCGACCACATCGGCTGAGCGGGGGCCTTGGTCGAACAGTGAAACATCGCCGAAGAAATCACCCGCGCCCAAAGTGGCCAAAAGGGTTTCCTTGCCCAAGACGTTGAGGCGGACACGCAGTTCGCCCTCAAGGATGAAATACATGGTGTCCCCCGGGTCGCCTTGCTTTACGATGACCGACCATTGGGGAACTTTTTCGACTTCCACGAATTGGGCGAAGCGCTCAAGCTGGCCATCGGTCATGCCCGCCAGAATCTTGATCCGGCGCAACGCGCGGGGATCAAGGCCTCTGGGGGTCATCATGGCCAGCGCGCTGGACGAACTCCCTTCGCCCTTTGACCGGAAGAACATCTGCAGCTCGGGCACATTCGAGGCCTTTTGCCAGGAGCCGCTTTGGGCCGCGTAAATCCAGGTATCGGCCGTGACGCGCTCGTCCTTGACCCAGGACACCAGCGTGGGCAGTTCCACCGGGCCGTATGCGGCCTGGTCGATCCCCCAGACAATAAAACCTGCGTCTGTTGAAACTGCAGCCATGACTAGTAGTACCTATACCACACAACAGGCGGCAGACCAAGGCTGAATGGTCGTGATTTATACGGATAGCCCATCAGCACCCTGTCACAAATCGCCGCGAGGAATGCTGGGGCCTCTGTCACAGGCTCGAAACACGCCTGGCCCCGTGAACGGGGGCCCCAATCTGGCTGCCCGCGCCCCCGGGTTCCAGCCAAGCACCCCGCGCGGGCGCGGCCACTCCATAAAAGAAAAACCCCTTCCGATTCTCTCGGAAGGGGTTTCAAGGTTGGTTCTAACTCAGCTTAGAACTTGTAGATGACGTTGACGGCCAGCAGCCAGGCGTTCTTCTGGGTGGGCAACCCTGTCGTCTCACCACCGAAGATGTCGTTCCCGAGCAGGGAGTGATCCCAACGCAGTTCCAGGCGGCTGATGACGTTCTTCCACAGGTCGTATTGAGTCGTCGCCGTGAGCGCCATGACTTCAGCTTTGCCCGTCTTCCCAAGGTCCTCCTGGAAGAGGAATCCCTCTCCACCAGGGCCTTGATTGAGGTTATCCTTGAAGTACTCCGCGCGAGCGTGGAAGCTGAGCTTCTCGGTGGCCTGATAAGAAAGATACCCAGCCAGAGAGTAATCGTCATTGTTCGCCGGATGGATGTCGAGGTAATCAAAGGACGCCCCTGCCCGAAGCCCTGTGACCGGGGTCGCCACCGTGGCGCCAACATAGTAACTGTTCACGGTAACGGGTTTAGGCGTCAAGGCGGCCAAGGGCGTGTCGTCGAACCCGTTGACAAACCCGCCGTACAGGGTTGAGCCCGACAGGAATCCCCAACTGTCCGGAGCGGTCAGGGCCATTGAGACCATGTATGTCTTGTAGGATTCAGATTCCGTTCCAGGTCCGTACGGTGCTTTTCCATCGTTGACTGGCGCGAAGGCGCGATCGTTAATGGTGGAATTCCAGGCATCCGCCACTCCAGCCGACATGCTGAAACAGTCGCAGAAGCGATAGCTGGCCAACAGCCCCGTCATTGTTTGCGGCTCAATGGAATGGCCGTACGACCGGGTGAAGTTGGGGTTATTGCCGGACTCGATGGATTCGTAGCCGATGATGCTGTCGAAGACACCGACCTTGAAATCCAGACCCGTGCCCACTGGCGCGCGCAATGCGACGTATGCTTGCCTGATGCCGAAGTCACTCGTGTCATGCTTAGCGCCGAGCGAGGTGGTCCCAAGGGTATCGGCATCCGGCCCGAACCACAGGTCCACGCGGTATCCGGCGGCCCAGTCCTGTTCATCCAGCGGTTTGTCAATCCTGAGCTGGATGACGTCCAGGTTGAATCCGTCGGCCTTCTGCGTGTTGTTGAACTTGTAAGGCGGCAGGTTGGCGTTGCCCGTGCCGGGGTTCCACTCTGCCGATGTATCCACGTACCCGCTGATGGTCGTGGAAGAGAGCGCGGTCATGACCGGACTCGCCTTTTCCTCGGCTTTGGCAGCGGATGCGAAGCTGACCACCCCGAGGGCGGCCAGAGCTACTGTCCATTTATTATACTTCATTCGTTCCTCCGATATTGATCGTATGTTTGTTGTATAACTTTATGCATTTCACAGGGTAAAACCGGTTTACCCTCGCACCAAAACCGGTGCATTTCGGCAATACATAGGCCATCACCGCCGGTTTGACAACAACTATTTTCACTATTTTTCCCCCCGTTTTTCGCCCCCTTTTCCCCCAATCCTGTGCAAGGATTGTCCCGGATTAAGGCAATGCCAGGCTGGCCGATTGCGCAGGGGACCCCGCCGCCGCCGGCGCTTCGCCTGTGTTTGGGGTGCGGCAACCGGGGAGGAAGCTCCTGCCGGCGCCCCCCTTCAGGGACGCGTTGTTTGTGACCGACTGATTTGGAACAAAGCCTGCTTAGCAGAGGGCGTCGAATGTTTTTCGCAATTTCCATAAAGGGCTTCCGCCTCGCGATGGCCCGGGCCGGCCAGCAATGAACCGACGTTAATTATGGCTTCCTTCCTCTATGTAGCGCGGGAGACGGTTTCCGGGCGGGAGATACGCAGTTCCGTCGAGGCGGCGACCGAGCAGGCGGCCATCGCGGCCCTGTTGAACCGCAACCTGCTGGTCCTCTCGATCCAGGAGAAGGTCGGCAAACAAGGCCGGACCAGCGGCGGGCGTGTGGGCCTGGCCGACCTGGTGATCTTCACGCGGCAACTGGCGACGATGATCGATGCCGGTCTGGCCATGGTGCAGTCGCTGCAGGCGCTGGCGGACCAGACCACCAATAAGGTCATGCGCGACGTGATTCGCGATGTTACCGCGCGGGTCGAAGGCGGCGACAGCTTCTCCGAGGCGCTGCAAAAGCATCCGAAGGCCTTCAACCGGCTCTACGTCTGCATGGTCGCCGCCGGCGAAAAGGGCGGGTTGCTGGCGGAGATTCTGGCCCGGCTGGCGGTCTATTTGGAGAATACCGCCCGGCTGCGCAAGAAGGTCAAGTCGGCCATGATGTACCCGATCGTCGTGACCGTGGTGGCGATCCTGATCACGGTTTTCCTGCTGGTGAAAGTGGTGCCCGTCTTCGGCGACGTCTTCGCCAGCTTCAACGCCAAACTGCCGACGCCGACGCTGTATTTGATCAACGTCAGCAAGTTTGTGAAGAAGTACCTCGTTTTGTTTGCGCTGGCCGGCGGCGGCGGGGTGTACGGCTGGTTCTATTTCATCAAGACCCCGGTCGGGCGGTTTTTCTGGGATTCGCGCCGCATCCGGGTGCCGCTCTTCGGCCCCATCGCCCACAAGATTTGCCTGGCCCGGTTTACCCGCACGCTGGCTTCCCTGATCCGCAGCGGCGTGCCGATCCTCGAGGTGCTGCAGATCGTTTCCCAGACTGTGGGCAACGTGGTCATGGAACGGGCGGTCAAGACCGCCGCCGTGGATATTGAGCGCGGGGAGAGTATTTCCGCCGCCCTGGCCAGGCATCCGGTGTTCCCCGCCATGATCGTGCGCATGGTGACCGCCGGGGAACAAACGGGCAAAATCGATAACATGCTGGAACGCATCTCGGACTTCCTGGATGAAGAGATCGAAACCACGCTTTCGGGCCTGACGGCGATGATCGAGCCCATTCTGATCGTTTTCCTCGGGGTGGTGGTGGGCGGCATGGTCATCTGCATGTTTCTGCCCATCTTCAAGTTGCCGGAAATCGTCAACGGCCATTAACAGCGAAGTCGACAGTCTGCGCCCGCGGCGCAGGGCTGGCGCTTCGTTTGATCCCCACTGGCGCCGCCAGGAAAAAGGATTGACCGATAGCAGGCAGGTTCAAAAACGAGGGCGAAGGGCTGGGCAGTGAGAAGGGGGAAAGTTCCTGACAGGTGAGGTGTCCCTCACTTGTTCCTGGCCAACTGTTTCGCCAGCCGGATTGCGGCGAGCATGCTCGAAGGATTCGCTTTGCCCTGGCCGGCGATGTCGTAGGCCGTGCCATGATCGGGCGAGGTGCGGACGAACGGCAGGCCCAGCGTCCAGTTCACGCCGGTCTCGAAGCCGATCATCTTGAGCGGCACTAAACCCTGGTCGTGGTACATAGCCACCACCGCGTCGTAATCGCCTTTGAAGGCATGGTAAAACAACGCGTCGGCGCTCAGTGGGCCGACGACGTCGATCTGCCGCCGGCGGGCTGCCCGCACCGCGGGGCCGATGGTGGTCTGTTCTTCTGTGCCCATTTCCCCGCCCTCGCCCGCGTGCGGGTTGAGGCCACAGACGGCGACACAAGCCCGCGGCAACCCGAGGTCGCGGCAAGCCTGCGCAGCCAGCTCGATCACCATCTCGATTTTCGCTTGCGTCAAGTGGTCGGAGACAAGCTTCAGCGGCAAATGCGTCGTCGCCAGCGCCACCCGCAGCCAGCGGCCGCGGGCATCCTGGCCAAGCAACATCATCGCCGTTCGGGAGGTGCCGGCCAACTGTGAAAGCAGCTCAGTTTGCCCGACAAAGGCCAGCCCGGCCCGGACGATTGCTTCCTTGTTCACTGGCGCCGTCACCAGCGCGTCGAGCTGGTCCCGCAAACAGCGCTCCGCGCCTTCCCGAACCCAGGCGACCGCCGCCCGCGCGGCCGCGGGCGAGCCTTCCAACAGGTCCGCCGGCAAAGCGTCCGGCAGCGCCTGGCACAGGAAAATCCGCCCGGATTCGTCCTTGCCGCCGTAGGGCTGGAGGGGAAGCTTCAAGCCCAGTTGCTCGTTGAGGAGGCGTGTGTGCCCCGCGTCGCCTATCAGAAGGTAACGCGTGTCGTCGGCCCGCGCCTCGATAGCGAGAGCTTTGAGGGTGACCTCCGGGCCGATGCCCGTGATGTCGCCCAGTGAAATGCCAATCCAACCAGTCATTTGGGGTTGAGGGTTGAAGGTTGAGGGTTGAGGGTCTGCCGTGGAGAACCTCCCACCCGCAACCCTCAACTTTCAGCCACTCAAAAAACCCGCCAAAACGTCTTCTTCTTCAGCCGGTCAACCCACTGCTTCTCCAGGCGCGTTCGTTCTTGCGCCTGCAGGTCTTTCTCAATTTGCCCCCGCACCTCGGTCAGCGTCTTGAACCGTTCCGGGCGCTTGTCTTCCACCAGCATCAGGTAGAATTCCTCCGGCGGGGGCAGGTTGGTGACCGCGGCGGCGCTTTCGAACCGGCGCTCTTCCACCATGTTCTCCTTCTTCAAAACCGTGTCCGCTACGTAGTGACGGCCAAAGGTCGCTACCCCGTTGTCGTATTGACAAACCCAGTAATCCTCCCCCGCGGAGCGGCTCATCACCCCGCTGTGCTGTCCCGCTTGCAGCGATACCGCCGTGTCCGCCAGCCCCTTGTTCAGCCGGGCGGGTTCCCACCAGCCCAAATCCCCCCCCTGGCTGCGCTGCGACCCCTCTGAGTAAATGGTCGCCATCTCCACAAAAGTTGCCCCTTCCTTGAGCTTCGCCAGCACTTCCCCCGCCAGCTTCTCGGTCCGCGCCACCTCGCTCTCTCCGGGACACTTCAGCGCGATCATCCGCAGCTTCACCTCCTCCTGCACTTTGAAGTCATCGCGGTGCCCGAGATAATACACTTCCACCCGGTGCGGTGAGACGATGATCTCGGACGAAATATTCTTCTGGCGCAGCCAGGAGACGATAATACGGTCGCGAATCTGCTGCCGATGGCGCTCCAGGGTGATGCCGTCCGCCTGCAAGGTCTGGATGAGGGACATGCGGTTGCCGCCGTAGCGGGCGCGAATTTCCGCTGCGACCTCCTGATCGATCTCCTTGTTGATTTCCTTGTCGATGAAGGCCTGCTTTTCGGAGTCGGCGAACGTGGTCTTGAAATCATGCAGCACCAACTGCCGCTCGATCAACTGCTCCATGCTCTCATCACGGGCGTCCGACACCTTCTTTTGAAATAACTCCGGCTGGCCGCGGTATTGACGAGCGAGCATTTCCTCCGCCGGCAACGTCATGAGCAGCACCTCTGAAAGCGTGACGACGGAATCATGCACCACCGCCCGGATCCCATTCACCAACTCCGGCTCGGCGCGAGTGCGCGGCGCCGAGACGATCACCGCCCCGGCGATCAGCATGATGCAGAATGCTTTCATCTGAAATCGGGCGCAGTGTAGGGGGCGCCCGCCCGCAGGTCAAGGGGCCTGAACCCGCTGAAACCCGCGTCCCTGCCTCGATCACGCCTGCCCGCAGGCGGCCATTTCCAACTTGACGCTGGCGGCAGCAGCGGTTAACGTAGGCGCAGATGAAGACTTCCCGCCAATACCGGTGGCAGCAGAGGCAGATCGCCGAGGGGCGATGCTCCCGCTGCGGCGCCAAGCGAAGACACTACGCCGTCTTGTGCGATTCCTGCCAGGTTGACGACCGGATGCGGCAGCAACAGCGGTCAGGTTCCCGGCCTTGGCACAAGGGGAAGCGCGGCCGGCCGCCCAAGGTGATGCAGCCGCTGCCCGGGCGCGCGCGGCGCTGAACCCGGGGTTGCGTCGTTGGATTAACCTGCGGCTTGTCATTCGCGTGCGGGGGCGTATGCTCGGGGATGTGAACGGAAAGTGGAGCAAGTGTTTGCCGTATGTCTTCATGCTGGTGGCGGCGTTGTCGCGCTGGCCGAAGCTGTTCCCGCCGAATTTCAGCGCGTTTTACGGGCTGGCCTTTTGCGCCGGGGCCTTTTTCCCGCGCAACGTCAAATGGTGGCTGCCGCTGGGGACGCTGGTGGCGACGGATATCGCCCTGGATTTCTATTACCAGTCGTTCAGCGCGATGCAATTGGTCAATTATGCGGCCTACGCGCTCATCATCTGGTTCGGCACGCGGTTCAATCGCCGCTCGCGTTTCCTGGGCTTGCTGGCGGGCGGCATTGTGGGGGCGATCCTGTTTTACCTGATAACGAACACTGCGTGCTGGCTCTCCAACCCGGAGTACACGAAGGACCTGGCGGGCTGGATTATCGCGCTGACCATAGGGACCAGCGGCTACCCGACTACGCTTGAATTCTTCCGCAACACGCTGATGAGTGGCGGCCTGTTCACGGGGCTGTTTGCCGGCGCCCTCAAACTCACCGAGGCCGCTGAGTCGGCCGAAGAGAAAGAGCCTGAAGAAGAACCAGCCGAAGCCCCCGAGGGCGAAGAGGCGCCGGATGAGGGGAAAGCGTAATGCGTGATTCGTGATGCGTGAAACGTGAAACGTGAGGGCCGCGAGATCCGTTCACCCAGCTAACCTCCTTCACGCATCACGTTTCACGCATCATGTTCCAAATCGGCGTCATCTCGGACACCCATAACTACTTCGATCCCCGCATCCCACACCTCTTTGCCGGCGTGAACCATATCCTCCACGGGGGCGACCTCGGCCTGCCGGCCATCCTCCTGCAGTTGGAACAAATCGCCCCGGTGACAGCGGTTGTCGGCAACACGGATGATCCCGGCTTTCAGTACCCGCAAACTGCCGTGGTTGAACTCGCTGGCCGCAAATTCCTCGTGCAGCACATTGTCAATCCCCGGTCGCTGGCTGAGCCGATCAAAGCCCGCATCGCTCGCGAGCGGCCAGACGTGGTGGTGTTCGGCCATACGCACAAGCCGTTTTTCCAGAGCATCGGCGGGATACGGTTCTTCAACCCGGGCTATGCGGGCAAGTCCTACTTCGGCTTGGAGCGGAGCGTGGCCATCCTGCACTGCGGCGAGAGGGGAATCAGAGCGGAGTATTTGCCCTTGTAACGGCGATCTCTCGCGCTTTGCGCAGGTCGAGCTTGCCGGTGCCCAAGTAGGGCAAGGCGTCGATGCGGAAGAACTGGTCGGGGCGCGGCTTCCACAGGTTCGGCAGGTCGCATTGCGCCAGCTTCTCCAGGCACGCTTGCAACGGCTCTGGCGCCAGCTTGTGCAGCACAACCAACCGCTCGCCCTTCTTCGCATCCGGCACCCCGGCGACGACAAACGTCTGCTCGGTCGCGCCGGCCAGTTCGTGCAGCGTTTCCTCGACTTTGATGTGCGGCACCATCTCGCCGCCGATCTTGCTGAAGCGGCTCAGGCGATCGGTGATTTGCAGGAACCCGTCCTCGTCGAGCGCGGCGATGTCGCCTGTTACGTACCAGCCGTCCTGCAACACTTCGGCAGTCTTTTCCGGGCGGCTGAGGTAGCCCTGCATGATGTTGGGGCCGCGCACCAACAGCAGGCCGGGCTGGCCGACCAGTTGCGGCGCGAGCGTCTGCGGATCGACGATGCGCACGCTCATCCCTGGGAGCGGGTGGCCGATCTTGCCCCGCTTGGCGCCGACTTGGCGGAAGCCGGCAGAACGGAAGTCGTGGGTGCTTACTGCCACCGCCGGCCCGCACTCGGTGCAGCCGTAACCTTCGAGCGGGCGGATGCCGAATCGCTCCTCGAAGGCCGAGGCCAGCCGTTCGGGTAGTTTTTCCGCGCCCGTCATCACCACGCGCAGGCTGCCGAAATCTTCCGCCGCGCAGCCCCGCAGATAGAGTTGCAGGAAAGTGGGCGTCGCCAGCATGAAGGTGACGGCGTACCGGCTGACCAGCGGCCCGATGGCCTTTGCGTCGAGCGGGTTCGGGTGGTACACGGCGCCGACTTCCAGCGCCGCGGGCAGGCAGAGCGTGCCGGTGAAGCCAAACGAGTGGAAGAAGGGCAGGACTCCCAGCACGCGGTCGCGGCGGTTCAAGCCGAAGACCTGTTCGAGTTGCTCGATGTTCGACCCGACGTTGTAGTGGCTGAGCACCACGCCTTTCGGGTCGCCGGTGCTGCCGCTGGAGAAGATGACCGTGGCCGGGTCATCCAGCTCCACTTTCTTCCGGCGTCCGAGGGAGCGCTCCAGCCAGCCGGGCGGCAGGAGCCACGCGCTGAGCAGCGCGCAAAGCTTCTCGCCGGAGCGCGGTCGGGCCGCCACCTCCTCCAAAAAGACAGCCTGGCCCGGGACTTTGAGCTTCACCTTGTCGAGGAAGGTTCTTGAAGTAAGCACGGTCTTGATCTCGCACTGGCGAATGCACGAGGCCAGCGTTTCCTCGGACACGGTATAATTCAGGTTCACCGGCACCTTGCCCATCAGCAGCGCCGCGAAGTTCACCAGCGCGCCGGGCACTGAGGGCGGCAATAACAGACCCACCCTCGGCTGGCCCGCCCAAACCCCTTTCAGCCGCCGCGCGAGGAAAACCGTTCGCATGAGCGCGGAACCAAAGCTCACTTGGGGAGAGAGCGCATCGCCCATCGCGAAACGGAACGGGTGGCGGCGGGCCGCCCGCACGAATGCGCGGTGCAGCGGTCTCATGCGCGCTTTCCGATGGTGCCAGGCTTCGGCCACGAGTTCCTGCACGCACTGCCGCACCTCGAAAGGCGTCGCGGTATGCGGCAGGGGCTTCCCGAAGTTCACGGTCACGCGGTAGGGAATCCGGCGCGGCAGCTTCCAGAGAAAGCGCCCCTTTTCGAAACTGAAGATGCTGCCCCAGACGCCGTCCAGGGCGACGGGGATAATGGGCGCTTCCACGTCTTTCATGATGCGCTCGAAGCCGCGGCGGAACGGCAGGAGGTGGCCGATGCGCGTGATTTGGCCTTCGGCGAAGATTAAGACCACTTCGCCGTTCTGGATGGCCTCGCTCGCCGTGCGCAGGGCCTGGAGCATTTCGCGCGGGCGCAACTCGGACGAAATCGGAATGGCGCGCAGGATGCGGGCAAAGGGTTTCACCCAGGGTTGCTCGTAAATGCCTTTGAACATGATGAAGCGGACATGCCGGTCCGTGGACGCCGAGAGCAGCAGCGCGTCCACCAGCGAGAGGTGGTTGCAAACGAAGAGCGCGCCGCCCTTTTCGGGAATGTGGTCGCGGCCATCAACCCGGATGCGGTAAACCGTGTGCGTGAGCACCCAAAGAATGAAACGCAGCAACGAGTCGGGCAGGAGCCACACGACGTAAATGGTCGCGGCCAGAGTCATGAGTGCGCCGATGAGGAACACGCCACGCGGGCCCAGTTGCAGGGCGGCGGCAACGACCCAATAAAAACCTGCGGCCAGGAGAATCCCCACCCACGAGAGCCATCCGGCCGCCGCCAGAATAACACCTTTCTGCTCCTTGGCTGGCCGGTGCTGGAGAATGGCAGAGACCGGCACGATAAAGAAACCGCCGAAGAACCCGAGCGCGCCGAGGATGGGCAGGAGTTGGAAGAAGCTCAGGTTGGGTTGCCAGAGCCAGGCTGCGAAAACCGAGAGGCCCAGCGCGCCCAGCGGCACTAAACCATACTCGATCTTGCCGCCGGACAAGTAACCGGCGGCAAAGCTTCCCAGCCCGATGCCAACCGCCACGGCTGCCCAAAGCCGCGTGGTATGCACCACATCAACCATTAGAACGTGCTCGCCGTAATCAATCACCCCTAGCTTCACCAGCGCCGCGAGGAAGAAGAAATAGGTGTTGCCCAGACAGGCCAGCCAGAGCACACGATCGGCCCGCATCAACTTAATCTGCGCCAACAGGTCACCCAGGAAATTCGCGCGGAACCGCCGCGCCGGGTCCGCCGCCGGCACCCGGGTAATTCCCAGGCTGAAAGCCAGGCCGGCCAGAGCCAACCCCACCAGAACCGCGCCAGACCAAGCCTGACGCCCCGCGAAGACATCGAACAACTCCGCGCCGGCCATCATCCCCAGGATGATGGCCAGGAAGGTGCCGAGTTCCAGAATGCCGTTGCCCCAGGAAAGCCGTTTCTCCGGCAGGAGTTCCGGCAACAGGCCGTACTTGGCGGGACCGAAGATCGCGCTATGCACGCCCATGAGGAAGATCGCAGCCAGACCCATGGGCAGGTTCTTGAGGGCGAAGCCTGCCGTGGCAAAGGCCATGATAAAGACCTCGAGCACTTTCACCGAAACCGTGACCGTCCGCTTGCTGAAATGGTCGGCGAGAAAGCCGCCGGTCATCGAGAACAGGATGAACGGCAGCGCGAATAAGGCGGCCGTCAAGGGCAATAGGGCCATATGCATTCCCGCTGAGAGGGCCAGGCTTAGGCCGATAAACGTCACTAGCGTCTGGAGGGCGTTGTCGTTGAACGCCCCTTCGAACTGCGTCACGATCAAGCTCCAGAACCCGCGCAACCGCGGCGGGGCGGGTTCTACTGATTCCGCGTGAGACGCTCGTTGGTCCATGCTCGGATTAAGGTGTCAGCCCGGTTTCTTGCCTGCGTAAAGTCCGGCGAGAGGTTATCGCACCCGGAAGGCGCAGCGCCAATTGATAAAATTGGGGGCAACATCAATTCCCTGGATGGCGGGCCAGGGGGCGCGGGCGCAGACTCCCGCAAAACTTTTTGCCGGCAGCCGTGTCTAACGAGTTAGAACTGGCCAAAGGCGTGCGGGTGCGGCACGTTTGGCCGTGGCCATGAGCGAACTGCAAATCATCGAATCGGCGCTGCAGCAGGCGGCTCGGCGGCGGCGCTGGGCGCGGGCGTTGCGCGGTTTGTGGCACGGACTGCTGGTTGGGGCGGTGTTGTCGTTGTTGGTGATCGGCGTCTGGCATTTGCTGCCGCTGCCGTTCTGGACGCTGATTACGGCGGCCCTGGTTCCGTTTCCGTGCGCGCTGGCGGGAATGATCCTCGGTGGCTGGCACAAAACGCCTTTGCCGGAAGTGGCCCGGTGGGTGGATGGCCGGCAGCATTTGCAGGAACGGCTGAGCACGGCTTTGGAAGTCGCCGCAGAGCCGAACGCCGGGATGTGGCGCGACCTGGTGGTCACCGATGCCGCCGAACAGGCCAAGACGCTGGACGCGCGCCGGCTGGTGCCGTTCCGTCTGCCCCGGGCGACGCGCTGGGCGCTGGTGGTCCTTGCGCTGGGGGCCGGTTTGGGTTTTGTGCCCGAATACCGGAGCAAGAGCTTTCTCCAAAAGAAGGCCGATCAGCAGAACATCAAAGAGGCCGGACGGCGCCTCGTGGATTTGACCCGCCGCACTCTGGAAAAGCGTCCGCCCGCCCTCGAACCCACGCAGAAGGCGCTGGAGGCCGTCACCGATTTGGGCGACCAGCTCGCCAAGAAAACTTTTACGCGCAGCGAAGCGCTCAAGGACCTGGCCAACGTGGCGGAGAAGCTCAAGGACGAGCTTAAGGAAATGGGCAAAGACCCGGCGTTAAGAAAGATGGAGCAGGCCGCGCGGGCTTCGACCGGGAACGACTCCCAGACCGCAGCGGGTTTGCAGAAACAAATCGAGTCCTTGCAGAAACAGATGGGCACGCCGACCGGCAACCCCGAGGCGCTCGACAAGCTAAAGAAAGACCTGGAAAAGCTTCAGGAGGCCGCCAAGGGCCTGGCCGGCAAGAACACTGCCGGCAGCGACGCGGAGCGGCAGAAGCTGTCCGAATCTCTTTCCGCGCTCTCGAAGCAGATGCAAGACATGGGACTGCAATTGCCGCAACTGGACGACGCGATTAAGGCGCTGGCGGCCAACCAGACCGACCTGGTCCTGAAAGACCTGGAAGCCTCACTGACCGACCTCGAAAAGATGCGCGACATGGCCAAGTCGCTCCAGCAACTTCAGCAGCAGGCCCAAAAGCTGGGCAAGGATTTGGCCGAGCAACTCAAGAACGGCCAGCCCGAACTTGCCCAAGCGACGCTGCAGAAGATGGTGGCGCAATTGCAATCGGCCAGTCTCGCACCGGACCAGCTCCAGAAGATTCTCGCGGAGGTGTCCAAAGCGGTTGATCCGGCCGGCAACTATGGCAAAGTGGCCGACCATTTGAAGAATGCCGGCCAGCAGATGCAGGCGGGGAATAAACCCGGCGCGGCGAAGGCGCTGGCGGCGGCGGCCAAGGAATTAGGGGATCTGACGCAGCAAATGGGCGATGCGCAAGCGTTGATGGCGTCGCTCGACAACCTGAACCAGGCCTCGATGTCCATCGGCTCGGGCCAGGGATGGGAGATGTGCAAGGCCAACCGGCCAGGGTACAATCCTTACGGTTCCGGACCGCCGGGTGGCGGCGTCGGCACCTGGGGTGATCCCAACGGCCAATGGGACGGCCAGTGGAGCGACCGCTGGGATAATTCGGGCTTCACCCGGCCCGACCAGGAGCCGCGGGGCAACACCGACCGCGGCGAGGGCGAACTGAGCGACGCGCTGAAGCCCACGAAGGTCAAAGGCCAGTTCAAGCCCGGCGGCCAGATGCCGAGCATTACCCTGAAAGGCGTGAGCATCAAAGGCCAGAGCAAGGTGGCTTACGAGGAAGCGGCCACCGCCGCGCAGTCCGACGCGCAGAGCGCCTTGAGTCAGGAAAAGGTCCCCCGCGCCTACCAGGGGGCGGTGAAGGACTACTTCGACGATCTAAAGAAGTAATTGGGAAATCAGGAAGGCAGGAACGAAGCCAATGTTGCCGGATCAAGAATTGACACAGCGAATCATTGGGGCGGCTATTGCGGTACACAAGACGCTGGGGCCTGGGTTCCTCGAATCGGTTTACGAAGAAGCACTGGCTATTGAATTCACCTGCCGGGGCATCGTTTTTGAACGGCAGAAGGGCCTCCCGGTCTTTTACCGTGGCCAGAAGATCGCGGAGCATAGGCTCGATTTCCTGGTCGAATCCTGCGTGGTCGTTGAGCTAAAAGCCATTTCCTCGCTCGAGGACATCCACTTCGCGATAGTTCGTTCCTACCTGAAAGCAGCCAATCTGCAATCAGCTTTGATCCTGAACTTCGCAACCATGCCCCTGACCGTTAAGCGCGTGGGCCGGGAAGAAGTTGCCCGGAAGAAGTCGTGTCCCGATTTGCTCCCCTCCTGATTTCCTGATTTCCAAATTCAAATTATGAACACCGAAGACCAAATCCAAACCTTCCACCAGGCCCACAGCGCGTTGCGGGCGGAACTGGGCAAAGTCATCGTCGGGCAGGACGCCGTCGTCGAGGGCACGCTCATCGCGCTGTTCGCAGGGGGGCACGTGCTGCTCGAAGGGGTGCCGGGGCTGGGCAAGACGCTGCTGGTGCGCACGCTCGGCGAGGTGCTGGACCTCTCGTTCAGCCGCATTCAGTTCACGCCCGACCTGATGCCGGCTGATATTCTGGGCACGAATATCGTCATGGAGATAGCCGGCGGGCGGCGCGAGTTTCAGTTCCAGCGCGGACCGATCTTCGCCCAATTGGTGCTGGCGGACGAAATCAACCGCGCGACGCCGAAGACCCAATCAGCCCTGCTCGAAGCGATGCAGGAACACCAGGTCACCGCCGGCGGCGAACTCCGCAAACTGGTGGAGCCGTTCTTCGTCATGGCGACGCAGAACCCGATTGACCAGGAAGGAACCTACCCGCTGCCGGAAGCCCAGCTTGACCGGTTCTTCTTCAAGATACTGGTCGGCTATCCGTCCGCCGAAGAGTTGACCGAGGTGCTTTCGCGCACCACCACCGGCGTCCGCGCCGGGGTGGAACGGGTGCTGACGCACGAGGCGTTGTTGGAGTTGATGAAACTGGTGCGCGAGGTTCCGGTGGCCTCGCACGTGAAGGATTACGCCGTGCGGCTCGTGCTGGCGACCCATCCCAAGACGGAGACAGCCGCGCCAATCGCCAGCCAATACCTCCGTTTCGGCAGCAGCCCGCGCGGAGGCCAAACCCTGCTGCTCGCGGGCAAAGTCCGCGCCCTCGCCGAGGGCCGGTTCAACGTCAGCTTTGATGATATCGAGGCCGTCGCCGCCGCCGCCTTGCGGCATCGCCTGATCCTGAACTTCGAGGCGGAAGCCGAAGGCATCACCACCGACCATATCGTCGGTCAGATTCTCAATGACGTGCCCAGAGACGCGGCGGCGGTGAGCGTGTAACCCTCACTGGGGCAGGGAGTCACTGCCAAACAAGGGTGATGAACTCAACCATGCGGAAGACAACCCATGCCTGACGCCCTCCTGACGCCCGAGCTTCTGCGCCGGCTGGAGCAATTCCAACTGCTCGCCGCGCGCCGGGCCAAGAGCACGGCCAAAGGGGAGCGGCGCAGCCGCGCGCGGGGGCAGTCGGTCGAGTTCGCCGACTACCGCAACTATGTCCACGGCGATGATTTCCGCTATCTCGACTGGAACCTCTATGGCCGGTTGGAGCGGCTGTTCCTCAAGCTCTACGAAGAGGAGCGCGAGCTGCCGGTGCGAATCTTCCTCGATGCCAGCGAGTCCATGACCTTTGGCGAGCCGCGCAAGTTTGATTTCGCGCGGCAAGTGGCGGCGGCCATCGGCTACGTCGCCCTCTCGGGTTTCGACCGGGTAAGCGTGATTCCCTTTCCCGACCTGGGCCATGATGCCAACACTGATCCCGGCGCGCGCATCGCGGAGCTCGCCGCTCGCGGCGCCTTGCGCTCGGTGCGCGGCAAGAAATCCGCCATTCAGTTCTTCCAGAACCTGGGCGCGTTCACCGCCGGGGGGGCGGCGAATCTCAACGAGGCCCTGCGCCGGGGCGCGCTGGAAGCGCGCCAGGCCGGCGTGGCCGTCGTGCTGAGCGATTTCCTTGATCCGGCGGGTTACGAATCCGGTCTGACGGCGCTGGTGGGCCGCGGATTTCAGGTGGACCTGGTGCAGATTCTCGCTCCGGACGAACTCTCGCCCGCGACTTTCGGCGATTTGCGTCTGGTGGATTCTGAGACCGGGGCCATGCAGGAGGTGACCTTCGGCCGCTTCCGCCTGAAGGCATATCGGCGAACGGTGCAGAATTTCATGCAGCGGCTGCGCGAGTTTTGCCAGGGGCGCGGCCTGAACTTCTTCACCGCGAGTTCCAACACTGATTTGCAGGAATTGCTGCTCAAGCAACTGCGTAAGGCGGAGGTGTGGGGGTGAAATTAAGTCCAAAGTCCAAAGTCCAAAGTCCAAAGTCCGACGCCTCGGGCTTTAACTCGGACTTCGGACCTCGGACCTCGAACTTCGTCTGGGCATGCATTTCTTAGCCCCATTCGCCTTCGCCTTTGCCGCCGCGATACCGGTGGTGATCGTGTTCTATCTGCTCAAGCGCAAGCGGGTGGTGAAGCTGGTTTCGAGCACCGTGCTCTGGCAGAAGTTTTTGGCCGAAACCCAGGCCAGCGCGCCGTTTCAAAAGCTCCGCAAGAACTGGCTGCTGATTCTGCAAGTCATCCTGCTGACGCTGGCCGTGCTGGCTCTGTCGCGGCCCTATTTCTCGACCAGAGCCAAACCGGCCCAGCGGCGGGTGGTCATTCTCGACGCTTCGGCCTCGATGCAGGCCACGGATGAAAGCCCGTCGCGCTTCGAGAAGGCCCGCGCCGAGGCGCTCCAGTGGGTGGACAGCCTCAAAGACACCGACGAGATGGTCATCGTGCTGGCGGGCCCGACCACCGAAGTCAAACAATCCGCCACCAGCGAGAAAGCGGCCTTGCGGCGGGCGCTGCAAGGCTGCGTCTGCTCGGACGGGCCGACCCGCCTGATACCGGCGCTCCGAATGGCGGAATCATTGGTGCGCGACCTCGACCCGAAAACCGGCCCGGAAATCCACCTGTTCAGCGACGGCGCGGTGCCGGAATTGAATGAGTTCGAGAACAAAGCGCTGCCGCTCATTTATCATCGCGTGGGCAAAAGCGCGAACAACCTCGGCATCACCGCCCTCGATGTGCGCGCCAACCCGGAGGACCCCCGCGAGCGCGCGATCTACGCCAGCGCGGCCAACTTTTCCCCGGACAGCCGGCAGACCGGGCTGGAGCTGCTGCTGGACGATCGCTTGGTGGAAACACGCCCGCTCACCATCCCGTCGGGGGAAACCTCGCCCCAGGTCTTCCGGGCCAAGCAATTACGCGATGGGGTTGTCACTGTCCGTTTGACCACCCGCGATGACTTGGCCGTGGATAATCAGGCCTCCATCGTCAGCCTCCTGCCCAAGCCGGTGAAGGTGCTGCTGGTCTCGCGGGGCAACCGGCTTTTGGAGAAGGCCTTGCGCGCGGTTGCGAAGGTCGAGCTGGCTGGCGCCACGGATTTGACGGACGCGGCGGCCGGCTTCGATTTTGTCGTGCTGGACGACGTGACGCCGGCAGTCTGGCCGAAAGGCAACGTGCTGGCGATTCATGTGGTGAACACGAACTGGGTCGAAGGGGTCAGGCGCGTGGAGGCGCCGCCGATCGTGGACTGGAAATCGACGCATCCGCTCCTGCGCTACACCGGTTTTGACAACGTGCAAGTGGTGGAGGGCCTCACGGCCCGGACACCGAGCTGGGCGGTGGCGCTGGTGGAGACGCCGCAAGCGCCGCTCATTCTGGCCGGTGAGTTGGGGCGGCAACGCATCATTTGGATCGGCTTCGACATTCTGGAGAGTAACTGGCCGCTGCGCGTCTCGTTCCCCATTTTCATTGCCAACGCGGTGGAATGGCTGGACCCGGCCAATGCGCGAAGCGGCCAACTGCTGGTCAAAGCCGGCGACCCGTTCCGCCTGCCGCTGTTGGAACCTGCGTCCAGCGCGCAAGTCACCCTTCCCGGCGGCGCGACGAAAACGCTGACGCTCGACCCGAGCGCCAACGAGCTGGTGTTTGGCGACACCGGCAAGTCGGGCGTTTACCGGCTCCGCCTGGGGACGAACGAGACGGTCTTTTGCGTGAACCTGCTCGATGCGGCCGAGAGCAACATCAAACCGCGCGATGAATTGCAACTGGGCAAATACACCAAAGTGAGCGCGACCACGACCAAGCGGGCAAACATGGAGGTGTGGCGCACCATTGCCGCGCTCGGGCTTCTCGTATTGCTGGCGGAGTGGTGGTACTACCATCGGAGGACCGTGTGAGGATTTACGATTTACGATTTCCAAGGCTCAATCCCGAGAGCATGAGCGCGGAAAACCCACCACCAAAAGACCGAAGCTGGCGCGATGATTACTTCGCAAGGTGTGAGGTGTTGGGGAACCTCACGCGCTTTTGGGTAATTGCCATCGTAGCGATTCTGGTGGCGACGTTGCTGGCAGTGGTCAAGTGGGTAAATTCGCAGAGCCGGGGCTACGTCGTCGCCTATTGCGCCCAAGACCAAGAGTATGCCGAAGCCATTTTCCGGGATTTCGAGAAGGCGACCGGCATCAAGGTCCGCGCTGTTTATGACAGCGAGGCGGTCAAGACAGTTGGCATGGCCAACCGCCTGCTCGCGGAGCGCCCGCACCCACAGTGTGATGTGTTCTGGGGCAACGAGGAGCTGCGCACGCGCCAGTTGGCCGCCCAGGGCGTGTTCCGCGAGACCAACGGCTGGGCCGCGTTCGGCTATCGCAGTCGGCGGATCGTGATCAACACCAACCGCCTTTCGCCCGCTTCGGCCCCCCGTTCACTGCTCGAACTGACCAACGAGGTCTGGCGCGGGAAAGTGGCGCTGGCTTATCCGCAGTTCGGCACGACCGCCACGCATTTCCACGCGCTGCGTCAATTCTGGGGTGATAAGCGCTGGCGGGCCTGGTGCCAAGCGTTGGCGGCCAACAAACCCCTGCTTGTGGACGGCAACTCAGTGGTGGTCAAAACAGTTGGCCGCGGCGAGGCCTGGATTGGCTTGACCGATTCGGATGACATCGCCGCCGGACAACGGGAGGGATTGGCGGTTGCGCCATTGCCGATGACTGAGGAGACGCTCTTGATTCCCAACACGGTGGGCGTGGTTCGCGGCGCGCCGCACCCGGAAGCGGCGCAGCGGCTGTTTGAGGTTTGGCAAGGGGGCGGGGTCGCGGAACAATTGGTGGCCGCCAGCGCGCTGGAGGGCGTCTCTGCCAGCGAAGTTTCCGCTCCCACGCTTAGGGTAAATTGGAACGCCTTGCTGGCCGATTTGGAGGGCACCACCGCCGCGCTCAACCAAATCTTTCTGCGATGAACTGGCTGCTGCTCAAGAACAGTTTGCTGGTTGCCGGACTGACGACGCTGCTGGCGGCGAGCTTTGGCTTTGTGGCGGCGCTCTGCCTGGCGGGACTCGAAAAGCGCTGGCGGCATCGCCTGCTGGCCGTAGCGGTGATGGCCCTCGCCTTGCCGCCGTTCGTGGCGACCAACTGCTGGCTGCACTTTCTCGGCTTCGCCGGCGCGTGGCGCGGCTGGCTTCCGCTGAACATCGTTTCCCTCGGCGGAACGGTTTGGATTCTGAGCCTGCTGACCTGGCCGATCACGTTGCTGACGGTGTTGAGCGCCTGGCAACGGCTGGAGCCGTCGCAATTGGAAAGTGACGTGGCGGTGAGCGGCTGGTGGTTGATTCGCGGCCTGCTCTGGCCGCTGGCACAAACCGCCCTGGCGCAGGCAGCGGTGCTGACGTTCGTGCTGGCCCTGAACAATTTTGCCGTGCCCGCTATTTTACAGGTGAAGGTATTCCCGGCAGAAGTGTGGGTGCGCTTCAACACAACCTTCGACACCGCCGGCGCGCTCCAGTTGAGCTGGCCGCTGGTCGTGGCGCCGCTGCTCCTGCTGCTCTGGTTCGCCCGCCGCGAATTCCCCTGGCCCCGCACGGAAGGTCCCGTCCCGGCCAAGCTCTTCCGCCAGCAACTCGGCCCCGGCTGGTTCTGGCTGTGCGGCGGCTGCACCCTCCTGCTCTGCCTGCTGGCCGTCGGCCTGCCCGTCTTCCAACTGATTTCCGTCAAGCGGACCTGGACCGAGCTGCCCGGAGCGCTGGCCGCGAGCCGAGGCGCCCTTTGGAACTCGTTCTCCCTCGCCGCCGTTTCGGCCACCGCGGTCATCGCGCTCGGTCTATTCATCGGAACACGCCGAAGGGGGCCACCGCCGACATCCGAATTGTCGAGTAGAACGCCCAGTCGCCCTTCCAGCCTTCGGACTTCGGACTTCGGACTCCCTTCGGGTTTCGGGTTTCGGGTTTCGGATTTATGCCGCTGGCTCGCCTGGCTCCCCTTCCTCCTGCCCGGGGTATTGCTCGGCATTGGGCTGATCGTGCTATTGAATCGCCCGTGGTTTGCGCTCCTTTATCAGAGCGCGGCGATTGTCCTGCTGGCGTTTGTGATTCGATACCTGGCGTTGGGCTGGAACTCTGTGGCTCATTCCTTGCAAACGGTGGACCGCGATTTGACTGACGCAGCGCGATTGGAAGGCGCGACCCGCTGGCAGATGCTTCGCTATGTGCAGTGGCCGCAGATCGCGCCGCGCGCCGCCGCGACGTGGTATGTGGTTTTTCTGCTTTGCCTCTGGGACGTGGAGTCAATGATTCTCATTGTGCCGCCCGGGGGCGAGACCCTGGCGCTGCGCGTGTTCAACCTGCTGCATTACGGCCACAACGCGCAAGTCAACGCGCTTTGCCTGACGCTGCTGGGGCTGGCAGTTGCGCCGCTGGTGGTGTGGAAGGGGTGTTGCGTGTTGCGTGTTGCATGTTCGCTCCCTACGCGACACGCAACCCGCAACACAATCCTGGCCGCCAGCGCTCTCCTGCTCTTTCCCGGTTGCGGGCCGGAGCCCGCCTCCAACGAAGCGCCGCTGGCCAGCCAGTTGTTCCGGCGCGTGCAGATTATCGGGTCGCGGGGCGTGGGCGTGGGCGAACTCAACAAGCCGCGCTCGGTAGCCGTGGACGCGCAGGACAATCTCTACGTGGTGGATATGACGGGCCGCGTGCAGAAATTCTCCTCCAACGGCGTTTTCCTGCTTTCCTGGCAATTGCCGCAGACCGACCTCGGCAAACCCAAGGGCATGGGCCGCGACCGCGACGGCAACATTATCGTCTTGGAGCCGCACTATCAGCGCGTGAACGTCTTTTCCCCCGAGGGCAAACTGGTCGCGCAATGGGGCAAGCGCGGCACCAACGCCGGCGAGTTGATGATGCCGCGCGCCGTAGCGGTGAATTCCCGCCGTGAGGTCTTCCTGAGCGAATACGGCCTGGTCGAGCGCGTGCAGCAGTTCGCCCCGCGCGGCGAAAAGCTGCTGGCGGCCTTCGGCCATGCCGGCAACGCGCCCGGCGAGTTCAACCGCCCGGAAGGGTTGTGCGTTGATGCGCAGGACCGGATTTACGTGGCCGACTCGTGTAATCACCGCATTCAGGTCTTTTCGAGCGACGGCAAGTTCATCCGCGCCTATGGCAAAGCGGGGAAGGGCAAAGGCGAATTGAGCTACCCGTACGACATCTGCGTGGATGCGGCGGGGCGGCAATACGTCTGTGAATTCGGCAACAGCCGCATCCAGGTGTTCGATGCGAACGACCGGCCGCTTGAAATCATCGGCGGCCCCGGCGCGGCACCGGGACAGTTCAGCAACCCCTGGGGCGTGGCGCTCGACTCGGCAGGCAATCTCTACGTCGCCGACTCGCAGAACCACCGGGTGCAGAAGCTCCTCCGGCAATGAACTTCCAATTCACCCATCCTTATTACCTGTTGCTCATGGCGCCGGCACTGGCGTGGGTGATCTGGTTTGCCTGGAAGAGCGACGTGCAGGTCAGCCCCTGGCGGCGCTGGACCGCCCTGGGGATTCGCACCGTCGTGCTGGCTGCCCTCGTGTTTGCGATTGCGGGCCTCCAGTGGCTGCGGCCGGTGGAAGGCATGAACGTGTTCTTCGCGCTGGACCGCTCCGACAGCATACCGTCCCCGCAACAGGAAGCCGCCCGGGAATACGTCAACCGGGTCTGCAAGGAAAAGAAGAGGGAAGACAAAGCCGGCGTGATCGTCTTCGGCGCGGAAGCGAGCATCGAGTCGTCGCCCAACGCGGCGGTGGACCTCCAGAAAATCCAGGCGGTCGTCGGCACGGAACGCACCGATTTGGCTGCCGCCATTCGGCTGGCCACGGCGGCGTTTCCAGAGACCGGCCAGAAGCGTCTCGTGGTGATGTCCGATGGCAACGAGAACGTCGGCGATGCCCTGAGCGCGGTCCTGGCCGCCAGACCGCTCGGCGTGACCGTGGATGTCGTGCCGATGGGAGTGGCGCGCGCCAACGATGTGTCCGTTCAGAAGCTGCAGGTGCCGCCCAAGCTCAAGGAAGGCCAGGTTTTCGAGGTCAAGATCTTCATCCAGGCCGACCAGGCCACACCCGCCACGGTGCGGCTCTTTCGCGACGAGCAATTCCTGGGCGAGCAGAAAGTCGAGCTGTCCGCGGGCAAGAACCTGTTCACCTTCCCCCAGACGCTGTCCAAGCCCGACTTCTACAAGTACGACGTGCAAGTCGATGCGCCGGGGGACCCGGTCCCGCAGAACAACCGCGCCACCAGCTTCGCCACCGTTCGCGGCCAGCCGCGCATCCTTATCGTCTCGGCCGAGCCGGAGCAGGACAAGCAGCTTGCCGCCGCCCTGAAGTCGCCCAGCCTCGAAGTCAGGCTCGTTGGCATAAAGGGCTTCCCCGAGACTCTCGCCGAGATGCAGAGCTACGATGCCATCTTCATCAGCAACCTCGCCGCCGGCGATTTGGGGCTTGACCGCCAGCGGCTGATCGAGAGCGCCGTGCGCGATTTCGGCGTCGGCCTGGTCTGCGTGGGCGGCGACCAGACCTACGCGGCAGGCGGCTACCGCGGCACCCCGCTGGAATCAACCCTGCCGGTCAGCATGGAGCTGGACAGCAAGAAGGTCTTGCCCAGCGGCGCCGTGGTGCTGGTCATGCACGGCATGGAGTTCGCCAATGGCAACGAAGTGGCCCGCCTCTGTGCCCAGGGCGTCCTGGCCGCGCTCGGTCCTACCGATGAAATGGGAGTTGTGCTCTGGGATGGCACTGAACGCTGGCTGTTCCCGCTTCAAAAGGTGGCGAACAAAAATAAGCTGGCGGCGCAAATTGCCGGCATGAACCAGGGCGACCTCGGCAGCTTTCAGGGCGTGCTCCAAATGGCCTATCAGGCGCTCCAAAAGTCCACCGCCAACCTCAAGCACATCATCGTCTTCAGCGACGGCGACCCCAACCCCCCGGCCCCGGCCTTGATGCAGGCCATCGCCGGCGAGCGCATCACCGTCAGCACCGTCCTCATTTCCGGCCACTCCCCACCGGACGCCATGCAATGGATGGCCGACCAGGGCAAAGGCCGGTTCTACAACGTCAACTCCCCCGACGATCTCCCGCAGATCTTCATCAAGGAGACCGCCGTCATCCTGAAATCCGCGATCTACGAAGACCCGTTCCAGCCGCAGGTCCGGGCCGCAAGCGAACTGGTGCGCGGCATCGGCGCGAGCGAATATCCGAAGCTGCTGGGCTATGTCGCGACGACGCCCAAGCCCCGCGCCGAGACCCCCTTGTGGACGGACAAAGGCGACCCGCTGCTGGCCCATTGGCAATACGGCCTGGGCCGCGCGGTGGCCTTCACTTCCGACGCCAAAGCACGATGGGCTAAAATCTGGCTGAGTTGGGACAAGTACCGGCAGTTCTGGTCCCAAATCGGACAATGGAGCATGAGGCGCCTGGAGAATGCGGACTTCACGACCGAGGTCGCCCTGGATAAGGGCGAGGGGCTGATCAACGTCGAGGCCATAGACGAGCAGGGCAATTTCCGCAACTTCCTGGACCTGCGCGCGGTCGTCGCTAGTCCCAAAGGCGAGCGCCAGACGGTGCGCCTCGAACAAACCGGCCCCGGCCATTACGAGGCGCGCTTCCCCACCAAAGAAGTCGGCGCGTATCTGCTGAACCTGACGGATGTCAAAGACGGTCAGGTGCGCGGCTCGCAGGTCATCGGTGCCAGCGTCAACTACTCGCCGGAATTCAACACCTCGGAGCCGAATCTCAACCTGCTGCGGCGCATCGCCGAAATCGGCGGTGGCAAGATGCTCGACCCGATGGTTCCGGCGGTGAATCCATTCATGCACGAGCGGCAGAAGACCTTTCAGCCGCGCGACCTCTGGGAGTCGCTGCTCAAGTTCGCCATCCTGCTGTTCACGCTCGATGTCGGCGTGCGGCGCATCCAGATTGGCCGCCACGAGTGGTTGCGGGCCGCGCAGGCGTTGCGCCGCTGGCTCTTCTTCTGGCGCGGCGCTCCCCGTCCGCCGGAGGCTGAGGAGTCTCTGGCGGCATTGCTGGCACGGCGCGCGCAAGTCCGCTCGCAGCAGACCGCTCCGGCAGCCGAACCCAGGCCCGATCTGTTCCGCCCGGAAAAGCCCGCTACCCTCCCCTTGCCGGGCGAAGAAGGTGTCGCCACTCCTCCGTCGCAACCGGCCTCCGCGCCCGCGGAACCGCCCAAACCACCCGCTGAACCCGCGCCCAGCACCGCCAGCCGCCTGCTCGAAGCCAAACGCCGCGCCCAAAAGCGCAAGTAGCCGCCCTTTTCTGGATCGGGTAGAACACGGCTCCTTCATAAACGGCTTGAAAACACCAGGCACGGTGGTCTAAGGTAACGGCATGAAGACTGTCACGGTCACCGCAACTCAACCGGAACTCCGCAGACTCGTCGAGGAAGCCTATGCGGGCGCACAAGTCGTGCTGGCGTACGGCGATAAGAAAGTGAAGCTCGAACGCTATGCGCCATCGGGCGGACCGGTTGACTTTGACCTTGAGCAGGACAGCTCTGAATTAGAGGCTGAGTTGCTCAAAGGGATGCAAGGGCCCTTCACCCCTTATTCCCGCCGGGACCTTGATGCCATCGCGGAGCGCTTCCGGGGCGAAAAAGCCGGCTCATGAGCCTGGCGCTCCGCAAGTCCGAAGCTTTCCTTGCTGACCTTGATGCGCAGTTCCGGTGGTACGAGAGGCAAGCTGGCTGGGACGTTGCCTGGCGCTACTTGCTGGAGGTGGATAAGGCATTGGGAAAACTGGCGGAACACCCGGAGTTGGGCTGGCGGAGGAACTTTGATCATCCCGAGTTGCGCAACTTGCGGTGTTGGCTGATCGCCCGGCCCTTTCATCGTCATCTCATTTTCTATCGGCACGATCAGCACACTCTGGACGCGGTGCGGGTTATGCACGGTGCGCGCGATTTGGCCCGGCGCTTGCGTCAACCGCCCGGCGTAGCGGGCGACCAGACTGAATAAACAGCGGAAACCGTGGAGGAGTGTGCGAAGTCCTTGCTGCGTGGCGACGGCTGTTAGCAAGATGAGTGATGACCATTGGTCAAGGGACGATTCAGGTGGTCTTCAATAAGTTGACTCCTGCTGGCGGCAGTTCGACCAACCCTAACAGAAACCACTCCACCGCTGCGCCTTCGTATTCGGCCAGCGGCAGTTCGTGCTCATCGGAATAGTGACCTACGTATTCAGCGAAGCCGGCGGATATTTGCGAATTGTCCGCAACCAATTTCCCTGCCCAGAGCAGGATTGAGAGGTAGGTTAGCGTGTCGCACACTTCGTCCGAGGTATCCGTTCCTTTGCCGGGCAGAAAGGCCTTGACCTGGAACCTGACTTTCTCGACCTCATCCCACAGCCACCAGTGGGACAAAACTAACCCCCATATCACGCCGGAATCCACAATGACAAATAGGCGTGGATTCCAAAAATGCAGGAATTTGGACATGGCCACGATAGATGGCCCGTGCTTGTTGGGCTTGATGCCGGCAGTGTCTTCCAACAGCCGCCAGATGCCCCCAGAATCTTCAAGAAGGACTTGTGAGAGGCGTTTCCTGCCATAGGGGCCGTCGAGGGCCTTGAAATGGTCGAAGGTCTTTTCGGCAGACCACGGGGTGCGATGAGTACCACGGAACACTTGCCACTTGCAGCGAAGTTCTTCGTAAAGCTCTTTGAACTGCTCGAAGGATTTCTTCCCAAAGGCTTCTTCGGCCAGTCGCCAGCATTTAACGTGGTACGGGATATCCCACGCTCTTGGCCGGGAGGCGTAACGTTGATAGTGCATGCCGAAAGCTGCACGGATTGTCGAGGGCTCGATTTTCATGACGGTTCCCACAATAGCAGGGCACCAAATGAGGGGGGCATCTTAGTTCATCACCGCTTCTTCCATCGCTCCCGGCCCTGGCAGTAGAGCCGGCGCGACAGATGCGTCTTGGTTCTCATTTGCAGCCGTTGCGTAATCCACCCCCGAGGCATCCCGCTTTCCCGCCGCAGACGCAAGCCGATTCTTACGGGTTGCCAGAGGAGATTAAGACCAGGGCGCAGACGCGGCGGCCCATGCGCCGCCTGGCCAGGGGGCAGGCCGAGGGGCCGGAGAGAGGCGGTTGTGCCCCCAAGCGCCTCCTGAGCACAGTCTGAGCGCTCCCTGTTGTTTCAGGGATGTTGCAAGGATGTTCCAGTGATGTTGCAGGCTTCCCATTCCTCTCTCACGCCCCGCCCCGTGCCAGGCACCCAAAGGCTCGCGAGGACTCGCCCTCCCGTGCGTGTTTCTGCCGCCGTGCGACGTCGCGAGCCGCAAGTATCACATAGAAAATACACGATGCCGAACATTTGTCAAGCAGAATCGGCGAATTTCAGTAATCCCTCAGTAACGGCGGGAAAAGGGGCCAAGACATTTTTTGCTTGCTGTGGTAGGTATGTTATATTACATACATACCATGACGCATCCGAAGTCCTCCGATTCCCCTCTCCGCCAGAA
>Ga0187860_1000658_pt1 | contig 32454 bp, 18 predicted proteins | sample June2016WEW_10_4_FD_132981 | JGI IMG/M metagenome (GOLD analysis project Ga0187860, IMG submission 132981) | Peatland microbial communities from SPRUCE experiment site at the Marcell Experimental Forest, Minnesota, USA - June2016WEW_10_40 | ecosystem: Environmental > Terrestrial > Soil >...
ACTGGGTTCTCATTGACGTGCTAAACCCGATAGCAGCCACTCAATCGTTCTTTGATGAAAGGTTGACCTATGGAATGCGTCAAGCGGCCCGCTCGATTTTCCAGGCACGGGCCGGGCGTGCCGCCCGTAATTTTGCCGGCGGTATGTCCGACGGAATCTCCTTCGTCAAAACGCCGTTGAGAACCCGCGGAATGTGCCTTCGCGCCGATTTAGACGGTTTCACAAAAGCTGTTGAAGACGCATTCAAGAAAAAGAAGGTGGGAGAGCTTGTTCGCCAGTTCACCGATGTCATGCGGTATCCGTTGGAGTTTGCACAGAAACTAGGAAGACCTTTGATTGAACTGCCGTGGGCGGGGGACTGCTGCAACATTTTCATTCAACCAGGTTACTTGGAATCGGTTGAAGAAATGCGCGCGGTTCTTCCGGTAGAGGCTGGACGATGCTGGCACGCAATCGCATACGAGAACGGCGACGGTTCAAAATGGCGAACATTGCTCGGTTCAGCAAAATGGGCTGTGGGAATGGCATGTGGGGATTCAGAAGAAGGCGGTGACGGAAACGCAATCGTCGCAGAATTTCCGGCGGCCGGCCGGTCGTTTCGTGTCATCGTCGGCTGGTGCGGGCGGCGCGCCAAGGATGCCCAGGAAACCAGCGGAATCAAAGGCGATGATGTCGTTGTTCCACTGATTGATTATCAGAATTTGGAGGAAGTTTTTAAGCCGCTTTTCAAGCCAATCACGTCGAATTACCGTTACTCAAATTACGTCGCGCTCAAACAAGCAGGACAATCAACCTCTAAGCACCTTGCCACTTCCACAACAAAACAAATTGCAGGAATCAGTGCCGCCCTCCCCGCTCCAAGACCGTATTGGCGATGAAATTCAACGCTGCTTTCGACAAAGTGATTTGCTGGCCGTCGCCACTCGCTTTGATGCCGAGATGCACGGCTGTCACGGTATCAATTTGGACTCGCACGCCTTATGGGCGGAAGTTTCAGGAACGTTGAACCTTTCGCACGATGAAACCAATACTCACAAAATAGCCCGTTGCAGAATTCGCGTGTCACCAAACTGGAATTCTGAATCACCAATCGTGCGGTGTTGCGAGGCGTGGGTTCACCGTGATTGGGATTGGCACGCGGGAGCAGGCGGTTTGCTCTGCTACATCATTGATGAACAATGGGCTGACTCCGTCGGAAAGGTTTTGGCTGATGAAGGAGCAGACGCCGCCGCCCGATACGCGGTTGGCCTCTGCCTACGAAATGTTCGCTGGCTCTTATATCGCCACTACGTTGCCAGCATCACAAGAATGACTGTGTGGCCGAAACAATGGAAGGCATGGTCTCACGGAGATGTCGGACTCCGAGAGTATCACCAAGAGCGTGGAAGGCAAAGAAATGAATGAATCTGAGGAAAAGCTGAAACGGAGCATTGAACTCGCTAAGTGCGGATTTGAAAACGCGCAGGCGAGGATTACGGCCATTGACACAAAGGTCAGCATAGCTGTCGGCCTCCTGATCGTCCTGCTCCCCGTGCCGCTCGCGATTGCTAGCTGGCTTTTCGGTTTGGAGAAAGATACAGCGACGAGCATTTTCACGGCGTGTTCCCGGTGTTGGTTCTTGAGTTCCTTGGTCGGCATTTTCCTTTTTTGCGGAATGCTTTGCGCGTTTTTCGCAATCTTGGAGGGGATTTCCTGCCTCACGCCCCGGGGCCCAAAAGGATACGGGAAACGAGGGCCGTTTCAAAATGAATGGCGACCAAACGTTTTGTTCCCAATCTACAGCCCCGAAAATGCAGAACGCTTCTGCCGACATCTCCAGCAGCTTCAGGACGGAATAGAGTTGCCGTTCATCGTGAACGAATACGACCATCAAGTGCAACAACTTGGAAGTATCCTCGACGCGAAATTTGCCGCAATGAACCGATGCTTCCAGTGGTTAAACCGTTGCTTCGCTCTTTATGGAAGTTCAGTTCTTGTCGCCGCAATTATCACATTGTTCGCAATCGAACGCGCGCACTAGCACGGCCCACCCCATTTGCCTAGACGATACTGCGTTAGGCATGATTGGCCGTCCAGTGCATCCAGATCATCACCACCGCCTCCTGCCGTGGTGCTGGCCTCCGCGTTTCGGCTTCCCGGCGTCCAAGTTTTCCTGCATCATTTCGCTGGTGCAACCGAAGCCGAAACGCGAAACTCTCGACACCCTTTTCTCACGAGCGGAGCACTCGCGGATTATCCGATGCGCAAAACCTCCCGTTCCGCCCCCCGCGCTGCAAATCCACCTCAACTCCGACGCATGAAATTGATCAACAATTCAGGTAACGACAGGTTCATGGATGCACACTGCCCCAGCCTTTTCAGGTGCGGTAGCACACTCGCTATGAAAGGCGAGTTCGCCAGCACCAAAGACGTTGCCTTTCTGGTGGTGCTGCCCGACCACGCCCAATAGACGAAAATGAAAAAGAGAAGCACAGGTCAACTCATTTTTTCCCCGACCGATCTGATCCGTTACCTGGCATCGCCGTTCTCCTCATGGATGGACCGATACCATCTGGAGAATCCAGATGCGGTGAAGCCAGACGAGGAATCCGAGGATGAAAAACTCGTGGCTCAAACCGGCGACCAGCATGAGCGCACCGTCTTGGACGAACTCAAGCTGGTCACTCCGAAACTGGTTGAGATTCCGAAGGACGACTTTTCCGAAGCATTGGTCAAGACACGCGCTGCAATTGAAGCCAAGTCGCCTATCATCTATCAGGCCGCCCTACAGGATGGGCGATTCGCCGGCTACTCAGACTTCCTCACGCTGGACGATACCGGACTGTATCAGGTTTGGGATACAAAACTCGCCCGTTCGCCCAAGCCGTATTACGCCGTGCAATTGTGCTGTTATTCAGAAATGCTTGCCCCCCTTCTCGGAAGAAAAATGCCCGCAAAGTTCGGCATCATTCTTGGCAGCAAGGAACAGGTGGAGTTTCGAGTCGAGGATTTTTTTCATTACTATCTGCGCATCAAAGCCGGCTTCCTAACCATGCAGGACGGTTTCACGGGCAATCTGGCGGATCGCCCAGAACCACATCCGCGAGCGGAGCACCGTCGTTGGACCTCTCATGCAGAGGAGTTCTTCGTTAAAACCGACCATCTGGTTCAGGTTGCTGGAATCAGCGTTGGGCAGATCAAGAAACTCAACGCCGCTGGCATCAATACGGTTACCGAGCTCGCCAATGCTTCAGGAAAGGCAATTCATAAACTGGCTGGCAACACTCTGGAAAAGCTCGCGGATCAGGCGCGCCTCCAGTGTCAGACGCGTGCCGACCGGGCCAAAAAACCGGACGCCCCTCCGCGTTTCGAACTCCTTCCTCACGTCGGAGCGAACGGCGAGCCGCTTGGTCTCGCTGCCTTGCCTCCAGATCATCCCGCTGACATTTTCTTCGACATGGAGGGGTATCCATTGGCGGAAGGCGGACTGGAATACCTGTTCGGATTGTGCGCGCGAACCGAGAAACCGGCTGAATTCGTCTTCAAGGACTGGTGGGCTCATGACCGCAACAGCGAGAAAGTCGCATTCGAGGGCTTCGTAGACTGGGTTTATGACCGCTGGCAAAAGAACCCCGGAATGCACATTTATCATTATGCCCGCTACGAGGTGAGTGCTGTTCGCCGACTCAGCACAAGCCACGACACACGCCAAGACCAGGTTGACCAGTTACTTCGCAACGAGGTCTTCATTGATCTCTACCAGATCGTCAACCACGGCCTCCGCATTGGCGAAGACAGCTATTCCATCAAGAAGGTGGAGCTGCTTTACCGCCCTAAACGTGCAACCGATGTCGCAACCGCAGTTGAGTCCATCGTTCAGTATGCGCGGTGGATTGAGAGCCAACAGTCACCCGATTGGAAGAAAAGCCCAATTCTCAGGGGAATTCGCGATTACAACGAAGATGACTGCAAATCCACCGCGGAATTGTTGGTGTGGCTGAAGAAGGTCGCGGCCGACAACAAGATTCCTGCTGCTCGCAAGGTCGCCGTTGCCCCGGCAGCGCCGCCAGTATTACCTCCCGATGTAGTCATGCGCCTCAATACCGGCGCAAAACTCCGTCAGAAAGGCGACCCCACCTCAGTCCTTCTTGCGGACTTGATTGACTTTCATCGGCGAGAGGAAAAGCCCATGTGGTGGCGAATGTTCGACCGAGCGGAAGCGACACCCGAGGAGATTCGTGATGACCCCGGTTGCATCGAGGGTGTTCAGGCGGATGGGTCTCCCGTGGACGAGAAGAAATCTCAGGTTCAAGCCTACCGATTTGACCCTGCCCAGGAATGCAAGCTCGCTGCCGGGGAGAGGTCGGAGGTGATGTTCAGCTTCAACCTTGAGGCAAAACTCAGACTTGTCGAACTGGATGCATCAGCAGGAACACTTGCGCTAAAGATTGGCAAGAAGGGATTGGAGGACAAATTTGGTGGAGCTTTCCCACAGCAAGGTTCGCTGCTGCCCTACGAATACGTGCCAGCCCAGTCCATCCAACTCGCATTGGCCGAGGTCGCGGCGAAACAGCTTAACGGACAACTTCACGCTCCAGTCTCTGCGCTGTTAAACCGAGTGCCGCCTACCGTGCCACTGCAAAAGGCGGGTGAAACTTGTGTAGATGCCGCAATTCGTGTTACCGGTGCGATGAAAGGCGGTTGTTTGGTTGTCCAAGGGCCGCCAGGAACAGGTAAGTCCTACACAGCTTCACGTGTGATTGCCTCATTGCTCGCCGCTGGCAAGAGAATCGGAGTCGCCTCAAACAGCCACAAAGCCGTGGTAAACTTGCTCAAGGCTTGCGGGGACGCCGCTCGCGAAAAAGGAAAACACCTGTCGGGAATCAAGGTTGGCGGTGAAGCGACCGGACCGGTCTTCGACGAGAATCTCAATCTTCGCTACATCGAAACCACTGGGGACGCCTCTCCTGCCTATTCTGGCGGCATCGTTGGTGGCACTGCCTGGCTTTTCTCGCGCCCGGAGTGGGAGGGTGCACTTGATTTCCTTTTCATCGACGAAGCCGGCCAGGTCTCATTGGCCAATGCCGTCGCCATGACTCGCTGCGCCAAGAACCTTGTGATGCTCGGCGACCAGATGCAGTTGGAACAGCCCGTGCAAGGTTCGCATCCGGGCGACGCAGGGCTTTCCGCCCTGCAATACGCACTCAAGGACACGAAGGCCAGCCGGACGGACGCCCCGGTGTTTCACGCCGTTGTCCCTGCTGACTACGGACTCTTCCTTGGCGAATCGCGCCGCATGCACCCTTCGGTTTGCCGCTTCATTTCGGAAAGCATCTACGAGGGACGGCTCAATGCCCATGCCAACTGCGCCCGCCAGAAAATCGCTGTCCCGGCGAGAGCCAGCGCACTCGTCAACCGCGAGAACGGGATTCTTTTCAGCGGCATCGAGCACGATGGAGACGTTCAGCAGAGTGACGAGGAGGTTCAGCGCGTCCTTGGCATCTTTGGCGAACTCCTCGGCCGCCAATACACCGACAAGGACGGCAAGACCCGCGCACTTGAATTGAACGATTTCCTCTTCATTGCCCCATACAACGCCCAGGTCCGGGCGCTTCAAGCGGCGCTTCCGGCCGATGCCCGCGTCGGCAGCGTGGACAAGTTCCAAGGTCAGGAAGCTCCTGTCTGCATTCTGTCACTTTGTTCCAGCTACGGCGAATATGGCTCTCGTGGATTGGGATTCATCCTCGACCGCAACCGCATCAACGTCGCCATTTCCCGCGCCCAATGCCTCGCGGTCGTCGTTGCTGACCCGCGTATTGCCACGACATCGGCAGCTTCGCTCGATGAGATGATGCTGGTGAACCTCTTCTGCAAATTGTCATCATAGGCCCAATGAAGTTTCTACACACATCCGACTGGCAGATGGGAATGAAAGCGGATTCGGTTGGCCTCTTGGCTGATCGTGTCCGCGAAGAACGATTGGAAGCCGCAAAGCGGGTTGTTCAAATCGCTAAAGAACACAGCGCAGACATGATCCTGCTAACGGGGGATGTTTTTGAAGATAATGCAGTGGACCGCCTACTTGTTCGCAAGGTGGGCGACATTCTTCGTGCGTTCCCCGGTCCCGTTCACATCATCCCCGGCAACCACGATCCGCTCATGCCCGGTTCAGTGTGGGAGCACAACATCTGGCAGGAAGCGACCAATATCACCGTATTTCACAAGCCCGAGCCAGTTGAGTTGGAGAGTTGCATTCTCTTTCCCTGTCCGTTGCACGAAAAATACTCCACGAAGAATCCAACGGCGTGGATCAACGCCAAAGAAACCTCCAAACCCTGCATCGGGTTGGCACATGGAAACGTCGAAGGCATTCCCAATGGTGAGCCTGATTATCCGATTCCTCGCGATGCTGCCTCTCGTCAGGGGTTGGATTATCTGGCATTGGGACACTGGCACTCGTTCGCCCGCTATGACGATGCCGACGGAGTATGCCGCATGGCGTATTGTGGCACACACGAAACAACCAAGTTTGGCGAACGAGACAGCGGAAATGCGGTTGTAGTAGAAATCGAACAGCACCGTTCACCGTCAAAACTGACTCCTGTAAAAACTGGGAGATTCGACTGGCGAATCATTGAGCGGACGGTTGATCAGCCTCATTCGTTGGAGGCGATCATAGAGGAACTTGGCAAGATCGACCAGCCTGCCAGCGTTTTGTTGCGCGTTATTCTCGAAGGCGTTTTGTTCCCGGAAGACCGAAAGGCTCTCGTTTGCATGGAGGAACTTCTTGCCAGTCGCTTTCTGTTCGGCTTTTTGGAATCAAGCCGCCTCATCCCGGCCCCAGACGGAGAGGGTTGGATTGAATCGTTGTCGTCCGGTGCTTTTCGTGAGGCCGCAATCAAACTTCGTTCCCAAGCAGCGCAATCGGCCAATCCAGAAGAACGCGCTGTGGCCACTCAAGCGCTCCTCCAACTTTTCGAACTTCACGAAAGGAGTCGCGTATGATTCTTCATAGCCTGCGCGTGACGCACTGGAGGAGCCTGCTGAACCCTGTGGAATTGGGACCGTTCAGCGAGCGGCTCAACGTAATCCATGCACCCAACGGCACTGGCAAATCTTCACTCTTCGAGGCAATGCGCCGAGCGCTGTTCGATGCGCACCATGTTTCGGGCGAGGAGATCGAGGCGGTCAGGCCGTGGGGACGTTCGTTAGCACCACAAGTGAATGTAGAGTTCACGCAATCGGGCGTCCGTTATCGAATCGAAAAGACTTTTCTCGACGGAGCAACCGCGCGTTTGCTTCGCTTCGAGAATGGTGTTTTTCAACCATTGGCGGACAGCCGCAATGCGGACACCAAACTGCGTGAAATCATCGCGGCCTCGGATGCTCCCGGTCGTGGGCTCTCCAAGCCGGAACATTGGGGTTTGGCTGAAGTTCTGTGGGCTCCGCAAGGTTCTCTCAACCTGGATTCTCTTTCTTCCAGCGTGACCGAAAATCTTCGTGCAGCACTGGGTGTGCAGTTAAGTGGCGAGACTGGCAACCGCTTGGAGGAGTTTCTCGAAGAACGGTATCAGACCTACTTTACCAAAGGCGGCAAACCACGCGTCGGCAAGCAGGCTGCGCCAATCCTTGCGCTTGAAACCGAGCACGAAAAGACCGTGGTCGAGCGGCAGCAACGACTTGAACATCAACAACGATTTGAAGAAACAGGCCGTGCGGTGGAGGATGCGCGCCAGAAGCGCGGTCAAGCCAGGCTCGAAGCTGACGCTCTGCGCGAGACTGTGGCCCAGACGCGCCAGCAAGTGGAAACATATCTGAGCCTTCAAAGTGAGTTGGCGCAGAAACGCCAAGCTGAGCAAATTGCGAAGGAACGCTTCGAGACAATTGGTCAATCACTGGAACTCATTGGTAATGCCCGCGAGGAAATCACCAAATTACAGACCACGATTCAAAACGGTGAACCGCTTTTGACCGCCCTTGCGTTCGAGCTGAAACAGGGCATTGACGCAGCGAACGAAGCGCGTCGGAAACGTGAAGAAACTCGCCGCCAACGTTCCTCCCTGGACGATCTCACTGCCGAGGTTGAGGATGCTCGCGCCTACATTGAGGATTCCAAGGCTCACCAGACTCTTGCAGCGCGTTTCGATAAACTGAGGCGATTGGAAGGCGACTTGAAAGTGGCCAAAGCCAAACGCGCGGCTCTGGTTGCCCCGGACGACAAGATTATTCGGGACGTGCGGAAATTCGTTGCCGCACGTGAAAAGGCCCAGGCTGCCTTGGGGGCCTCGCTTATTCACCTCACGGTTCAACCAAAGAAAAAAACCACAATTCATCGCAAGTCGCCGGACGAAACGAAATCGGTAGCCGCTGGAAAATCAGCGACGTTCTCTGGCTCCCCGGAAGTCAAGATTGAGATCGAAGGCTTCGGAATCATTCAGGCATCTGGTCCTGAAGGTGACGCCGAGGCTCATGAAGAAGCGCTCCAGGAGGCTGAGAGCAAACTCAAGAAACTCACACAGCCCTACGGCACACAAGACCCGGATCGCCTGCAACTCCTACGCGAACAAGCCGACGAAGCTGACCGGAAGACCCAACAACTGGAAGAACAGATTTCGGAAGTGTTGGACGAAGACACCAACGATGAAATCAACCAACAATTGGCCGAGGTTGACGCCCGTATTCAGGAGCGCCTTGGACGATTTCCAGCATGGAAAAAGCAGCCCCCCACCGTCAGCGATCTCAAGTCCGCCTTGGAGAAACATCGCAAGATAGTCGAGGCAGCCATCGAGATAGCTGAGGACGCTTTCGACAAAACCCAGGCAAGCGCTCAAGCATTGGAAAAGCGGCATGGAGAAACCGATGCCGAGTTGAAAAACGCCCGGCTCAATCTTGAAGCGGCACAGACGCGACTGAAGGAACTGACCAAAGACGGGCAATCCGATGATGCGCGGACACAATCCCGTCAGGAATCCCTCATGGCGTGGGAAGCCGCCAAGACAAAAGCCAAAGACTGTGAAACCAAGCTCAACGACATTCCAGGTGACCCTCAAAAAGATTTGCAGAAACTCGAACGACAACTTAAGGCGCTGGAGGAATCAGAGGCGAAAGCGCGCGACGATGAAAACAAGGCCGAAGGTCGCATGCAAACTTTAGCCTCCGAAGGTGCCTACTCAAAATTGGTCGCTTGTGAAGAGAAACTGGCTGACCTCAATACCCGTATCCGCCGTGAGAAACTCCGCATGGATGCCACCAAATTGCTTTACGAAACGGTCACTTCGTGCAAGGCAGCGATTGTGGCTGCGGTGGCAGCACCAGTCGAGCGCACGGCCACTCACATGCTTGGTCGTATCGCCGGTCCACGCCTGGGCACAGTCCGGTTCACTGAGAACTTTGTGCCTGTGGGGGTCCGACCGGAAATCGCTGCAGATTCGGTGGATCTGACCAACCTCTCCGGAGGTGAACAGGAACAACTCTTTCTCGTTGTCCGCCTCGCGTTGGGACAAATCCTCGCCAAACAGGAGCGTCAGCTCGTTATGTTTGACGATGTGCTAAACGCTTCTGACACAGGTCGGCTGGCACGCGTGCTGACGCTTTTGGAGGAAAGCACTGACCATCTTCAAATCGTCATCCTAACCTGTCACCCTGAGCGTTACCGAGGCTTGGAGAAGGCGCAGTTCTTCGATCTTCAGGAGAAATTGGTTTAGGTTTCCCCGCTCACTGACCACCGGCCGAAGTCTCGCCAAATCAAACAAAAGTGCGTAGCCTCATCCCGTGCCATTTGACCGAGACAGGATGAAGCAGGCCGCCGCGAAACTCGCCGGCAAAGGAGTGTTCATCGGCACATCGAGTTGGAAATACGAGGGTTGGTTTGGCCAGCTTTACACGCCTTCGCGCTACGAGTTTCGTGGGAAAGTTGCCAAGACGCGGTTTGAGCGGGACTGCTTGCGCGAATATGCGGAGGTGTTCAAGACCGTCAGCGTGGATGCGGCGTATTACACGTTTCCCAGCGAGAAGTATCTAAACGGTCTGGCCGACCAGGTGCCGGACGATTTCCGGTTTGGACTCAAGGTGACTGACACGGTGACGATAAAGAAATTTCCAAACTTGGCGCGCTTTGGCGCGAAGGCACGGCAACCGAATGCCGATTTCCTCAACGCGGAATTGTTTACAAAGGCGTTCCTCAAACCGTGCGAAGCAATTCGACCTAAAGTGGGCGTACTCATGTTTGAATTCTCGCGGTTCTGGCCAAGCGATTACGGACACGGGCGGGATTTCGTTGCCGACCTTGACAGATTTCTCGGCAAGCTGCCGAAGGATTGGCCCTACGCGATTGAAATGCGCAACAAGCACTGGCTGGCTCCCGACTACTTCGGCTGTCTGGCCCGGCACAGTGTGACGCACATTTTCAATTCATGGGACGCCATGCCGTCCGTGAGCGAGCAAATGGCGATACCGGGCAGCCGCACGAACACGAATCTGATTGCCGCGCGTTTTCTCCTGAAGCCCGGCAGGAAATACGAAGAAGCGGTGAAGACATTCGAGCCATACGACAAGCTGAAGGAACCGAACCCGGAGGCGCGCGAGGCGGGCAAGGCACTGATTGCCGAAGGAAAACTGGATGCGTCCGATCGGAAGACGTTCATTTACGTCAACAATCGTCTTGAGGGCAACGCTCTTGAAACCATTGACGCGATGTTGGAAAGGATGGATTGAAAGTGACGAAGAACTGAAAATCATGAACGACCATCGTGAACGTGTGGCGGCGTTTGTGCAGTCGCTCTCGCAGGAAATGCTGGCGTTCTGTGGACCGATCTTCATCACGCCTGGACCCAGAACATGCCCTGAGCAAATGATTGATAACGGAACTTATTCGCTCATTGACACCGGCAAGAGGCGGCTCTTGATCACATGCCACCACGTCTGGCAGGCCTATCTTGATTGCCGGACAAAAAATCCCGATGCGGCTCTCTGTATCAATCTCGGTGATGGCACCGCAAGCATTGCCTTTGTCCTCCCGGAACGCCAACTCATTGACGCCGACGCGGACCTCGACTTGGCGGTATTCGACTTTGAGCCGAGCCAAGTCCGACTGAACAAAACTCAAATCAATCACCAGAAAAAATGGTTTTCCATTCGGAATTGGCCGATTCCGATGGCGAGCGATGGCGAGCATGTGGCGCTCATGGGATTCCCAGGAAAGCGGATTAAGAAGGTGGGAATACTTTGCACTTTCAGAACGCAGGTGCTGCCTTTGAAAATAACTCATGTCGGGGGCAAACAAATTTACATCATGAATGAGGGGCAAAATGTTGAAGTGTTCAACGACATCAAGGGTTGGCTCGGCGGGTTAAGCGGCAGTCCGGCATACACTTTCAGCAAAAGCGGGGCGTCGCTTGTGGGTTTTGTAAAGTCAGGCTCTAAACAAACTGAAGACAGACCAAAAGCTGGCGGTGACTCCGTTTTTGCTGGCAGCTTGCTTTTGACGCACGCATGTTTTTTACAGCAGGACGGAACTCTTGCTTGCCCTCAAATGTAGTTCGTCCCGGCTCGCTCCCTCTTGTCCCACCCGACGACCAACTAGCTCCCTAGAAGTCCTTTGCGGCGCGCTTCGGAGCGTCATCTTTGAATTGCTCCGCCGCTCTGGAAAGAGCCACGTCGAGTAAAACAATACTGTCCCAACCGTCTCCGCCACCGTCGGCAACTTCTGGCGCGAGAATCGTGGCTGACAGCTTTCCGCCTCCGGCTGACTTCCCTTTGAGCTTCATTGAATCTCGCGTCCAAGTGTCGTTATCCTGTGACGGGCCGAACCGCTGTTTGAAGGTCTCAAATATCTCGTTCTGATTTTGTGAGAACGCCAGATCAATTCTGTAAAGTTCATCATGGAAAAACTCCGCTGAAACGGAAGTGAGCGGGTAATAGCCGATGTTCTGCCAATAAATCCAATACGCATCTCTGGTGAAAACGACTTTCTTTACCCCTGTGACTTGATTGTCATCTACAATGGTGAAACTAGGTGTTAAATCCTCGATTTTCATTCCCATTACCAGAGTCTTGAACCCATTCGTGCCGAAATCCTTGGCGGCACGCTCCGGTTCTTTTGCAGCATAATCCGTGGCTTTTTCATTTGCTGCGATGTCGTAGATAATCGCCGAGGATGACCGGGTGCTCGGCGAAGATAGAAATGCGGCATAGACCTTGTTTCCTTGCCAAGCCTTTCCTTGCACTGGTTGATCGCCCATTTTCCAAGAATCCGTCGCAAATGGTTCTCCAAAATTTGCTTTGAACGCTTCCAAAATTTCATTTTGGAATTTATCGAAATGAAGTTCGATGCGATAAAGCCGGTCTTCGTAAAAGCACAAACGCAAAACAGCGAATGGAAAATCGCCGATGCGATTGGCGGGTGTGTTGTCGTAAAGAAATATCGTATTGTTTGGGCCGCCATTTGTTGCAACGAAGGATGGAGATAGAACCCCTCGCGCCTCTTCCGTAGTCATCCCAAATTTAAAATCCTTGAATCCATTTTTCTCGTCCAAAGCTTTGCAAACTGGCGGCGTGTTAACCAGGGGCGGTGTGTAGCCGGAAGCAGTCCCTCCTGCCTGACCTCCATTGCTGTTTGGATCCGGTTTTGTTGTGCTAGTGGAGTCACTTACCAGATTCGCCGCAGTAGCCCAAACAATGATAACAACAATCACAGCCGCCACTATCAATCGCGCTTTTGATTTCGCGGGAGCATTCATTGCTGGTTTTATAGGAGCCAGCAGCGGCGGAGCGGTAGTCGGCTCGGCCATGCGTGAATCGCTCTTGATCATGAACGAAATGCCGCCTCCGATAAGCATATTGACGAAAGCAAGAGCGGCTACACCAACGCAATGCTGTAACGAGACACCTTCCCAGCCGATGCCAAATCCGAAGACAACGCATGCGACATAAGCCAAGTGATGCCATCGGTTCCCAACTGCGAGACAACCGCTGATTGCGAAACCAATTCCCCCGAACAAGAATTTAGTCAAATAAACGATGGTAAGGACGGTGGACGGGTCAAGGTCTTTGCCATTCGTAGCAGCGTCAGCGATGACACCCCCCAATATCTGTAATGCAAAAATGATTACAGCATCCCGGAGAGTCGGCCAGATTTTGAATGGACTTCTCGCCATGAGCGTCATTTTAGATGGCATGTCCAAAATGAAAAGCGTTTTGACATCGTTCCCCGTGGCTTTGCGTCTTGGCGTTGAAGAATTGAATTTCCCTTGCGCCGCAGCGAGCCATTTTGATTGCGATGTCTGCCATTTTAAAAGACGAAGGATTCCCCACCATTGAACAGGCCGTCAACGCCAAGCACCGCGCTCGCGGAAGTTGTCGCCGCGTTCACCGAGTTGGCCGCAGTCACCATGGCGCGACGGCGGTCACACCGTGGAAATGACGCCGACAAAGCCTGAAAAATTCTCATTTGTCGAGTTCCGGGAGCAACTCATTCCCGCAGCATCTTGACACGGTGGCCACTGTATATTATCCATCTGGATAATATATGACTGGTTTGACCCATCCCCAGCGTCAGGTCCTTGATTTCGTCGAGAGCGAAGTTCAGGCCGGACGACCGGTTCCCACTCTGCGGGAAATCGCCGACCGATTTGGATTGAAGGGCCACCGTGCGGCGGCGGCGCGCCTTGAGGCACTCAAACGCAAGGGTTTCATCGAATCCGAACCCGGTAAGGCGCGAGCGTTGCGTGTCACTTCCCCGCTGGCGAAACTGCGGAGCCGCATTGTGGACATTCCGTTTTTTGGCGCAATTCCAGCGGGATTGCCGCAAACGCGCGAACAGGACGCCGAGGGCTGCGTTACGGTGGACGTGGAAAGCATCGGGTTCAAACCGACGCGGAACACGTTCGCGTTGCGCGTGACGGGCGATTCAATGATTGGCCGGCACATTCTCGACGGCGATATTGTGGTTTTGGAACATGGGCCGGAGCCACGCAACGGCCAGATTGTGGCTGCGTTGATTGACGGCGAGAGCACGCTCAAAACCTTTGTCATGAAAAACGGCAAAGCATGGTTGCGGGCAGAGAATCCGAAATATCCGAATTTGATTGCAGCGGAAGAATTGATGATTCAAGGCGTGTTCAAGGCGCTCATCCGAAAGGCGAAGGAATGAGCCATGTCCCGCTCCATTGTTCATCTCGACGCGGATGCTTTCTTCGCGTCCGTTGAACAGGCTGCCGACAGCCGCTTGAGAGGGAAACCGATTGCCGTTGGCGGCGAGCGTCGCGGCATCATCGCGTCAGCGTCCTACGAAGCGCGCAAGTTCGGTATTTATACGCCGATGCCGACGGCGCGGGCGCACAAGCTTTGTCCGAAGTTGATTGTCCTGCCGGGCGACTACGAACGCTACGAACAGTTTTCCAACTGGATGTTCGGCTACGCCTACGACTTCACGCCGGATGTGGAACAAACTTCCATTGACGAAGGCTATTTTGACCTGACAGCAAATCGCAAGAAGCCGCCCGTGGAAATCGCGTTGACCATCCGCAAAGCCATCGGCCAATCACTGAAAATCACCGTCAGCGAGGGCATCGCGTCAAATAAGCTCGTCAGTCAAATCGCTTCCAAGTTGAACAAACCCGCCGCGTTTCAAACCGTGCCGGACGGACAGGAAAGGCACTTCCTCCACCCGCTGCCAAATCGTTGGCTACCGGGCATCGGGCCAAAGACGGCCACGCGATTGAACACGGCCGGACTGGCTCAAATCGGGCAGATCGCCGCAACGCCGGTTGACCTGCTCGCGTTGCTGCTTGGAAGCCAAGCACCTGTCATGCAGCAGTTCGCCAATGGCATTGACGAGCGTCCGTTAATTCCCGCGAACGAGCCGCAGAAATCATACAGTCAGCAGGAGACGTTCAACGAGGACGTGACAGACGAGGAATACGTTGAAGCCGTGGTCCGGCGCATGGCCGACCGATTGTTTGCCACGGTGCGCGAAGAGGGCCGGAGCGTGCGGACACTGACGGTGAAAGTGCGTTACAACGACCGTGATGAAAACCAGCGTGCTGAAAGCCTGCGTGAACCAACGGACCTGGAATCAGACGTTTATGGGCGCTTGCGCGGCCTATTACGCGAAGCATGGCAACGCCGCGTGAGCTTGCGGATGGTGTCGCTGAAATTGTCGAATGTGTACGACGGGATGTTCCGCAGCGAATTGGCTCTTGGAACCGACGCCCGTAATCACGAAGCGCGTGAACGGCTCGCGGTGGTGCTGGACGAACTGCGGCGCAACAAAGGCTGGTCGGTCATCCTTCGCGGACACGATTTTCGATTGCGCGATGCGCCGAGGGACATCGTGAACGAGCACGCGAAGCCGCAACTTAGAATCCGTGTCCAGATTCGGCAGCGGAGCGCGCCAGCCAGGGCAACGACATACGTTCCATTGCGCGTCCGCAGCCTTTACACGTTTCTTGATTCAACGCTCTCGCCCGCTGCCGTCGTAAATCTCGCCAAGCAACACGATATTCCGGCCATCGGCGTGACCGACATCGGCAACTTGCATGGCGCGGTGGAGTTCGCGCAGGCCGCAAAGTGCGCGGGCATCAAACCGATTTTCGGAACTGAACTACTGGTGGAACAGCATCCGCTCTTGCTCTACGTCGAATCGGCTCGCGGCTATCACAACTTGAACCGGCTATTGACACACAACGCAGGAACGGCCACCGACGAAGAAGGAGCAGTCGCCAGGCAACAGCGCCGCCCCATCTCGATTGAACGTCTGGCCGGCTTGACTCAAGGATTGATTGCCATCAGCGCTGATTTGCGGCTGGCCGAACTGTTTCCCGGTCGATTCTATCAAATGGCAACGAAACATTCCGGCGAGGGCCATCATCCCGTGGTCGCCTGTCCCGCCGTTCATTATGCAAGCCCCGGCGACCGCCTGAAATATGACATCGTGCAATCCATTCGCACGCTCACTTTGCTCCGCGCGGAACACCCGGAAAAGCGCAGAGATGGGCGCTTTCACTTCCGCACGCCAGCGGAAATGGCCGAAGCGTGCAAGGAACATCCCGAATGGCTGGCGCACTCGCAGGAAATTGCCGACCGCTGCAATTTTGAAATCCCATTCGGCAAACCGCAGTTTCCCGCATTCACGCCGCCGGACGGTTCAACGCCGCGCGAGTTTCTTCACCAGCTCGTGCTGGACGGATTGCGCCAACGTTACGGCGAGCGTGCCACCGCCATGCGCCCGCAAATTGAACAGGAGTTGAGCATCATCAGCGCCGTTGGTTACGAGGAATACTTCCTCGTCGTGTGGAACATCCTGCAAGATTGCCGCGTGCATGGCATCGAATGGATCACACGCGGCAGTGCGGCGGATTCGCTCGTTTGCTATTGCCTGGGCATTTCCGACGTTTGCCCCGTCCGCTTCGGCCTCTACTTCCGGCGCTTTCTGAATCAGGAACGCATGGCGCTGAACAAGCTGCCGGACATTGACATTGATTTCCCACACGACCGTAAAGACGACGTGGTTGACCTCATTTTCGCCAAATACGGCCGGGAGCAATGCGCCGTTGTCGGTGGCTTCTCTACATTTCAGGCCCGTAGCGCGTTTGCCGATGTGGCCAAAGTGCTTGGCGTGGCCGAACGCGAAGTGCGCCGGTTCACGGATCATTTCCCGTGGAGTTTTGGCGGTGGCTGGGTGCCCGCTGAACACACACCTAGCGGAGGCGCAAAGTTGCGCGACTTGCTCGCCGCCAGTCCTGAAAATCGTGACCTGCCGCTGAACGAGGAACCGTTCAAGACCGCGCTAGACTTGGCCGAATTCCTCGACGGCTTTCCGCGCTACCCGAAGATGCACCCGTGCGGCGTGGTGCTTTCGCGCCAGCCAATGCACGAACTGACGCCGACGTTCTTTTCCAACAAGGGCTATCCTACAACACATTTCGACATGGACGCCGTTGAAGTCATCGGCCTTGTCAAAATTGACGTGCTCGCGCAAGGCGGCTTGGCGGTGATGCGTGACGCGAAAGCGGCACTCACGCAACGTGGCGTCAGCGTGGATTTGAAGGCGCTTGAACCGTGGCAAGACGCGCAGGTATGGGAAATGATTTCAGGCGGCGGCGCGCGGGCGGTCCATCATATTGAAAGTCCAGCCATGACCGGCTTATGCCGTCAGTGTAACGCACGAGACATTGACACGCTGATTGCCATCGTCAGCGTCATCCGGCCCGGTGCGGCCAACGAGGGCAAGAAGCTGGCCTTCACCCGTCGGTATCAGGGGCTTGAGCCGGTGACGTATCCGCACCCGTCACTTGAACCTGTCTTGCGCGACACGTTCGGGCTGGTGGTTTATGAGGAACACATTTTGCAAATCTGCGAGGCGTTCGCAGGGTTAGACCCAGGCCGTGCGGATGTGTTGCGCCGGGCATTGAACAAACAGAAGCGCACCGTCATCACCGAAATTCGGGAAGAATTCTTCGCGTCGGCGCAGGCGCGCGGACATGAGCCGGAGAAGATTGAAGAAGTGTGGGGACTCGTCGCGGGCTTCGCGGGTTACGCCTTTTGCAAAGCGCACTCCGCGGCTTACGGCGTGGAGGCGTATCAAGCTGCGTGGCTGAAACGGAATTATCCGGCGGAATTCATGGCTGCCGTGCTGACCAATGGCAAAGGGTTTTACGACCCGCTGGTTTATGTGCTCGAAAGTTACCGGCTCGGATTGAAATTCCTGTCGCCGACGGTCAATGAACCCGGCCCACAATTCACGGCACATGGCAACGCCATCCGCGTGCCGCTGATGCGCGCCAAAGGGCTGACCGAACGCACGGCAAAACGGATGCTCGCAGAACGCGAGCGCGGTGCGTTCATCTCACTGGCTGACTTCCACAGCCGAGTGAAACCGTCACCGGAAGAAATCGAAACGCTGATTCGGGCAGGGGGCTTTGACGAATTCGGCCAAACGCGCACACGGCAATTTTGGGAGGCACAGCAGTTGCAGAAAACAAACGACGAGCGACAGAATTTGGAATTTGATTTCGAAGCAGGCACGAACCCGATTTCAGATTTCTTTGCGCAGAATCCGTCTTTGCTCCGTGAACCGACGCGACGCGAACGGCTTGAAGCCGAGACGGAATTATTCGGCTACGCGGCAGGCGGACATCCGCTGGAACTGTTTGACGACGTGGCTTGGGAAACATATTGCCCTGTCGCGCGGCTTGGTGAGCACATCGGCGAAACAGTGGTGACGTGCGGGTTGGTGGTGGAACAACGCACGCTTCACCAAATCACCGGCGAACCGATGAAATTCCTGACGTTGGCGGATTGGACAGGCATGGTGGAAACAGAATTGTTCGCGCAGACATACAAGAGCTACGGCCTAGCGACCGTGCGTTTTCCGGTGCTGGAAGTTACGGCGAAGGTCGAACCATTCGAGAATGGACGCGGATTTTCACTTCGAGTGCTGCGAGCAGGTAGACCGCGGTTAGAAATTTGACGGCAAACTCGAAGGATTGGCTGGTATCAATTTGACGCCACCGCGCGACGGGCGCACAATTTCCTTCACTATGCAGCGGCGTTCCACCTTCATCAGATTTCGACGCGACAAATTGGTGCAGTTGAACGCCGCTCAGTGTTGTAATGAATCAATGGCCTTGGAACCACGCGTCACGATAAGCACCAAAGGCGTAGCTGTTTGGGCAGAGCAGATGCTGAACGACACGAAACCATCCGATCAGCCTTGCTATGAATAGCGACGCATCGCCCATTGTGTTCGCGGTTCAATCCACTTTCATCGAACTATTGGAGTTGATCGAGTATTTGGCCAAGAGTGACTTGCCGGGCAAGGAGGATGAACTCAAGGACGAGGCGCAGAGAACAGTTTTGATGTTCATCGCGGCCATTATTCTGGCCGGCCGGGATTACAATCCCGCTCAAAAATCGTTTATCTCACTTCTTGTAAACTGCGAAGATTTGCCTGGCGGTGAGGCCCGTTATCTAAATGAATACGCGGTCAAGTGGGTCGAAGCCTCAAAACAAATCCCAGCGTTCTTTGATGTGGCACTTCGTTACGATTCGAGTCATCACACGGACGTTACTCGCAGCATGTTACGACAATTTCAAATCATTGGGAACAATGCTTGCGCTTCAGGTGGCAACACATCCGCCGCCGCAAATCAAGTGGTCCAAAGTTACATCGAATTCTTGGAGGAAAAACTGGACGCATTCAGAACCCCTCCAATCATTGTGAAAGTTACTCCAAAGATCCAGAGACAATCCTGCCCGCCAATTGAGGCAGAACGTTTCTTCCCCAGATCTTCTTTGCCGTCGAGACGCAATACAGTTCTGCGTTGGGTCGCGCCCGATGAATCGATTGACGTCGGAATCTTTCGCATTCCCTCCGGTATGGTTTATGTCAGCGACGGGCATCCTTCGACGGCAGAGGCGTCTGCGATCAATTTGAGACTGCCAATCGGCCAATCGCAGCAAGGGGAGCACGCACCGCTAAACTACTATCCTCAGTATGTTTGGCTTTCTCCTGACCAACGAGCCGCCTATTTGGCATGGCTGGCAAAAGGGCGCAAAGATGAAAATCCGGCATCTCGCGAACTCGGCTATATTTTCCTGTTTCTTTACGGATTGGAGCGCAGGCTGCTGGTGGATAATGGGCAGGAGCAAGAAGTGATCGCGGAAGTTGTGCGGTTGCTTCATCACTACGGGACTTACACGCGAAGCAAATCCCTACAGAGTTACGCCGGCCAACTCGTTCATTTCTGGGGGTGGAAACAAGGCGCGCAGTATTACGCGCAGCTGTTGGACTGGATGAAGACCCTGCCCATATCGTTGCTGGCGGACGATGAATTGGCCATCGTATTGGCCAGCCAGTTTAAATCCGACGCGCCTTTATCAGTAGAACTCGCGTATGAGGTTGCCTCGCGCGACTTCGCATCGCGTCGAAGCGTGGTGGTTTCGAGGGTTAATGAAGAATTCAGGGAGCTTTTTGCCAAGCGCTATCTGGAAGCCTTTCCCGGCGGCATGAAGCTGAATTGCTCGAAACGAAACGCGCGGCTTTTTTATCGACCCGCCAGCCCGACGCTTTTGTATGGGTTGCGAAACGGTCTTTCAATCGAGATTCCTGACGTGCTGGGCTCGACCGGCCAGTTTAGACCACTTTCGGCCACGTGGAATGCTTGTGTCGAGGACCTGGCAGGTTACAGCCGAGCCCGGTTCAAGACCGGAAGTTCGTCCAAGAACCTTAAGGCATATTTGGCCTTACCTGAAGAATTGAAACCCAGCGTCCCACACCCGTTAGCGAAGCAGTGGGAGGGGCTTTTGAGCGAGGGCCGCACCTGCAAAGATTGCACATTCATTGACGTTGGCAGTGCAGCACATCTGATCGATGTTCCCCAGCGCGAGAAGTTGACCCCGGGGCAAAGTCGAGATCTGGCCCAGACAATCGAATCGTTGGGCTTTGTCGTTGAACCCGACGCGCGACATGAGTCCGCATACGCGTGGGATCAGGAATTAGCGGTATTCAAGCCCATCGGCGCCAAGGTAACGCCACCATCGCAAAATTATCTAGGCGCCTCGGTTCTTCTCAAACTCTGCGTGCTGGTCGCTGGCGCTGATGGACATGTGGCACCCGAGGAACTCGATGTATCCCGCAGATTCGTTGAAACGAAACTCTCGCTCAGTTCAGAAGACCATCGGAGATTGGAAGCTCTCGAACAAGTTCTGGTTGCGGACCCGAACAGGGTAAGCGGTTCGCTCGCCCGCATCGCGAAACCGGTGCCCAAAGAGCAGCGAGAACTTATCTGTGAGGTTCTGGTCTACGTGGCGGCGGCAGACAGCGTAGTTACCAAGGACGAAATCCGTGCTCTGGAACGAATTTTCCGAGCGTTCGAACTTCCATTGGAAAAATTGGAAAACCACCTCAAGTCCCTTGGTCCTGAATTTGGTGAAGTTACCATACAGAATGCGGGAGACCGGACGCCCGGCGAGCCAATTCCCAGACCCGGCCAACCATTCAGGATCGACATGTCACGTGTCGACCGCATTGCGCAGGAGACATCCGAAGTGGTCGGCATTTTGTCGAAAGTTATGACCGAAGAGGAACCGGAGAGTGCGGAGCCGACGCGAAATGAGGAATCTTTGGCACCAAAGGTTTCGACAGCTCCATTGGTTCCGCAACTAAAGGAACCAGGGCGCGCCGCGCCCGAATGGCTCAAATCTTTGGAATCCAAGTATCAACCGGTTTTGTTGCACTTGTTGGAGCGAGTTTCATGGTCGCGCACGGAATTTGACGAGTTGGCGAAGAAATCCGGGCTGATGCCGCTAGATGCATTTGATGCGATCAACGGATGGGCCGACGAGAAACTTGGTGATTTTCTCCTGGAAGGCGAGGATACTATTTCGATTCGCAAACAATTGATTCCATGAACGAAATTAAACGCCGCGAACGCGATGCCATACTTCAGTCCCTGCAAGCGGGCCTGGTCCCAAGATTGGGTCTGCACCTGATTCAGGTTGGGCGAAAGCAGGAGGTGGAAGCGATGCTCGCCGATTTGGACCGCATTGAACAAGGTGGGGCAGCGTTTCGAATCGTCGTAGGACGCTTTGGAAGCGGCAAGAGTTTCTTTATGAATCTGGTCCGCAACCTAGCGCTTCAGAAGCGCATGATAGTTGTTCAAGCAGACATGTCCATGGAGCGGCGGCTACAGGCTTCTGGCGGAGAAGCCCGTGCACTGTATTCCGAACTCGTCAAAAATCTTGCAACCAAGAACAAACCCGATGGCGGTGCTTTGCGGAATTTATGCGAGGGTTGGATTTCGACGATTCAATACGAAGTCACACAGGCGGGAGGCAAGGAGGAAGACGTCAAGAAGCGAATATACGAAGATTTGAAAAGCCTGCAGGATCATGTCGGCGGATTCGAGTTCACCGAAGTGCTGGCCAAATACTACGAGGGTTACGCTTCCGGAAATGATGCCCTGCAAGGCGCCGCGCTGCGATGGCTGCGGGCCGAATACACAACGAAGACCGAAGCCCGCCAAGACCTCGGTGTGCGCCGCATCATCGATGATGAGAACTTCTACGACAGCCTGAAGTTGCTATCCGCATTCTGTCTCAAGGCGGGGCATGCGGGGTTGTTGGTGAATCTTGATGAGATGGTTGTGTTGTCTCACCGCTTGCCAAGTGCTCGCGCACGCCAAACAAATTATGAGTCCCTGCTGACCATATTGAATGACTGCCTCCAAGGCAGCGTGCGCGGATTGGGTTTCATGTTGGCAGGCACAGATGAGTGTCTGGAGGACAAACGCCGTGGGCTATACAGCTACGAAGCGCTCCGATCACGCCTGGCAGAGAACCGATTCGTTGGCGATGGCGTGGTTGATTTTTCCGGGCCGGTTGTTCGGTTGCAGAATCTCGCGCCAGAAGAGTTGCTGGTGTTGCTCCGCAACGTTCGACATGTTCACGCCTTCGGTGACCCCACTAAATATATCGTGCCGGATGACGCATTGATTGCGGTGTTAAAAAAGGCCAACGAGGTATTGGGGGCTCAATATTACAAGACCCCGCGCGACATCGTCCGTTCGTTCGTCGGATTGTTGAATGTGCTGGAGCAAAATCCCGACCGCAAATGGCAGGACTTTTTGAACCAAGAGCTTGTCAAGCCGGCAGAGAAGCCACTATCGGTGGAGGAGGAAATCGCACGTGAGGGGCCAGTCGCGAACGACGGCAAGGAGGATTTGGCCAGTTTCAAACTCTGATGAGCAGCACCGCTTTCGACCTTCTTGAGCCAGAAGTACAAAAGGCTGTCTGGTCGATGGGTTGGAAAGAATTCCACCCCATCCAAGTTAAAGCCATTCACCAAGTGCTCGAACAGACGGGCCACTTGATCATCACGGCCCAAACCGCCGGAGGCAAAACGGAAGCGGCATTCCTTCCGATAATTTCCCGGCTGGCGGCCAATCCTAAAGCCTCAATTCAGGCACTCTATATCGGGCCTCTGAAAGCGCTCATCAACGATCAGTTTGAACGGTTAGAGAAGCTCTGCGGAACATTGGAAATTCCCGTCCATCGCTGGCACGGTGATGTAACCGCCGGTCGAAAAAAGGAAATGCGACAATCCCCCGCCGGAATTCTTCTAATCACACCAGAATCGCTGGAATCCAATTTCATCAACTACGGAAGTCAGGTTTCGAGAATTTACCGGTATCTTGAGTTTGTCGTAATAGATGAACTGCATTCGTTTTTAGACAACGTGCGAGGAGTCCATCTTCTCAGTCTGCTGGCACGCCTCCGCCAAGCCGCCGCATTGAATCCACGCATCATTGCCCTTTCCGCCACTTTAGGTGATCCCCAAGCGGGTTGCAGATTTCTTTCCCCCGATACACCGGATCAAGTCAGCTTGATTGACGACCCGAACTCCAAACGCGAGATCAGATTTGGCATCAGAGCACACCTACGCCGTGCGCTCAATGAGAGCGACAAATTGATCGAGCCGAGGCTCAAACCCGCGGACGCACTCCGGGTCGCGGAACGCCTTAATGTGAGGAACTTTCAGTCGGTGTCACCTTGCGACAGTGAGAGCTCTCCGGATTTAGCGCCATCTTTGCGGCAACCCGGGCGTGATCCGGATGACGAATTGGATGAGATAGCCGAAGACATCGTTCGCAATTTTGCGAGTTCAACCAATCTGGTATTTGTGAACGCGAAGAGCACAATTGAAAAACTAGCCGTCAAATTGCATGATCGGGTAAAGACAGAGAAGTTGGCCTCTGATCCGTTCGTAGTTCATCATGGTTCGATTTCCAAGGAACTGCGGGAAGAAGCCGAAATTCAACTCAAATCCCAGACACCAACAACTGCCATCTGTTCCAGCACCTTGGAGATGGGCATCGACATCGGACGGGTGCAGGCCATAGGCCAGGTGGACACGCCCTGGAGTGTTGCTTCGTTGGTTCAACGCCTCGGCCGATCCGGTCGGCGTGACGGTGATGCTGCGATAATGCGCCTCTACGTCCGGGAAACATCCCCCCATATTGGCACCACTCTCACCGATCTCTTGTATCCCGAGCTGCTGCGTGCTGTCGCACTAACAAGGCTGATGCTTGTGCATTGGCTAGAACCGCCCGACACCAACCGGATGCACCTCAGCACGCTAATTCATCAAGTGTTGAGTTGTTTGAAGCAGACTGGAGGCACGACGGCATCGCGACTTTTTGAAACCCTTGTTCAATTCGGCCCGTTCCGGCAAGTCAGCCGACAGACTTTCGTTGCGTTATTGAAAGAACTTGGCCAGAAGAAGGTGATTGAACAAGTTCCCGAAGGCGCGTTGATTCTTGCACCCCTTGGCGAAAAGATTGCTTCGGGCTATGACTTCTACGCCGCTTTCAAGGGAACGGAAGAATTTCAGATCCGTAATGGCGAAGAAAACATAGGAAGCCTGCCTGCCAATCTCATTCCACCTGCGGGGGAACATATCATCTTAGCCGGCCGGCGCTGGATAATTGAGGACATTGATGCAGTGGCAAAAATAGTTTTTGTTTCATCCGCCCGGGGAGGCAAGGCCCCCGAATTTTTGGCCGCTGGGGGGGAGTTGCACACGAGAGTTTTGCAGGAGATGCGCACGGTGTTGACCGAGGAATCTGAACCACTTTGGCTGAATGAAAGCGCCACACTGCTCTTGCGCGCAGCCAGGAGCACATCGGTAAAGTGTGGATTGGTTGACAGTGATGTCATTTCCATGCCACATCGCGTGCAATGGTTCCCGTGGGTTGGCTCCAGGGGTCTGATGACCTTGAAAGTTTACGCCGCCTCTCAGGGCATCGCGCACGAAGTCGACAAGCTTTCAGTCAGCTATAAAGTTGATTCCCGTGCGGCGTTTTTCGACCACTTGAAAGCAATCACGCAATCGACGGCAAGCGCATCAGAACTCGCTTCATTCGCCCCCGTCAGGGCGATCCAGAAATTCGACGAGTTTTTGCCAGGCGATTTGCTGAACGCGGCTTACGGCCACGACTATTTGGATTTGTCAGAAGCGAAGCGGGTCGCGCAAGAGACTTTCGACAAAATGTCTTGAAGTGTTGGCGGCTACCGCATTGCGCGAAGTTCTGCCCTTTGAGCGAAGCTCCTTCTCCACGCAACGTTGATTTCTGACGTGTTCATCCGCCCGCTTTCCGCGCTTCTGGTTGCTCCGCTGCAATTTCGTGCCACGAAATAATTCGTGTCACTGCATTGCTTGGCGCTCAGGCGCCCGCCAGCGCGTAAAGCTGGCTCCTTGCGTTTCCTTCGGAGCAGTCTTGCCCTCTCTGCAAGCGAGGCGAAGAGGGCAATCCCGCTCCTTCAAAAACGAAACGCAAAATATGAACACGACAGAAGACTTCGTCTCAACGCCTCAAGTGGAGAACAACATCGTAAAGCCAATCAAGTTTCCATCGCAACCGCAGGAATGGAAAATTGTTTCATTGCGGGAATGTCCGACACCCGCCGACATTCAATTGTGTGACACCCCGGAGCAGGCAGCCGCCTATTGGAATTTGCACATCACGAAACATCCGTATTTCAATCCTGAAAATGAATGTCTGGTGGTTTTAATCCTCAACACACGCCGTAAAATCAAGGGGCACTATTTCGTATCGGTCGGAACGATGGACACCATTTTGGTTCATCCAAGGGAAGTGTTCAGGTTGGCAATCATGGCAAGCGCACACGCCATTGTCATCATGCACAATCATCCGAGTGGCGAATCAACGCCGTCAGAAGCGGACATCAAGGTCACTCGTGATCTCATCCGAGCCGGGCAACTGCTAAAAATTGATTTGGTGGACCATGTGGTTATTGGCAGTGGCAATCATACCTCACTCCGGGCGCTTGGCTATTGCGCCTACTAGGAGCGCAAACGCATCTTCGTTTCAAGGCTTCGCCGATGGGGGAGATTTGTTTGAAGCTTGTTCTTGGAGGTAGGTAATTGGAATGCGCCGTGACCAACGCGCCGTTTGCTCCGCTCCACGGGCTGCACGTCGCCCCGTTGCCCTCCGACGACGCCCGTTCCACTGCTCAAACCACGCGCTCGTCACGAGCGGCACTTAAAACGCATCGCATCTGCGGCGGGCTTCCGTCGGCGGCTCGGCGGCGGCGTTGCGTTCCGGCTCCGTTCCCGCCGTCTCTCCGCCTGCACTCCACTTCTCCCGCTCGCCGACCGCCGACCGAAGCCTCGTCAAACCGAACGAAAACCGCTAGTTTACCCCTGCGTCATTTGACCCAGCAACAAACAATGGGCAAGAACCCTAAACGACATCACTTCCTGCCGAAATCCTATCTGGAAGGATTTGCGCGCGATGGATTCGTTTGGCTTTATGACCGGTCGAAAAATGAATACCGCTGCCAACAGCCGTTGAATACGGCGGTCATTGGCAACTATTACGTTTTTGAGAACAAGGACGGTCAAAAGGATTACAGCCTGGAGAACTTTTTCTCCCAAATTGAAGGCAGCGCCAAGTCCACTATCGCGAAATTGGAAGCGCGCGCGGAGATTTCACCGGAGGAGCGCCTTTATCTGGCCCATTTCATTGCCCTGCTATCGGTTCGTTCTCCTAAATTTGATCGCGAGGTGAACGAAGTGACCGACGCGGCGGCAAAGCACATTGTTAAACATGCCATCCCCAATGCGGAAGCTGCTGGAACGTTGGTGAAACAGTATGGTGAAAAGGCCGGCGAAACCAAGATAACCGCCGAAAGCATGTTCGAGTTCATACATCACGATAAATTCAGAATACAAGTTCATCGGAACACCGTGATAAGCGCATTGCTCGACCTGGCTCAAAAAGTCACGTTTGAGGTTGCGATGATGGATTGGGTGGTCGTGCATGCACCCTCTTCCAGCGCATTTATCACGACAGATGAGCCGATTGGCTTCATTGTGCCCCATGAATTTCGGCAAAGCGGCGAACCAGTGCTTGGTTTGGCCTCCCAAAAAATCGTTAAATTGGTTCCCTTGTCGCAAGGGGTCGCTCTGATGTTAGGCCAGTTCGGCGGAGGTTTCGGACACATGGGAATGCGTCGTGACCAAGTCCGTTTCGTAAATAAGCTCGTTGCTTCTGAATGTGACCGCTACGTCATTGGCTGCGACAAGGCCCTCGTCAGGAGTATCGTCAAACAAAGCAAGGTGGATCGGACAAACCCAGGAACCCGACTGAAGGTTGAGCACATCCCGCATCCAGACGATCCGAACAGGACTTTCTTGGTTACCAGACGAGCGCTCGCGGATGAGCCAGACAAACCTTTTGAAATCATTGCCGGTATAAAGGGCAAAAAATTCCCTGAGCTGTTTTCACTGGAAGACAACCAAAAAGTTGTGCTCGATTTTGAAAGTCTTCTTCGCCGGCACCAAATGGAAATTCCGGTTGGTTCGCCTTTGGAAGAAGCCAGCACAGCCATTCTTGAGATGATGGAGATACACAAGGATAAAACGATCCACGACAGAAAAAACGACTGTCGCGAAAAATGGCGGCGCGGATTCTTTCTTGCTGACATTGCACGCAAAGCATTGCGGGCTGAACATCACGCCGATTTTAAGAATTTGTTGGCGCACCTCAGATTGCTGTTGGAGCCAAGCAATTTTTCCCAATTTTCGGCAATCGAGGCTTCGGCAAATCCGAAGACCAAGGAAATCAATAACAAGGTTTTTGAACTCTTTGTAGCGGTCATACTGTTTCAAATTTGCTCCAATCTGCGCTTTGATAGCCCCAATAATTCCAAAGGCGAAAACCCCGATGTCATCGGCGAGTTCAAAAGGAAAAAATGGGGCTTTGCCTGCAAAGTTTCACATTCGGATAATCCATTGACTTTTTTGGAAAGGGTGCGCGAAGGCGTTGATCAAATTGAAAAGGCCGATGTGGATCACGGTATCGTGATTGTAAACCTTAAAAACCTGATTCCACATGATATGATCTGGCCGGCAAGGCTGGATAAAGAAAGTGGCGAATGGACGTATGGCGCATTTCCGTTCAGGCATGGCCCCTCCGAAATGATTCAGATTATCTTCCAGAAATTTGAACAGCAGGTTTATGCAACGACAGGCGGAAGAGATCCTTTCGTAAACATTTTCGCAGGCAAAAAAGCGGTGCCTTTGGTCTTGATGTTCTATTGCTCGGTCACTGGCCACAGCCCGGCTTCGGGAATCGTAATCCCAATGGTTGTAAAGAGAATGTTTGGACTCGGCGCTCCTCTGGGAAAAATCATGCCCGAAGCCTTCGAGATTGCAGATTTATTCAACGATTATTTGCATGACCGGACTGAGTGATAATGGCCGAAAATGGAAGTTCAGCTTTTTGCTGAGAACCATTCGATCTGCTGCGGCAAGCGCGATGAGAACCTGTTTGATTTTATGGTGTCGTCGGTCGCGTCAAGGATTCTACGGCTCGCTCGCTTAGACGCTCGCGCTTCCGTTCCTCCTCTGACCCGCCCGCCGACGCCCGGATTTTTGCCTCTAGGTTCTTCATCGTGGAAGTCTGTCATCGAAATTGGATGCGAAAAGCTTTTCCGCATGTGGGTTGCTCCCGAAGCCAAAACGTGCCAATAATATGTTCCGGTAACGGATTTGAAAAAACGAATGATGTAACGAGAAAAACTTTAGCGTCGCAACGGCTCGGTCCCACGAGAAAACCGCGAACATTCATCGGACGAGAGAGCCTCCGAAGCACGCGCCCCATCGGGCGCGGCTTGGTGTGCTTCTCTCATTGGGGCTTCGCGGTCCCTCTCGTGGGGGCGCGTTGAGTTCGCGCCCCTTCTGTTTTCCGGCATTGAGCAAAAACCTGATTTGCTATTTCCAAGTCATCAGGGCTTAATGACGCTGGAAAGTGGGGCGTCCGACAACAAATACAGTGTGTTCGTGGTGAAAACCACTATCCAAAGATACTTTTATCGAACTGGGTTGATTCGCGAGGAAATCCCCTTGCGCAACGGTCAAAGGCACGGCGTCGCCCGCACCTGGCACAGGAACGGACAGCTCGCATCCGAAGAACCTTACCGAAATGGATTGTCCCACGGTGTCTGCCGCCAATGGGACGAGGCCGGGCGATTGCTAGGGAAGTATCGGATGCTTCGAGGAACCGGCATCCAACGCGCGTGGCATGACAACGGACAGCTTCAGATGGAAGTGTCCACCGTGCGCGGCGAATTCTGCGGAAGAAACCGAATCTGGCTGCGGGACGGGACATTGCTTTCGGAGCGCTTTTTCGTCCACGGTCGAATTGTCAGCCCGGTCAAATATCACGAAGCGGCGAGAGACAAAACGCTGCCGAGGTTTCGCGGCAAGCCGGCGAACCTGCCGCCGACGAACGGCGCGACTCGGAAGCACATTTACAGGGTGTTCGTGGCGTCGCTTTTGGAAAAGCAGCATCGCGGCGAAGCGAGGGCGTGGTTGACCAAGAATGGCGGAGAAGAAACCGCGCATTCACTCGGACGGTTCAAACGCGAGAGGGACGCCGTTCAATTCGTGCAACAACTATACCAGGCTGGGGCGGCGAAAGTGATCGCTCCCGACATCTATGGCAACAAGGCCGGTGACCAGTTCGCAGATTGTCTGCTTGTGCGTCTGCCAAAGAACCCGGCGAAGCGGAACGCCGTTCGCCGCGTCTGCGCGCAACTGCGGAGGCGCGACCTTGGCGCGGTTCAGCCGGACGAGGACATCGGCGAAGCCTATCTGTATCTCTACCTCGCTTGATTCAGTGGACGGCGAGGCAGTCGCGTATCTCGTCCAACGCGAGAACGCCGCACGCCTCCCGCGCACCCATCAGGCATTCACTGACCGCATCGCCCACCAATTTTTCGACGGCATCACGCATGGGCCGCGCGCCGAGCTTGGGATGAAACCCCTTCCGCACCAGAAATGGCAACACCGTCTTGTCCAATTCCAGCTTGTGGCCGCGCGCGGCGAGGAACTCAATTTCACGCGACAGGAATTTCTCCGCAATTTCCAACTGGTGTTCGTAGCTCAGACGGTTGAACACCAGCTTTTCGTTGACGCGCGCGAAGATTTCCGGGCGGAGGGATTGCTGCGCCCGCGTGAGCACATGGCGTTCAAGCGTGGCGTCGTTGGAATGTTGCAGGCTCATCAGTTCGGCGGAACCGATGTTTGACGTGAGCCAAACATAAAAGCCGCTGAAATCGAGCGTCTGGCCGGTCGCCACCGTGATTCGCGCCGCGTCCAACAATTGCAGCATGATGTCCAGCACGCGCGGATGGGCCTTCTCCGCTTCGTCGAACAGGAGCGAACCTTCCGCCGCGCGTTCGCGCATCGCGCCCAGATAACCAATCTCACCCAACTTTGCGCCGAGCAGCAGGCCGAGCGATTCCTGCGTTTGAAATTCCGACATATCGAAACGGAATAATTTCCCCGCGCCGAATATTTGGTTAGTCAGCACGATCACGGTTTCGGTTTTGCCGACGCCAGTTGGTCCGAGCAGCAGAAAACTTCCGCGCGGGCGCGCGGATTTCGTCAGGCCGAGTTCACCGCGCCGGACGGCGGAGATGATTCGCGGCAGCGTGTGGGACTGGCCGCGGATTTCGCGCGGCAACAGTGAATCCAGTTCGTGGAGCTTGGTGAGCTTGGTCAGGTCTGTCGTTTTGTTCATCCCTAATCTCTAGCACGGACTTCGTTGCATGTTGTGTATGTCATACACCACAGACCCGCGCGCTTGTGAGATTGTGCTCGCGTGATTCAGCGCAGAAGTCGCTGAACGACGAAAGAAAAACAAAAACACAACGCTTATGAAAATGATCAAAAACATCAGTCCCAAAGTTCGCTCGCGGCTTCCCTCGCTGCTGACGGCTGCCGCCCTCTTCGCACTCAATACCGGCTCCGCTCTCGCGCAAAGCACAACGTTCAGTTCCACCGACCTCAAGACCGGCATCAGCAACAGCCTCGCCGTCATCATGATGTTCGGTTTCGTGCTCGGCATTTCGTGCGTCATCTACGGCGGCTTTGCCATCCGGCGTGGCGACGTTGACCAGGGCAAGATGTCCATCATTGGCGGCGCAATCATCGCGGCTGCTCCGGCCGTCATTTTCGCCTTCTTCAAAATCTTCGGCCTCGATTCCAACAGCGCCGTTGGCGTCGGCAGCTTCTGACAAGTCGAAGCCTTGACCCAATAACCACCCCCAACCGCCCAAGAGCATGAAGACCGAACTGCGTTTCACCGACACCAACGCCGCGTCCGATTCCAAAGGCCGCACCTGGGGTCTCGAAGGCAGCTTGTTCTGGTGGCTTGTGGGCGGTGTCGGCGTGGCCATCACCGTTTTCTTCGTCCTGCTGGTGATGATGAATACCTCCTTGCTGACGGCCTTCCTCGCCGCGCTCGTGCCGCTCGGTATTTGCCTCACCTACATCTTCGGATTCCGGCAGGGCAAGCCGCCCGGCTACGACCGCGATTGTTTTGAACATTGGTTTTCCGGCGGTGGTTTCGCGCCCGAGGTGCAAACCATCCACTCATGCAAACATCCATTGGTGGAGGCCAGACCATGAATGCCGGCGCACTGAATCATCTCGAATTGCTGCGGCGGACGTTGCTCGGACAGCTTCAAACTGCCGATGTCAATCTGCGCGCCGGGCTGTGCCATCACGGCATAGATGCCATCGTCCGTGCCCATCTGGAACGGGCGCTCGCCCACGTCCGCGAAGCCTCCATCGCAGTCAACGAGCAAACCAAAATCCGCACCGTTCAGGAACTGGCCGACCAGCTCACGCGTATTGAACAAATGCAGGCCGACCTGCGCGCCCAACAAACACCCGCTGACGAATCCTCAACCTCAATCCATGTCTGACTATGTTTGAACGCGCTCCCAATGGTTTTTTTGTCCGCAACCTGATTGTTTTCAATCTGCTTCGGCGCGGTGGTTACGTGGCGAAGGGGTTTGTCTTTGAAGCGCCCGACCTCACCAACAGCCAGGTCGCCGACCTCAATGATTTTCAAGATCAACTCTGTCTCCTGCTCGCCTCACTTCACGAGAATCAGCGGCTGCAAGTGCAATATTTCTGCGATTCCGATTACAAGAGGGAATTGCTGCGCTACCAACAGGAGACGGAGAAATTTTCCAATGTCTGGACCATACGCACCCGCAACGAACGCTTTGCGCGCTACTGGCAGGCCATGTCCGAACGCAAACTCCGCCGTCAGCGCGTCATTTTCTATATCTCGCGCTCGCTCGAAAACGTGCCGAAATCATTTCAATCCGCTGCCGCCCGGCGCGACTACTACCACACGCTGCTCGACCAGCTCGAAACCGAGTTCGACCACGTCCACCGGCTGTTATTGGAAATCTTCGGCTCCGGCGGCGCGCGCATCCTGCCGATGACCGACCTTGATCATTTCCGGCACTACAAACGGTTTTTGAATCCGTCGCTCAACGACCGTTTCGATTACGACCCGGCGGAAGGTTTTGAACCCGAACTTTCGATTCAGGAAAACTGCTGGCACAGCGAAGGCAACGGCCAGTCCG
>Ga0187860_1000659_pt1 | contig 32432 bp, 33 predicted proteins | sample June2016WEW_10_4_FD_132981 | JGI IMG/M metagenome (GOLD analysis project Ga0187860, IMG submission 132981) | Peatland microbial communities from SPRUCE experiment site at the Marcell Experimental Forest, Minnesota, USA - June2016WEW_10_40 | ecosystem: Environmental > Terrestrial > Soil >...
TATGGAAAGCTTGTCCTGACCCGTGACGGAAGAAAGGAATATCTGCGAGCCACGTCCGCCGACTACGAGGCATACCGGGAATGTACATCTCAATTGCATGAGGAAGGCAGGCAGGGTAACCTCATTCTCCCTACCCTGAGTCTTGCCGACGGAAACAACACGCGCCAAGCCATCAGCTACAATTTCAAAGCGTGGCGAGACTTTTTCAACGATAGGCAGCTTTTGGCCGTATCATGGCTTTATAAGGCAATCCTTGAAATTGGGGACATACCAACGCGCCACGCGCTGCTTACGTTGTTGTCTGGCACACTCGAGTTCAATAATTTGTTTGCGTCGTACAAAGGAGAAGGGACGGGTGCGGTCCGCCATATGTTCTCTCATCACATTCTGAAGCCGGAACGGACACCCATTGAAGCCAATCTGTGGGGAACATCCAAGAGTTCGGGATCGTTCTCAACCCTGTTTCGAACTCGCCTGTTGAGAGCAATCGAATACCGGTTGAAGCCGACCGAGGTCAACGGGATAAGCGGCAACGGCCGCCAGTGCGCGCTAGCCTTCAGTGGGCACATTGAAGCGGGGTGGCCTAATGATGCATGTGTTGCGGAGCGTGCGATCTACCTGTCGTGTGGAGATTCTGCGAATTCCTCCTTATCCGCCGGCAGCATCGACATGGTCGTGACCGATCCGCCCTTCTTCGATAACGTCCATTACTCGGAGCTTGCCGACTTCTTTTATGCGTGGCAGCAATTGCCCCGAGTTGGGGGCGCGAGTCCCCCCGTGTCCACTCGCAGCAACGCGGAGGTTCAAGATAGCGACGTCGAAAGTTTCGCCACGAAATTGAAGGGTGTCTTGCAAGAGTGCGGACGCGTTCTTAAGGACTCCGGCTTGCTGGCGTTCACCTATCATCACTCACGCGAGGAAGGATGGAGGGCGCTCGCTGAGGCCATTCTTGGCGCGGGCTTCCTGGTCGTCAACTCTCAACCAGTTAAGGCGGAGATGTCGGTTGCCACCCCCAAAGCTCAGGCGAAGGAGCCGATTCAATTGGATATTATCCTGGTTTGCCGGAAGCGAAGCTACTTATCTCCACCGCCACCGTCCACTGAAGAAGCGATCGAAGCCGCCAGGAAGAAGATGGACCGGCTCCATGTGGCGGGATTCAAACTCTCCCGAAACGACCAGAAGATCGTACTCTTCGGCCAGTTACTCACAACCCTGAGAACGCCTGCCGAATCAACCTGCTTCGCGCGAGCCGAAGGTCAATTCATACCAATTGAGTACCCCGAGCTCGTTACAACATCACAGATGGGATTGGATTTCTGACTGGGGCAACCATTAGTTCCCTCGGGCGCATGTCGTAAAAGCGCTTCTTGAGCTGTTCAATCACCTTCTTGTTGTTGGCCGCGTCTTTGTTGGGGGAAAGATTGCCGGGCTCCTTGTATTCAACAATCACGCTGCCATAAACAGAATCGGGACGCCCCGTCGCGATCGTGATGTTGTGGTGGCCTTCCAGGGTGATCTTGGCATCGCCGGCAAATTTCTTGAGTGCGGCAGCCACGCCAATTTGCAAGTCCATTTCGGATTTGGCCATCGTCGCGGCCGCCCGAATCTGGTCAGCAATTGCCGCCGCGCTGCGAGTTACGATTTCATCGAGAGATGGCTGACTTCGAGAATTTTCCGGGCGTTCCATTGCCGGTCCACCTCAAGGGGGTTGTCTTTCAAGCTATAAGGGGTTCGATTCTATACCGAATAACAAATCTGTGAGAGGAATTCATTCCTTGTCGCCAGGAGGATCGAAATCGTCGTGGATCCTACCTCGCCGGACACTTTGACCATAACGGCCTACCTCTAGAAATGCAACCCCTGACCCCCACGAAGTCACCTTCGAAAAAGTTTGGAACCTTACATGAGCCAGGGGTGCATTGCACGCGGCAGGTGTCAGCCGTGCAACGCCTTATTTTGACGCCTATGGGGATTCGGGATTCGGGGGCCGGTGTACGGGTCGTTGCGGCAAGCCTTGGATTCCCATGTTGCAACGCAGTGCTTTCAATGCCTTGCTGCCTTCTGGAATGCCCGCTTCTGGTCCTGTGCGCCATGGAAGGTGTGGTGGCAAATCGTAGGTGGCAGGTGGGAAAGTACGGGACTTAGCCCCGAGCCCCGCAACCCGTAACCCGAACACCGTATCCCGAGCGCCCCCCGCCTGCGAAAGTCTTCCCATTTTCTCCTTGAAGGCCATATACATTTAATTGTATATTTGCTTGTGGTTTTGCTGATATAGTCGCTCTCGTGAGCAACCATGAAGAAGGGCAACGTGCTCGATGACCTGGGCTTTTCGCCGGAGCAGGCCATGGCGCTGAAATTCAAAGCCGAGTTGTATCAGGCAATCCTGAGGTGTGCTAAAAAGTATCCGCAAAAGGACCTGCAAATAATCCTCCGAGAGCCTCAGCCGCGGGTGAGCGAACTGCTCAATGGGAAGATTGCCAACAAGAGTGTCGACAAGTTGCTCTACTATGCAGGATGCTTGGGTATTGAAGCCAAGGCCAAATTCATGCAGACCCACAAGGAGGTGATTGAAAAAGAGTTGGCCCTCGCCGACTGACAGCAGGGGCCGGTTTTCAGTCCTCAGCTTTCAGTTGTCAGTATGAACAGAGATCGACACTGGAAACTGGAAACTCGTGAATGATTGCTCGATTTTCGAGTTTCCAGTTTCGAATTTAGAGCCTCGACCTACACCTTTCTGCCCACTGCTGGTGCAATCATTCGAAGTTCTTTCATCAATTGCTCGAACTGGTCGGGAAAAAGGGACTGCGCGCCGTCGCTCAACGCTTTTTCCGGATTGTTGTGGACCTCAATCAGCAACCCATCTGCTCCCGCGGCCACAGAAGCGCGGGCCATGGGCGCAACCTTATCGCGGCGGCCCGTCCCGTGCGAGGGATCAACCACAATGGGCAGATGCGAGAGCTTCTTGATTACCGGAATGGCGGAGATATCGAGGGTGTTCCGCAAATAACTATCGAATGTTCGAATGCCACGCTCACACAGCACGACGTTGTAGTTTCCTCCGGCCATGATGTATTCGGCGGAAAGCAGCAACTCCTCGATGGTGGCGGAAATCCCACGCTTCAGCAAAATTGGCTTGGCCACCTTGCCGAGGTCCTTCAGCAGATTGTAATTCTGCATGTTGCGGGCTCCGACCTGGAGCATATCCACGTAATCGAGCATCATGGGAATCTGGGTCTGGTCCATAACCTCGGAAACCACATAAAGCCGGTGCTTGTCCGCTGCCCGCCGCAGCAGTTCCAGCCCCTGCTGGCCGATGCCTTGGAAACTGTAAGGCGAAGTGCGTGGTTTGAAGGCCCCCCCGCGCAGGACGCGCGCGCCGATCGCCGCCACGGATGCGGCGATGCTATCTATCTGCGCGGCACTCTCCACGCTGCACGGCCCGGCCATCACCACCACTTCTCCCCCCCCGATGGTGACCCCCGGACCGACGGTCACCAGTGATCCCTCCGGCCGGAAATGCCGGCTGGCCAGCTTATACGGCGCGGTAATTCTTACCACCTCTTCCACGCCCTCCAGTAATTCGATGTCGCGAGTATCGAAGTCCACCTTTGCGCCCACCGCCCCCAGCACGGTGTGGCGCGCTCCCGTCGAGCGGTGTATATCAAACCCCATATCCATTAATTTATTGATGACATTCTGGATATCCTCTTCCGTCGCGCCTTCCTGCATGACTACAACCATAAGAAATCACTCCTTGCGGAAGGAACTTCCGCCATCCATGGAATGCCGCTCGAGCGAGCGCGCCTCATCAATGATGCGTTCAAAGAGGCGGCGGATGGCGGCGTCATCCAGCGGTCCTTCGTTCGACTTCACCACGTTGCGCAGGATATCGGCCTCGCGCTGCGGTTGCCACGCGGGGAGGCTCAGTTGTTTCTTCAGGTGCCCGATCTCCACCGCGCATTGCGACCGCTGGTTCAGAAGCTTCACCAGTTGTTGGTCAATCTCGTCGATGCGCTTGCGCCAGTCCGCCATATCGCTCATACGAGTTGATTCTCCGTCCCGGTTTTGAGCCCTCGCACGAATTTCTCGATGCCCGCCGGTCCCTGCTGGGAATAGTGTTCCTCAATGGCATGCACGACGGCGCTTCCCACCACGGCAGCATCGGCGTACAACTGGACTTCGCGGACCTGCGCCGCGGTGGAGACTCCAAATCCAATGGCAAGCGGCAGGGAGGTGAGCCGGCGCGCGCGCTCCGCCAACGGCTGCACGCTGGAAGCGATCTCACTCCGTTCACCGGTGACTCCGGTGCGGGAGATTAGATATAAGAAGCCCGTGGAAAGCTGCGCTGCGCGCGCGAGGCGCGCGTCGGTCGAAGTGGGCGAAGCCAGAAAGATGGTGTCCAGATTCTGCGCCCGCATGGCCCGAACGTAACTCTCCGCCTCATCCGCGGTCAAATCCACCACCAACGCGCCATCGACTCCCACTTGCGCCGCGCGGGCTGCAAATCTTTCCAGGCCGTATTGAAGGAGGGGATTGAAATAGCTGAAGAGAATGATGGGAGCACTGACGGTCTTGCGCCAGAGAGGGAATTGCTCCAGGATCTTGCGCAGCGTCGTCCCGGACCGCAGCGCCCGCTCGGAGGCGCGCTGGATCACGGGGCCGTCGGCCAGCGGATCGGAAAACGGCACACCCAGCTCGATCACATCCACGCCCGCCCGGTCGAGCGCCAGGAGCAGCTCTCCCGTGGCGTCCAGGTTGGGATCACCCGCGGTCAGATAGACAATTAGTCCTTTGGCGCTTTTCGCTCGCAGGTCGCGGAAACGGTCCGTAATGCGAGTTGTGAGTTGGTCAGACATCTTCGGTCATTTTGACTGATAATTTTCCACGTGGGACATTCTGTCTGCAAACCCGGCGCACCCCCTGTCGCCCAGCAGCGCCCTGTGGCGGGCATTGGCCTTTTATCCACAATCAAAAATCCAGAATCACAGAATTCCGGCCGATTGAAAAATTCCCAAATCCTTATCGCCGCGGCCCGAAAGATTCACCACAATGACGCTATGGCGTGGCATCGATGGCGCCCGTTTGATGACCTCCGCAAGCGCGTGGGCGGATTCAAGGGCGGGGATGATGCCTTCCACCCGCGCCAGCAGGCTGGCCGCTTCCAGCGCCTCCTGGTCGCTCGCGTGGGTGTACTCCACGCGACCCCGGCGATGAAGTTCGGCATGCTCGGGCCCTACAGCAGGGTAATCGAGCCCGGCGGAAACCGAGTGCGTGTTTGCAATCAGGCCGTCTTCCGTTTGCAACACGTAAGTGTAGGACCCGTGCAGCACTCCGGGTTTCCCCCCGGCAAAACGCGCTGCATGCTCGCCCAGATTCCGGCCCCGGCCACCCGCCTCCACACCTAGCATCTTTACGCTGGCGTCGGGAATGAAATCGAAAAAGAGGCCGATGGAATTGCTTCCTCCGCCCACGCAGGCGCAAAGCAAATCCGGCAGCCTCCCAACTTGCTCCAGGGCCTGCCGGCGCGCTTCCTGGCCGATGATCCGATGAAAGTCGCGCACCATCATCGGGTATGGGTGCGGTCCGAGAACCGATCCCATCAGGTAATGCGTGTTCTGGACGTTCGTCACCCAGTCGCGCATTCCTTCGTTAATCGCATCCTTCAGCGTTTTGGTGCCGGAGGAAACGGAGACCACCGTCGTGCCGAGCAGCCTCATGCGGAAGACGTTGGGAGCCTGCCGCGCCATGTCTTCCGCGCCCATGTACACGACGCATTCCATTCCCAGCAATGCTGCCACGCTAGCGGTCGCCACACCGTGCTGTCCCGCCCCGGTTTCCGCCACCAGGCGAGTCTTGCCCATTCGCTGCGCCAGCAATCCCTGCCCCAGGCAATTGTTGATTTTGTGCGCCCCGGTGTGCAGCAGGTCTTCGCGCTTGAGATAAATCTGCGCCCCACCCAGGCGCGCCGTGAGCCGCTGGGCGTGAAAGAGGGGAGTCGGCCGGCCGGCAAAGTCTTTGAGCAATCGCGCCAGCTCCGCTTGAAATGACGGATCGCTACGCGCGGCGCTGTAAGCCGCCTCCAATTCTTCGACGGGAGCCATCAGCGTTTCCGGCGCGAAGCGGCCGCCGAATTTGCCGAACCGACCCTTGGCGTCGGGCAAGCTCATTAGAATATCTGCGGTGCTTGACATGATTTTCGTAATACCTGTTCGAGAAGTGACTTCCTCTGTGGCCTCGCCTGCATTCACCGCTGCCCGCCATTACCTCGAATCTGTCGATCCACAATGTCAACGAGGGCATTCAGCTTGTAATCCATTTCCGACAAACTCTCAGTGATTTTGGCCAGGTTTCGTTCGGTTTTGCGCACGTCGCTTCGCAAAGTCACACCGGATCGCGCGAGTTGAGTCACGATACGATTATTTTGAGCCACAAGACGACTATTCTCCGCCAGCCCACGCTCAAGACGATCCAGCCGCTTTTCTGCTTGAACAAATCGCTTTTCTGCTTGCGCAAAGCGTTGGTCGGCCTTGGCGAACTTGGCGTCAAATCGCGCGTCCATGCGCGCCTGATTCTTGAGCAAGAGCTCAATGGTCCGCTCGACGTCCATGCCAATCCCCCATTTTGCGCCAACAAAAAAACACCGGCAGCGGGCCGACCTTGTAAGGATCGGCTAGACCTACGCCAGCAGCCATGATTCAGTATACAGGTACCGGCGTTTTCGCGACTACCATGCTTGTGGCTACCCTTCCATAAACCTGTCGGCCTCTTTGACCGCCGCGAAGAACCGCCTCAGCTTTTTCTCGTCTTTTATCCCAGGCGACGATTCCACACCGCTGGCTACATCCACCGCGAACGGTCGAACTTCCCGGATCGCCTCTTTCACATTCTCGGGCGTAAGCCCGCCCGCCAGAATGATGGTTCCGAAGCGGTTTGCATCGCGGGCTAAGACCCATTTAAAGGGTTTACCGGTTCCGCCCAGGAGTTCAGCGTCGAAGGCATCCAGCAGAAACGCGTCACCACTGAGCTCGCGCAGCGTCTCCGGCTGGAATCCCTCACGGACGGCTACGGCGCGAATACACGGGAATTGCGCCAAAGCGCCGTCCCGTGGGGGGAATTGGGGACCATGCAACTGCAATACGCTGACTCTGGACTCCCTCGCTACGCGCGCCACGTACTCATCATCCGATTCATTCGCGAAGATGCCCACCGGCGTAATCAGCGGAGGCAGCTTCAGGATGATGGCGCGGGCAGCCGCCGGATCGATATGTCGCGGCGAACGGGGATAGAAATTGAAGCCCAGCGCCGCGGCTCCCAGATCGACGGCGAGTTGCGCGTCTTCCCGCCGCGTGATGCCGCAAATCTTTATGCGTGTCGACATCTTTTAGAAACTCGAAATTGGAAACTGGAAATTCGAAACTCGACGTTCGATGGCAGCGAGGGTTTCGGCATGAAATCGGCGGCACGGTTCTCAGCACATATCGAATTACGAATTTCGAGTTTCCAGTTTCGAGTTTCCAGTTGCGAGTTTCGAATTTCGAGTTTCCAGTTTCGAGTTTCCAGTTTCGAGTGGCGCAAACTCTGCCAACAATTGGCGCAGGGCCTCACCCGGATCCATTTGCGTCATCAGGCGTTCCCCAATGAGCACGGCATTGAAACCGGCTTCCCCGATGCGCAGCAGGTCTGCGGATGTTTTGATGCCGCTTTCGCTGACGGCAATGCAGCCGCGGGGCATCTTCGCTCGCAATTTGAATGACGTTTCCAAATTCACTTCCAGCGTCTTCAGATTGCGGTTATTCACGCCGATGATTTGGGCGCCCGCCTCGATCGCGCGGTCCAATTCCGCTTCCGTGTGGACCTCCACGAGCGCGGCAATTCGCAATTGTTTGCACAAATCAAGCAAGCTGCGCAAATCGTGCTCCGGCAATGCGGCCACGATCAGCAGCAGGGCGTCGGCGCCCGCCGCCACGGATTCATAAATCTGGTAACTCTCCAGGATAAAATCCTTGCGCAGCACCGGAATCTCGACGGCTTGGCGCGCCACTGCCAGGTCCTGAAGGGAACCTAGAAAATATCGTTCTTCCGTCAGCACCGACAGAGCTGATGCACCTTCACGGGCATATCCCCAGGCGATATCGGGGCGCCGGTAATTTTGCCGCAACAGCCCTCGCGAGGGCGATGCCCGCTTGAGCTCCGCGATCACGCGCAACCCCGGAGCGGCGCCAAGGCCGTCTGCCGCAGTGAGGGCCGCGGCAAAATCGCGGCGCTCCTGGCGCTCCTCCGCCATTTGCTGCACGCGCTCCAGCGGGACAGCCAAACGCGTTTCCTCCAGCGTAAGCCGTCGCGCCGAAACAATATCGTCAAGGATGGTACTCCCCACCTCGTCCGGCATGGGGGTTAAACTCCCAATGTCAATAAAAACGGTCTTCAGAAAGATAGTCTGTCAATGTATGCCGCAGTTGCGAGCAAAGTCAAGAATGCGAGTTGCGCGGGGTGTGCGACCCAGGAGTGAAAAAGCGAACGTAGCGAGGACGTGTCGTCGGCTCCCGCGGAAGGGCGTCCCGCTCCCACCAAGAATACGCGGGCAGAATGCCCACGCGCCGGAACCTCTGAAAATAAATCTGCTCGAATTTCCTACCGGCAGGAAATTCGCACGGATCTCCCGCGCCTTTGGTCGCCAACGTACTAGGCTACAGTACGGTGGCTTGTTTCGACGTGAAATCGCGCAATGGGAATAGGTGTCAAGTAACGGGAGCGCGGGCATCCTAGCAGCTCTGGCGCGAACCCTGGGTCCGCCATTGCGGCACCGCCACCGTGCAAGTGACGGTCATGGCCAGGATGGCCATGCCACAACGCGCGACGCTACACCGCCCCCAGCAGGCCACGATATATTAGAAATAAAACGGGTTAGCCGAGAATTGTGGAAATCTCTAGAAAACCTATGTCGTTGAAATTAAATAATTTAGTCAATTCTCGACTGCGAAGCAGGCGGAAAAAGGGGAACTAAAAAATGAAGGCTAATCCCACGATGTTATTGAAAACAAATGGAGGAAATATGTCCGAACTCCGGCATCCCACGATATTCATGAAAACAAAGGACCTATAGCGTTTATGCCACGATGTTGATGATAATAAATGTAGTTATTGAAAATCACGAATGACCGCGATGAGCTCCGAGTGACAAGCAGGGGCACAATCCGATGGTGGATCGGCGGGCAGCAGACGCAGGAGCGTCCCGCTCCCGCAAGAATGCGCGGGCATAATGTCCTCGCGCCAGCGGGCGTTACGCCCACGATACGTCCCGGGGATTTCCGCTTTGACTTTCATGTCGCCACCAAGCTGTGCAGAGCAATTCCGGGCGGCATCGGGAAACCGTTGCGGTCGTTGGCTAGAGACCCCCAGCGGAATGAAGCAAAAATGGTCCACAATTTCCACTAAACAATCTATAGTAATCGGTTGTTTGTCGAGCCGGACCCGAACGCGGAGGATGTCATGCCGGAAGTTATAACCTTTGGTGAAGCGATGATTCGCCTGTCGCCCCCGCACTTCCAGCGCCTGGAGCAGACTGCGACGCTGGATGTGCAAGTGGGTGGCGGGGAGTTGAACGTTGCCGTGGGGGTCGCACGCCTGGGGTTGACGAGCGCCTGGGTTTCCCGCCTCCCGCAGAATGCTTTGGGGCGCCTTGCCGAGAATCGCGTGCGTCAGGCCGGGGTCGACACCTCGCACCTGGTCTGGACCTCCGATGCCGGGAGCAGGATGGGTCTCTATTTCATGGAATTCGGTGCGGCGCCCCGGCCCAGCGCCGTGCTCTACGACCGCCGGAATTCGGCCATCAGCGCCATCCGGCCGGGCGAGGTGGATTGGAAGAAAGTCATGGAAGGGGCGCGCTGGTTCCATGTGAGCGGCATCACGCCCGCGCTCAGCGATTCCGCGGCCGCCGTTACAAAAGAAGCCTTGCAGGCGGCCAAGCAGGCGGGGTTGACGGTTAGTTATGATCTGAATTATCGCGGGAAACTTTGGACGCCGGAAAAAGCGCAGGCGGTGCAGGAACCCCTGATGGAATACGTCGACGTCCTGATCACCACAGAGGAAGATACGAACGTGGTGTTCAAAATCAATGCGGAAGACAAAACCGGCCAGAAGACGTACGCACATGTTACCGCCGAGCCGTACAAAGAAGTTGCGCAGCGTTTGCAGGAGAGATTCCACTTCCAGGCTGTGGCGATCACTTTGCGTGAGAACCCCCTGGTTTGGCGGAACACCTGGACTGCCATCGCTTATGCGGACGGTAAATTTTACGACGATGTGAAATACGAACTGGAAATTGTGGATCGGCTGGGAGGAGGCGATTCTTTCAGCGCCGGCTTCATCTATGGCCGGTTAAAGAAGGATTCTTACCAAGCCGCCGTCCGGTACGGCGTCGCCTTCAGCGCGCTGAAACATTCGATGCCGGGTGACTTTAATTGGGCGAATCTGGCAGAGGTGGAAAGCCTGCTCAAGGGTTCCAGCCTGCGCGTCGCGCGGTGAGAAGGAAGGTGCCAGGTTCCAGGTGTCAGGTGTCAGGGGCTGGTAAGAGGATAACTGATAACCCGTTTACAATTCAACCTTTACACTTTATCCTTTACCGATTTCGAGTCTCCCGTACTTGGCGCATGCAACCTGACATCAGCGACTGAAACCTAATAAGGGAGACACTCATGTCCTGGTCAAAAGAAAAATCGCTCGGACTGATTCGCGAGGTCGGTTTGGTCCCGATTGTGCGCGCACCTTCAGCGGAAGATGCGCTACTCGCCGCGGAGGCGATTATTGCGGGAAATATCGGCATCCTCGAAATTACCATGACCGTTCCCCACGCCCTTCAGGTGTTGGAAAAGGTGGCGGATAAGTTCGGAGATAAGGTTCTGCTGGGTGCGGGCACGATTCTGGATCCGGAGACCTGCCGCGCGGCATTGCTGGCGGGAGCTCAATTCATCGTTACCCCGGCCTTGAATCTCCAGGTCATTGAGTTGGCGCGACGATACAGCAAGCCGTGCATGCCGGGGGCACTGACGCCAACAGAAATCGTTACGGCGTGGCAAGCGGGGGCGGACTTGGTAAAAATCTTTCCGTGTGGACCGGTGGGAGGCGCCAAATACATCAAGGCGCTCAAGGGACCCTTCCCGCAAATTGAGTTTGTGCCTACGGGTGGAGTGAATCTGGAGACGACTCCGGAGTTCATCAAGGCAGGAGCGACCGCGGTCGCGGTAGGCGGCGAACTTGTGGACCTCAAGGCCCTGCGCGAAGGCAAGTTGGAAGTAATTTCCGCCAATGCGCGCCTCTACTTGGATGCGGTCCGCGATGCGCGGGCTTCACTGGGAAAGTGATGGTCCATGCGTCAGACGCTGCTGAACATCGCCCTGGTAGTGGGCATTCTGGGGGCCAGCGCCGTCGCGACTCAGCTCTTTGCCCGCGCGATGTACCGTACGTGTTCCAAATGCCACACGCTGAACGCCCGCCGGCGGTCTCAATGCCGGAGTTGCGGCGCGAACCTGCAAACGTAGTCCCGCTGTTTGGCCAGCTCCTTGGACGTGAAGAATCCTCCGGCGCGGCGGGGCAAAGCAAGATTCGCACCGCGCCGTGAATTCTGCCGGGTGACCTAAGACATTCTGCAATCAAGGGAAGAGGAACTATGACAGAACCTGAAGGGAAGATGGGCAGGCGGCAGTTTCTGGGTGCCGCGGGGGCTGCGGGGATCATGATCCTGAAGCCGCAACTGGTGCGCGGCACAGCGGCGAACTCGGCCATTCGATTGGGATTGCTCGGCTGCGGGCATCGCGGCACGCACGTTGCCACATCGTTTACCCAGAACACGACCGCGCGCGTCGTCGCTTTAGCCGACCTCTTTCGAGACCAGTTGGACAAGGGCAAGCAGCACTTTGACGCCCTCAACGCCAGGCACGGATATGCCGGGATCGACCCCAAGCTGATGTTTCGCGGACCGCGGGCGTATCAGGCCCTGGCGAACTGCCCGGACATCGACATGGTGCAAATCTCCACTCCGGACATTTTCCATCCCGGACATCTGGAGGCAGTCGTTGACGCCGGAAAGCACGTCTACTGCGAAAAACCCGTGGCCGTTGACGTGACCGGCTGCCAACGCGTGATGCGAATTGGCGATAAGGTGCAGAATCGTTTCAGCCTCGACGTCGGCTTGCAATGCCGCCACGCGCCTCCCTATGCGGAGTTGGCGCGCCGGGTCCAAGGGGAAGCCTTGGGTAAGATCGCCTGTGGGGCGGCCTATTACCAATCGACGGGCGCGTTCTACCCGCCTTTTCCCAACGCCTCGCCTCTGGAACGCCGCATAAGGACTTTCTTTTGGGACCGTGTCATATCGGGCGACATCCTTGTGGACCAGAGCATTCATTTGGTGGACCTGTGCAATTGGATGCTGGGGGCGCACCCGCTGAAAGCCGTGGGCACGGGCGGGCGCAGGATCAGGGAGGATGCGGGCGATTGCTGGGACCACTATGACATCACGTTTACCTATCCCAACGACGTGCATCTTAGCCTCAATTCCTTTCAGGGCGGCAAGGCGCTGAGCGATGTGAGCATTCGGCTGTTCGGCGCGCAAGGCGTGGCGGAGTTGCATTACATGGGCGTGGTGGGAATTTACGGCGAGCAACCGTGGGAATGGGAGGGCAGCACCGGGCCGGTTACGTCGCGCCGGGGGCACGCCAATATCTATTCGGCCGCAGATGAACCTCCCGGAAAGAATGCTGCCGGCATTTCTCCCGACGCCCTGGAGCAAGCCGACCCGGAAAAAGAGAAGGTATTCATTGAGAGCATTACCAGCGGCAAGTTTCATAACCAAGCCGGGATGGGGGCCGAAACAACGCTCAGCACCATCCTTGCGCGCCAGGCCGCATACAACCAGCGGGAAATGACCTGGGACGAGCTGTTGGCCTCCAATCAGACTTACGATCCGGAGTTGGAAGGGATCGATCTGAGCGAGTTCGAGTAGCTCGCGGGGAATGAAGTGCCAGGGAGGACGCTGGATGTTCGTGGTGATCTTCCTCCTCGCAGTTCACGACTGTGGCAAGATAAGAGTTCAGAAAGTATTCTAGGGCTGAAAACATAAATCCACGGCTGCGAGTTAGCGCAACCGCAAATCTTCATGGAGGACATGCAGATGCGATACGGATTGGCGATAGGCCTCTCTCTGGTGTTGTGGGGAACTGCCCATGTGGGCTTGGCGGCCGACAAGGATGTGGAGCGCATGGAGAAGTCAGCGGAAGTCATCACCGACATCGTGGGAACTCCCGAAAAGGGCATTCCCCGCGATTTGATGAACAAGTCGGTTTGCGTAGCCGTGATCCCTTCCGAGAAAAAGCTCGCGGTGGGGATCGGCGCCAGCTATGGGCGCGGCGCGATGGTTTGCCGGACGGGTGGCAACGGCCCTTGGGGCGCGCCTTCGATGATTACGGTGGGCGGTATCAACGGAGGCTTCGAGATTGGCGGTCAAGCCACGGATTTCGTCTTGCTCGTGATGAACGGCCGGGGTGCGGAAAAACTGCTGCATGACTCCACCAAGCTTGGCGCCGATGCTTCCGCCGCCGCCGGGCCTGTTGGCCGCGACGCGGCAGGCAGCACGGACCTGCAACTCCATGCGGAAATTCTCACTTACTCGCGCGCGCGCGGCGCTTTCGCTGGCGTCTCACTCGACGGGCAGATGTTCAAGCAAGATGGGGACTCGAACGAAAAGCTGTACGGGCGGAAAGTTCCCCCGGAGGACATCCTCTTCAAAGGCGCTGTGCCCGCGCCCTCCGCAGCCCAGCCGCTGCTTACGGCGCTGACCCAATTCTCGCCCCACGGTGGAGAGGCGTTTCAACCGAAATAGTCAGGGCTGATTTTCCTCTCTTTCCGCGGGCCCGGGGTCGACTGCTGGTGGCCCGGTCTACGGAGTTTCGCCCACGGGCAAAAACACGTGGAAGCACGCGCCTTTTCCCTGCTCGCTGGTCACACGGATCGATCCGCGGTGGTCGTCAACGATCTTCGAGACGATGGAGAGCCCCAGTCCCACTCCGGTTTCCTTGGTCGTGAAGAAGGGGTTGAAAATCTGCTCGCGTTGTTCGGCGGGAATGCCCGGGCCGGAGTCCTGGAAAGTGATTTCGACGCCGCGCTTGCCGGCGGCAGTCGGAACCACGGCCACACGCAGCTTGCCGCCGCTGGCTCCCATGGCCTCATAGGCATTGAGCGCCAAGTTGGCGAACACTCGCTCCATCAGGTCAGCGTCAAGGTTGACTTGCGGCAGGTCCGCGGCGAATTGCCGCTCTACTTCCACCTTGGCGTCGGGCCAGCGGTCGCGCGCCGCCTTCAACCCTCTTTCGATCAAGGGCGGAATTTGCTCCCGCTGTTGTTCGAGCTTGTGTGGCCGGGCAAAGTCGAGAAAGCGTGTCACGAGCGCGTTCATCCGGTTCACTTCGCTGGATATGTATCCTGCCATCTCGGTCGAGATGGGATCGGAACTCACGAGTTTGCGCATCAAGGTTTCCGCCGAGCCTTTGATGACCGCCAGCGGATTCCTCAATTCATGGGCGAGGCCGCCGGACAATTGCCCGAGCGCCGCCAAGCGCTCTGAACGGCGCGCATCCTCCTGGGCTTGCTCGAGCCGCCGGTTGGTCTCGGCCAGGGTCTCGGCGAGTTCCCGGTAGCGTATCACTTGCTGTCGGTTTTCCGTCACGAAACGGTTCACCACCACGGCCGCGAGGAAGAAAAACAAATTCCGGATGGCCAGCTGCGTTATGGTATCCGCCGTGACCTCCACCGCCGATTGGCCGGTAAAAGGATCGAGGTTTTCGAGGAGTTCCCAACCGACGAACGAGCAATAAACCATCGAGGTAAGCATAGTCCATGCCAGCGTCGCCCAAAGCTCAAAGTACATGGCCGCCGTGACCACGGGCACGAAGTAAATCAGATAGTAGGGGCTCTCAATCTTACCCGTGTGATCCACCAGCAGCGAGCCCAGTAGAATTTTCACGATAACGCTATAGCTGCGCCCGCGTTCCGGAACCCATTCCAGGATCCGGTACTCGAAGATCTGGAACAATCCAATGGCGATCAGGGTGAGCTGTTTGTGGATTTCCAAACGAGGCTCAAGCGCGGCCAATCCGGCCAGAAACGCCAGCCACAGGAGGTCCATCCATGCGAAATTGCGCCGCTGATTCACGCCGGTTGATTCACCCTCGGTCGGGATACGGGAAACGGGGCTTTCGGCCCGGGGATCGCGTAAGGCCCGATAGGCAGGTCTCCAGACTCAGGCGAAACCCGTTTCCCGTGCCCCCTATCACTTCATTTCTCCCCTGCGATCTCCCGCAGCGTCTGGGCCGCGTAAGACGCCTGCTCGTTGGACATTTCGGGGTAAAGCGGCATGCTGATGACCCGTTCGCAAGCCCTTTCTGCGTGCGGAAAATCATCTCGTCGATAACCCAGAGCTTGATAAGGTTTTTGCAGATGGATGGGGAGCGGGTAATGGATGTTGGTCTGCACGCCGCGTTCTTCCAGCCGGGCACGGACAGCATCGCGGTTGTCCACGTAAACTACAAAAAGGTGATCGACGCGCTCACGGGAGGCGCCACCCTCCTGGATCTCCACCCGCGCGCCGGCCAGGGTGCGGCGGTAGATTTCCGCCAACTCTTTTCGCCGCGCGTTCCATTGCTCCAGTCGCGGCAGCTTGAGGCGCAGGATCGCGCCCTGAAACCCGTCCATGCGATAGTTGTACCCGATGGCGTCGTGAAAGTAGCGGCGCGATTCAGCGTGCGAGCGCAGGGCTTGTGCCCGTGCCGCCAGCGCATCGTCGTTGGTCGTGAGCGCGCCTCCTTCTCCGTAAGCGCCCAGGTTTTTTGGGGGATAAAAGCTGAACGCCGCCGCCTTGCCAATGCTTCCCACCCGCTTGCCGTGGTAGCGGGCGCCATGCGCCTGGCATGCGTCCTCGATGACAGCCAGGTGGCGCTGCGCCGCGACTTCCAGGATCGAGTCCATCTCCGCGGCCAGGCCGTAAAGGTGCACGGGGAGGATGGCCCGTGTGCGCGGGGTGACGGCCGTCGCGATTTTGCCGGGGTCGATGTTGGCGGTGCGCGGATCGATATCCACGAACACGGGCTTGGCGCCGGTATAGGAAATCACTTCCGCCGTGGCGATAAAAGTGTTCGGCGTGGTAATGACCTCGTCGCCGGCCTGCACGCCCACTCCCAGCAGCGCCAGATGCAAGGCGCTGGTCCCGGAATTCACCGCAACGCAATGCTTCACGCCACAGTAGGCGGCAAATTCCCGCTCGAACTCCTGCACTTCCTCGCCCAGGATGAAAGCGGCCTTGCTACCCACACGGTCAAGCGCCGCCAAAACCTCTTCGCGCAGCGCGGCGTATTGGGCCTTTAAATCGGCGTAGGGAACAATCATAGGAGTCCTTTATGAACTCATTGCCCCGTTTCCATCCCCTCTCCTCAATGGCTTTGGGCGTGGTAAACCACTCCCACGGCAAGCCGGATGTGGTCCTGGGTATTCGTGCCGCTATTCGGCAGGTAGGTGCGAACATAGTCCGCCTCGATGGCTCGTACGGCGATATGTTTCGTGATCGATATGTCCCAGCCTCCGCCCGCTTGCCACGAGAAAGCGTTAGCCTTATCGGTTATTCCTCTTGAGGTGGGAAAGATGGGCCCGGAAGCGCGCACCTCCCCCGCGAGCGCCTCGATGAAGATCCTGCTCTCATGCTTGGAGCGCAGGCGAAAAGTGTAGCGGGGCCCAGCCATGATATTCGTCTCGCCCAAGTTCAAACCCGGAGCAAATTTGGAGGCATGCTCGACCGTCATGTTGGTGGCCAGACCGAAGCCGCGGAAGAAGGTGACGCCGCCATCAAGGCTTCCACCCTGGAGCCAGAAGTTGCCGCCGCTGGGCGTGACCTTGGCCCCTTCGGTGGTGTACGTCATCGCCAGATCGGTGGAGGACCATTGGGACTTCGGAGCCGAAGGTTGTTGCGCTTGCGCGGATGCCATCGGGCCGCCCAAGGTCAAGACGCCCACCAGAAGTGCACCCACTAAGAAGGTTGTTCGCATGATCGGTTCTCTCTCTTTACTCCAGGATGAAGTTGACGCTGGCGGAATGTGACAGAGCGCCGGAAGTCACGGTTAGGGTGACCGTATAATTCCGCGGCTGCTGCCCGAAGTAACCGCTGCGGGTACCGCCGCAGCCGGTAAGGCTCAGGGTGGCGCAAATTGCCGCCAACCCCAGGATCAGCAGGCACACGAACCTTCCGGCCTTCCCTCGGGACCGGCGCAGCTTTCCACCGAAGGGCAATAGGAACATTCCTCCCACCATCGCCAATGCCAGTCCCCGTCCCAGGGGGTTGGCGGGATCGTTTGCCACAATCTGCTGGGCAAGCTGGATGGCCAGGTTAACGTTCGCGCTAGGCGAACCGGCGCCGAGGGTCGAGGGCGCAAAGGTTGCTGTGGCGCCCGGAGGCAAGCCGCTGGCGCTAAAGGTCATGGCGGAGGGGAAATTGTTACCACTGGATGGACCCACCTGGACGACATAGTTCAGTACGCCTCCCGGCAGAACCGTCGGCGTTATTGACTCCCCTGCGGGCATCGAGACGCTCAGGGTGAAGTCCTCCACCGTCTGCGTGAGCGTGGAGCTGGTTACACTGGCAAAGTTGGCGTCACCGCTGTAGATGGCGATGATCGAGTGTGCGCCGATGGCGAGGCTCGAGGTGGTATAAGTCGCCACGCCCTTTGCCAGCGGAACTGAATTCAATAGCGTTTGTCCGTCAGTAAAACTTACGGACCCGGTCGGAGTGCCCGCCGCGGAGGACACGGTGGCGGTAAAGGTAACCGGATTCAGCGAGAGGACGGGGTTCAGCGAAGACACAAGCGAAACCGTTGGATTCGTCTTGTTGACCGTGAACGGGACGGGTGTGGCGGTGGGAACGGCCAGGTAATTACTGTCACCGCTATAAGTGACATTCACGGTGTAGCTCCCCGGAGCTAGGGTATTGGGAATGGGGAAGCTGGCAGTCGAGCTAGTGCTCCCGACCGTAAGGGGAAGCGTCCCTGACGCTACGCTGGCGCTGGAAGCATTCAAGATGCTGTAACTTACAGTCCCCGAGGGCGCCGCGATGGTGGTGTAGGGTCCGGTAACGGTCACACCAACTGAACTGGTTTGGCCGAACACCGTCTTGGCCGGCTGCACTAAGAGGGTCACAGCAGCTTGGCTCACAGTGATCGGCGTGGTGCCCGTGCTGGACAAATATGAATTGGTCACGCCCCCATAGACTGCGGTGATGGTGTGAGTTCCGATCCCTCGGAGCAGCACACCGCTTAAGGTGGCTTGTCCGGCGCTCAAGTTCACTCCAATACCATTGTTCAGCGAGGTGAGGGTCGATCCTAAGGTATCCGTGAAACTTACCTCTCCGGTGGGAACGTTCGAAGTGTCGCCCGATGTCGTATCCGATACCATGGCGGTAAGGGTCACCGTCTGTCCGATCATCAACGAGGAGGGGATGGCGGATACCGTGGTTGCCGTCGTGTCGGCTGGGAGTAAGGGCGCGCCACGAACGGAGACTTGCTGCGCGCTTTGAGAAATGTTTAGTGCATTGTTGGTCAGGGTGATGCCGGCGCTCCGGTTGACCACAGATTTGGGAGTGAATTGCACCGAAACGTCGCAGACCGTGCCGGCTGACAGTGTGGTGGAAGATGTGCATGGGTTCGTGTCGCCGGTATCTTCAGAGAAGTCAGCGGTGTAAGTTGGATGGGCCGTAAAAACTAAGGGCTGGTTGCCGAAGTTGGTTACGGTTGCCGTTTGGGTGGAGCTTGTCAAACCGATTCTGGTGCTTGGAAATGCCAGGGAAGCTTCCGAAGTGGGAACCTCTACAATGCGATGGTTGTCCCGATCCGGGATGAGGATATTCCCGGAAGGATCTACGGTCACCGCAAAAGGCAAGATGGGATTCAGGCCGGGCGTAATTACCACCGATGCAACGCCCGCCGTGGTCACTTCTACAACGCGCCCATTGCCTGTATCGGCGATGTAGACATTCCCCATTCCATCTACACTTACACCTTGGGGTGAGGATAAAACGGGAGTGATACCGGCAAGAACCAGAAACGATGCGGCGCCGGCGGCTGTAACCTGGACGATGCGATGACTCGCCGGATCGGCGATGTACACAGTTTCCGCTGCATCCACCGCCACGCCGGGAACTCCGGGGCCGAGGGCATAGCTGCCCGTTCCGATCACGGATCCTTCGCCTGCTGACGCCCCCTCGGCAATCTCGAGGGACGAGACTTTGATGATTCGGCCGTATTTCGCATCTGCAATATATAGATTTCCTGCCGGATCGAATGCCAACGCCATGGGCTCAAATAACCCCTCGCTTAGACCGGTAATGCTCAGCACGGAAACACCGCCCTCCGGCGTCACCACCACAACTTGACCGGCTCCTTGATCCGCGATGAAGAGATTGCCGCCACCATCGACGGCTACGCCCGCGACGCTATCCAAGGTGATGCCACCGGTGCTCACCACTGAACCACTGCCGCCACCTGGCGGGACTTTCAGCACATTGGCATTTCCATAATTCCCGACATACAGATTTCCCGCGCCATCCAGAGCGATCTGAAACGGCCTCACCGTGGTGACATCGCCCATGTTGACCAAGGTTGGTGTACTGGGAGCTAAAGCTGCCAAGGGGGAATCGGCGGTTGCGTAAAGCGGAACGGTCAGCAGCGGCTTGGGCGGAATCGCGTTGTCATAAAGCACCACTGCTCCCCTTCGCAAACCGGGGGCCCGAGGAAGAAACTGTATATTTACAGTGCAAGATGTACCCGTAGTCCCCGAGGTGCAGGTCGTTCCGGTGCCCACTGTAAAATCAAGATTTTGAGTCCCAAGGGTAAGAGCACGAACAGTCCCTAACGTTGTGCCCAATCCTACGGTAAAGCTCAATGTTTGGGTTACACCGGACGTGGCCCCCAACTGCACATGGCCAAATCCCACAGCCGATGGCTCGGCCCGCGCAATTTGCTGCGTGCCGGCGTCGGCAGTATGCGCGCGACCGGAAGTATCGACAGCCGCACCCATCGGCAGGCTTGTAGCAATACCCGAGGCGCTTGGGGTGGAGACAACACCGTTGAATGTTACTGGGGCAGTGGCCCAGGCCGCCGGGGATGCACCGAGCACCAGAAGCCCCACAACCACACCCAAAGCAAAGCGGCAGCGGGAAACGAAGCCCTGGCGAGCCGGTTTGGCCAACCGCGGCGTGACTCCTCGTGGCAGTGCGCGAGACCCTGACAGGGCACTGGTGCGCAGGGGGGTATCCATATCGAGGAAGGGGTTAGCGAGGTTGCACATCGTAAAGGCTCCTTTGCCTTGGGCAGTAGGTCGTCTTGGCTGAAGTCATTGGATGCAAAATAATTCAAGCCCGTGCTCGAAAAAGCAACACGGCCGCTCGGTACGGTATCGGCAAACCCGCAAATTCCGGGAACCACTTCGGGCAGAGGATGGGGTGCTTAGCAGGAATCGGAGCGCAATTCGGGGCTTAACGGCCACCACCCTTCGTAGCATTTGTCGGGCCCCCCGCGTAAGGTGAATCCACTCACGCAGAGTTTTTACATGTGCTTCGTTCCATAACTACGGCAGCAAGGTGGTCACCGGGAGTGCGGATGCTGCACTTGTTTCATTTGCCGTGGCAAGAAAAACCAATATATTTGGCGCTGCGGGCAAAGTCAAACCGAAATCACGAGTTGTACGATTTTTTTCAACCGCTTGGCGGGGAGCAGGGAACGATGACCTGCCGTAGCCACGGTCAATCTGCCCTTGATTGACCGTGGGCACGTCTTGCACCGAAGAGTCCACGGGCAAAACGGGACTGTACGTGGCCCGCTGCCAAAGCTGGAGTGCGAACATCAGGCGCGGCTTTCATAGAGTATCCGGCTTGCAGTTGCGGTAGACTAAGATATGGCCCAACGCGTTCCTCAAAACGATAACGATACGATGCGACCCGAGTACGACCTCTCCCACGCTGTTCGCGGGAAGTATTTTGAGGCTTACCGCGCCGGCACGAATGTCGTGCTTCTCGATCCCGATGTGGCCGCAGCGTTCACCGATTCAGCGTCGGTCAATCGAGCCTTGCGCCTGCTCGTGCAGCTTGCCCGGAGGAGCGTTCCTTTAAGGACTCATCCTGATAAGGCGACGCTGCCGATGACCCCCCCCGCGCGCCGTGCCAAGAAATCCAAGCCCGTTCGCGCCACCAGCGGCACGAATCGTTAGCCCTTAGGTGAGGAGGAGCCGATCTGGCTGAATGACCTCGGTTTTTTGGTGGGATGCGGAGAAAGCTCGCTCGAACGTTTCGAAGCACGGTGTCACCTTTGAAGAGGCGGCATCGGTATTTCGAGATAGTCTCTCTGTTACTGTTAGTGACCCGTTGCATTCGACGGAGGAGAGTCGGTTCGTGACCATGGGGCAGTCGGAACGAGGCCGAACCCTGGTCGTGGTGCATTCCGAGTTCGGGGAGGCGATCCGTATCATCAGCGCGAGACTCGCAACGCGCCGTGAAAGGAGAGACTATGAGGAAGGTACGTTCTAGACGCGAACCCCAGGAGATGCTTCCGGAGTATGACTTTTCCGGCGGCGTTCGCGGAAAATACGCCAGTCGATTTGCGAAGGATACGATCATGGTAGTTCTTGACCCCGACGTAGCCGAAATATTTCCCGATCCGAGATCGGTAAATAAAGCTCTTCGCGCGCTCGGTCACATCATCCGGGACCGCCCTCCAAAGACCGGCCAACGCCGGTCTGCAGGGTGAGGGTTAGCGCGGCCACGCCGGCGACGGCCAACTGACGGCTTACTACTGACGATGGTCACTCGCAGTCCTAAGAGGCAGAATGCGTTTGTGCTAATTATGTGAGCCATCCCATCCATCGCGTGGTTGGTTTCGAGATCGTGCCGCCCTACATTTTGCGGGTTCACTTCGAAGACGCCACGGCCCAGACCATTGACTTCGAGCCCGTCCTGGCCGGTGAACTGTATGCGCCGCTCAGAGACGTGACGTTGTTCAACCGAGTCAGCATGGATTCTGAAGTGCACACGCTGGTTTGGCCCAACGGCGCAGACTTTGATCCCGCGACGTTGCATGATTGGCCGCACCACGAGCAGGCGCTGCGTGAGCGAGCCAAGCTCGGGCAGGCAATCCAGGTCTGAAGCCCCCCGAAAAGCCCACGGACAGAAAAACCGCTGTCCGTGGCTCGCTAGCACGATGTCAGAGGACGTGATGCAAAACGGTGAAATACCATCCGAAAACCAGCTTGCCATCTACCAGATCGCGCACGACCAGTGGGCACATGCTGAACAGCTCCGCTGGACTGTGCTCTACAACTTCCTCGTTGCGAATACCATTCTGTTGTTGGGCTGGGCAGCAGTTTTCGCCACTAAAAGCAGTACTACTAGGACATGTAGCCTGGTGGTCTTCTGCGTCGCAGGCGTCTGCGTAAGCCTCGTCTGGCTTGCGCTGGGGATACGGGCTACTGGATTTGTTAGACATCACGCCGCTAAAGCTACGGAATTGGAGGCGCGGCTGCCGTCGAACTGGCGGCTTTTTGGAGAGACTGAAGAATATCGGCGACGACTAAAAGGTTTTGAGGCGTGGATCACTACCCGGCACACGGTCACGTGCGTCCCCCTTGGCTTTTCCATCATGTACTTGGTGCTCCTTTGGTTCTCATCGGGAGGTTCTATGTGGCATCCCTTCTCCGGTTTCAGCGGTTCGATCACTTCACTCGTCATTCTCGGCGGCATGTGGTGCTTTCGTCGCGTATCGAAGGAGCATACGGCCTATAACCTAGGTCCGGGTGGCAACCCGCGAGAATATGAGCCAATTATGAACCGATTTATTCGTCTAGCAGAATTCGTGATTGGCGCAGCAACCGGGTCAATTGTTTTGATTATTGGTTCATCTGCTTTTCACGGACAAGGAGGCCGACTTGCGTGGTTCTTTGCCTCTCCACTCATCTTAATAGCGGCCAGCGTTGTATATGGGATCTGCTATATGGCCTGCCAAATCCTCACCTATGAGGATGTCTTGCACGGCAATCCGCATTCAGCAGGCCAGTATGCGCTAAATGAAACATTGGGTTTCAGTTCCTTGCTGTGCTTCATCCTGGGATATATCTGGCTCGTCTTTGCCACGACGAATATGGCATAAGGTCTTCGCCAACCATACCAGGGTAAACGATACGGTTCCAAAGCAAGTAGCGCGGACCTGTTGTTTAGGTCCGCGGCTTTTTGTTGTTAAATGGGGACTCATCGTAGCGAAAGTGGCCATGCCACCGATCGCCTCGGAATGTTGCCATGCCACATATACATCTTACGCCTGGGCAGACAGCAAATGAGGAAGCCGAACTCTTGCACGGAGGCTTAAAAGACTTCTTCGCATCCAAGGACGGATGTTTCGCCAATACTGTAAAGGCCTTTCCCAAAGTCGTGGAAGCCTTTGAGGCTCTTGACGAGACATGGGCTTGTGCCCTGGTGGACTGGGGTGTAGGTATCACCCGAAAACAGGTCCTACCACTCAGTCTGTTTTTTGAGGCCAATGTGAGAATTCGGCTTGCATTTGAGCTTGGATTCTCGCGATGCCTGCCCGAGGCTTGGGCGGTCATGCGCGCTGGGATTGAATCCTTTGCATTTGGATGTGCTTTTCTGCACAACCCTTTCACGTACGAGCAGACGGTGGTCACTGACGACGAAATGCTTCGCGCCCGACGTACACTGAGAAACGCTTTCAAGAAGATAAGAGAGCAAGGTCTTTTTCTTCCGGAATATGGCGTCAGCCGGCTGCGCCGCTATTGGGCGCTATACTCGGGATTTGGATCACACAGCTCATGGACGTCTTTGGCCACGCGACTGTCCAGAAAAGAATCTCCGGGCCAACTCGATATAAGTTTCAATTTTCTGGAGATAGACAAGCGAACCTGCCACGTATCGCTGGTTGACCTGTTGATCTGCTCCTGCATCATGGAGGACGCCCTCTTTAGAAATCTCAAGGGACGCTTAGAACTCGACCCGCGCTCTCTCGAAATGCACGCCAAACTTAAAGACAAATGGCGAAAAGCAAATCGCGAGCTTCTTAAATTGTATGCCTCTAAGGCTTGATTGCGGAGGATGTGGCGAACAAGCTGCGCGGAACGAGCCGCATCCAAGCGCCTGCTAGTCTGGCGGCGGAGAACAGCATGAACAAAGATGAGAATACGAAGGCGCCCTGCAACTACTGCAACAGGGACACCAAACACCGAGTGCTGTCCAAGCGGATTACGTCAGGTTCCGACGACGACAAAGGATTCAATTGGCGGGACACTTACGAGATGTTGGAGTGTTGCGGTTGCGAATCTGTCGAGATGCGCTGGACTAATGAGTTTTCCGAAGACCCGGAGCCGACGGTCACTTACTATCCGCCCCCTGTGGCTCGACAGACTCCAAAGTGGATTTGGGGCTTGCCCACGGAGGTGAAGTCCCTCATGGATGAAATCTATTCAGCACTTCACGCGAACAGTCGCCGGTTGGCTCTAATGGGAGCCAGGACCGTCGTTGACATGCTGCTGATGGACAAAGTCGGAGACCTTGGTACGTTCTCAGAAAAGCTCGCCCAATTGGAAGGCCACGGGTTCGTCGGACGGAAGAATCGGGAGTTTCTTGGGGCAGCGCTTGACGCAGGTAACGCGGCGGCACATCGAGGTTACCAGCCTAAAAAAGAGCATCTCGATCACGTCATGGATATTGTCGAAAATCTTCTTCAGGCCGTCTACATCCTCGAAGAAGCGGCCGACGAGCTGAAAAAATCTACACCTGCACGGAAGTATAAAGCGCCGAGGGGCCGGTAGCGACAACGTCGAACAAGCGTTTGCAGCGGGCAGCAGCACGGACCTTTTGTTTGGGTCCGCAGTTTTTTGTTGTCAATTGGGGACGAACCGCCCTGATGCATCGGGGCGCTACTCACTAAACTGCTCGTGTGTCGCGCACCGCCGCGCTGGAGTCCTGGTAGCGTCACGGGTAGGTGGTATGGTGCTTGTAGTAGATGGGGGAAAGAGGCTCTTGCGGTAGCGTCAAGGCTGGCGTAAGCTGCAAGAGTAGTGGAGAAGAGTAACCCATGACCCTGAATTTGAAATCTGACGTTGCTGCCGCCTTGGAGAGCTTGGCCGCCGCTCAGGGGCTTTCAGTGGAAGAGTACCTCCAACAGCTCGTGGAGAGGGAACTTCCGGCCGTGACCTCAGAACCTGCGCCTTTGGAAGGCAGCGGCATGGTTTCGGAGAACGGCCTGCTGGTCTACCGCGCGGGGAAGCCCCTGCCCGCCCAGGTCGTCGATGAGGCCATCCGCCGCTCCCGCGAAGAAAGATCAAAGCGTATCCTGGGCAACCTTTCGTGAAACTCAGGCAAACACCTGTTGCAGTGTTTTCAGCGTCAAAACCAAAACTGCAGGGCTGACGTTTCCCAGTCGTTTGACGAGCCGGATCTTGTCCAGCGTCCGGAGCTGGTCCAAAAGGATCAGCCCGCGTTTTCCTTGAAAAGCAACGGCGATGCGATAAGGGGCCGGCCTGGCCCCGGTAGTCATAGGAGCCGCAATCACCGTGCGCAAGTAGTCGTGCATTTCCGGCGGAGAAACGATCACGCAGGGCCGAGTCTTACGAATCTCGCTGCCCACCGAGGGATCGAGCGTGACCAGCCATACCTCACCGCGGGCTACCATTGGAAATCTCCGTCGTTCTGGTTCCCAAACTCCGGCCAGACGAGTTTGTCATCCCCGGCGTCCGCCAATTTGCGGCTTGCTTCCGCCCAGCCGAGGCGGGGGTTGCGGCTCGGCTTGCGCAGAACGATGGCGCCGCGTTCGAGAGCGATCTCGGCCTCCTCGTCCAACCCGGCCTCCTTCAGCATCAGCTTGGGGATAATGATTCCCCGCGAGTTTCCCAAACGTCGAATCGTAGTAATCATGGTCGCCTCCCTTGGTATAACAAAATTATAACACGACGGAATGTCGAGAAACCACGAATGACTCAGGAGAATGGATTCTTCCGGACCCCCATTGCTCGCTCTCCCTCCATCTCAGCGTTGCCCCAAAAGAAGACTCCGCCCAGGTTTTGGCGTATAGTTGGCAACGCAAATGTCAGAGAGAATGTTCATGGGTCAATCTCCATTGCGAGCCTGCCCTCGCCGACTGAGTCGAAAACTTCTTCCATGTGTGGCGCATTCGGTTTGGTTGTTGTCCGCCGCCTTTGGGATGGCGCAGCAAAACAAGACGTTCGTGGATATGACTCCTGCTGAGGTCGCCAATGCGGTCCCGGAGCTGAAGCATTTGAAGCCCGCGGAGAGCCAGGACATGCTGCCGCAAGTCCTTCAGCGCGCGGGGGCGGCAGTGGCGGTTTTCTTCGATAACTTCTCCAATACCGCTTGCACCGAGCATGTCACCTCCAATGTGGATACCGCATTGCAGATCAGCGCCTTGCATTACGATAACAAGTACAACTATGTGGCTTTGGCCCAAGCGGGTGCTGCGAAAGGCCGCCTCCGGGAGTATCGAACCGATATCAAGGGCGAGCCTATGCAACCGGACGCAAGAACTGGAGTGGTCACCTTCGGGTTCGTCGCTCTGTCCGTGCATTTTCATCCCGACTACCAAGCTGACTCGCGCTTCCGCTACCTGGGGCGTGAGACGATGGAAAAGCAGGACACTTTCGTCGTCGCCTTTGCCCAGCGACCCAAAGTGGCACGACAGACGGCAAGCGTTGAGTTCCTCGGCAAGAGTGGAGTCGTTTACATGCAAGGCGTGGTCTGGATCGATCCCGAGAACTTCAGGATTATTCGCCTGCGTACCGACATCCAGCAGCCGGAATCGAACGTTGGCTTGCTAAAGGAGACTACCCAAGTCCTTTACTCAGGAGTGACCTTCGCGCAAAATGACAAGACGCTGTGGCTGCCGCGTGAGGTGACCGTGACCGGGCAACTGGACAAATACACCTTCCACAACCAGCACCGCTACGCGGACTACCGGCTCTTCATAGTCCAAGTCGAGCAGAAACAGGACAAACCATGACGCGTTGCCGAACCCTTCTCCCCTGGACGGCGCTTTCGGTTTGGTTGCTGTCCACGGGCCTCCGCGCGGCACCGCAAATCTCGAACCCACCCGAAGTCCAGGCCCATGAAGGCCAAAGCCACGACGTCAAACCGTCGTTCCAGCTCCACGTCGAACGCAACCTGGCGACGGTGAGGGTAGTGGTGCGCGACACCAAGGACCGGCCGGTGGGAAACCTCCGCCAAGAGGACTTCCGGTTGTTCGACGATGGCAAGCCTCAGGATATTGTCGGATTCACGGTCGAGACCGGCCATCCCAGCCCTCCCCCGGAATCGGCGCCGCCTCCCACCCCGGGAAGGGAAAACACTGAGATCCCACGTCCTCCAGTGAAAGCTGTGGCGCAGCGTTATGTCATCCTCTACTTCGACGATTTGCACATGGGCGTGGAGGAAATTGACCGAACACGCCAGGCCGCGTGGCGCTACGTCACGACGTCGGTCCGGCCCCAGGACCGCGTGGCGATCTTCACTGCGACCGGAAAAGACCAGATCGACTTCACCGACGATCGTGAGAAACTCCATGACGCGCTGTTCCGGCTGCTGCCTCGCCCGCGCCCCGCGGGGATGGGTTGTCCGGACATCAGCGACTACGAAGCCTATCTGATTACTCAACATGCGCCTGACGCCCTGGCCATTGTCCATGCGGAGGCCATCCAATGCGATTGCGGCAGCGTCCAGCAAATCAATAATGTTGATCCGATGACAGAACGCCCCGCCCTCCTTATGGGGAACACTACCGGCGCCGATTGCGCAATTCCGGCGGAGCAGAAGGCGGAACGGACCGCGGAACAGATCTGGGACTATGCCAATATGCAGGTGCAGTACTCGTTGCAGGGCATTGAGCTTGCTGTTCGCCGCCTGGCGGCCATGCCGGGTGGGCGGGCGGTGATCCTGGTCTCGCCGGGGTTCTTGTCCCAAACGCAAACGGACAAGATCGATGCGATCACGAATCGTGCTTTGCAACGGAACGTGGTCATTAGCGCCATCGACGCCGCCGGCCTGTTCACGCGGACCTCTAATAAGGTGTTCTCGGCCCGAAATGATGTGGAGGCCCATAAGACACTGCTCGATAACGTCGCCAGCACGAGTGAACGCGACGTCCTGGCCAGCCTGAGCGCGGGCACGGGCGGCGTCTTTTTCCACAACAGCAACGATTTCAACGACGGCTTCCGGCAAGCGGCGGCGATTCCGGAGGTCTACTATGTGCTGATCTTTTCCCCGCCGGACGTCAATCTGAATGGGAAGTTTCACTCGCTCAAGGTGACCCTTAATACCCGGAAACCGCTGACAGTCCAGGCGCGCCGCGGCTATTTTGCCTCGGCGACGGCACTGACAGGGCAGGCTTCAAGTCAGGACGAGCTGGGGAAAATGGTCTTCTCTCAGGAGGAATTCCACGGGCTGCCAGCGGAAGTCAACGGCCAGGTGGGGAAAGCGAACGACCGCGAGTCCAAGCTCACGGCGGTGATTCATGTCGACGTCCGTCAGCTCCAATTCCGTAAGGAAGCTGGCCGCAGCATTGACAAGCCGATTTTCCACACCACGATTTTTGATCGCGACGGGAAGTTCGTCGCCGCCAAAGAGGCGTCGCTCGACCTCCACCTGAAGGACGCAACCTTGGAGAGGCTCGTCCAATCCGGCCTCTATGCCACCACCAGCTTTCAGTTGGCGCCAGGTACGTACCGCAATCGCGAGGTCGTGCGGGACACCGAGTCGACCGGCATGTCAGCGTTGAATTGCATCGTGGAAGTGCCGGGTCCGCCCTCGCAGGAGGGGGCGGGGAAACCCTAGCCATAGATTCCTTGAGCACAGAGACGCGGAGATGAAGTCATTAAGCCATTGAAGCAGGGGCATCGCGGACCTGTCGTTTAGGTCCGCGGCTTTCTGTTATCATTCGGGGACGAACCGCGGACCTCCTCTATAAAGGTCTGCGCCGCTTGCTTCAACGGTCGCATTCACGACCGCATTGTAGAGGTGGAGGTTTCTCTCATGCATAACGCAAGATTATTGCCGCTGCTGCTATCAGCGGCCATCGGTTTATTCGTTTGTGTCGCGGTCGTCCGCCTGCGAGCACAGAGTGCGGGCGCACCGGCAGGGCTGTTCGAAGACCATGGCGACATCGGCGCCGTTCTTCACTCCGGGTCCGTGGATTACGACGCTTCCAAGAAGACCTTCACGGTTGCCGGCAGCGGCGAGAACATGTGGTTTGCCGCCGACGCTTTCCAGTTCGCCTGGAAGAAGGCTTCGGGCGATGTCACGCTCACAGCCGACATCTCTTTCCTGGGCACGGGCGGAAACGCGCATCGCAAGGCGGTGCTGATGATCCGGCAGAGCCTCGATGCGGATTCTGTTTACGCCGATGTGGCGCTGCACGGAAGTGGGTTGACCTCACTCCAGTTTCGCGACGAGAAGGGCGCCACCACGCATGAGGTCCAAGCCAACATTAGCGCGCCCCACCGTTTGCGGGTGGAAAAACGCGGAGACTACTTCCACATCCTTCTGGGTGACGGCAAGGAACTCCAGTTGGCTGCGGGGTCGCCGCGAATTCCGATCCAGGGAGAGTTTTACGTGGGAATCGGTGTTTGCTCCCACGACAAAGATGTGGTGGAGCGGGCTGTATTCTCGAATGTGGACTTGGAAACCTCCAGCGCGACCGCAACGGATAAGCCGGCGCTATACAGCACGCTTGAGGTCGTGCCGATCGGCTCGGGGGACCGGAGGGCCATCTATGTCACGCCGGGGCGCATCGAAGCGCCGAACTGGACGCGCGACGGCAAGTGGTTTATTTTCAATCGCGACGGGCACATCGAACGGCTGCCTGCGGACGGTGGCCAGCCACAGACCATTGACACCGGGTTTGCCACGCGGTGCAACAACGATCATGGCCTTTCGCCGGACGGAACTTTGCTGGCCATCAGCGATCAGTCGCAGGAGGACCATAAGTCCACTATCTACATTGTGCCTCTGGCCGGCGGCACACCACGCCGCATCACCCAGAATTCGCCCTCCTATTGGCACGGATGGTCACCCGACGGCAAGACGCTTACGTTCTGCGGGGAACGGAACGGCGAGTTTGACGTTTACACCATTCCGGCTGTCGGCGGCGAAGAAACGCGCCTGACCACGGCCGTGGGCCTCGACGACGGTCCTGAGTATTCGCCCGACGGGAATTACATCTATTTCAACTCCGTGCGCACCGGCACCATGCAGATTTGGCGAATGCGTCCTGATGGCAGCGACCAGGAACGAGTGACTTCTGACAGCTTCAATAATTGGTTCGCGCATATTTCGCCAGACGGCAAGTGGATGGTCTTTTTGACTTATGACAGGGATGTCACCGGACATCCGGGGGGCAAGGATGTAATGCTGCGCCTGATGTCGCTTGGCGGCGAGAAGAAGATCACCGTCCTGGCCAAGCTGTTCGGTGGACAGGGTACCATCAATGTCCCTTCCTGGTCGCCCGACAGCCAGCGCCTGGCCTTCGTCAGCTACCACTCATTGTGGTAGGAACTCAACAGGACGCCGTGCCCACCAACGTCTGCCGGAGTGTTAGCCAACTTGCCCAAGGGGCTGGGAACCGAAGTTGGCCCAATTTCGTAAGGTGCTGTAGAGTTGGTGCCCAAACGCCGAAGCCAAGGAGCAAGTCGATGAACAAACATTGGACCGACCTCTGTCGAGGATTGTTGCTGCCCGCGCTGGTGGCGATCTGCGGGTGCAACATGGTGGGCGATCGTGTGTCCCCGGGCGAAACGCGCAGGGAATCGAAGATAGTGCCGCTCGGCGCCGCTACGTCGGCGCAGGTGAGTCTGAACATGAAAGCCGGCGAGCTTAAAGTCGAGGGCGGCGCAATGCAACTGATGGTTGCGGACTTCACTTACAACGTGCCGGAATGGAAGCCGGAAGTGAATTATGCGGTGAACGGGGGCGCGGGGAACCTGGAGGTGGAGCAGCCGGGGTCAGGCTCCTCGACGGGCAATACCCGGAACGAGTGGGACGTGCACCTGAGCGATAAGACACCGATGGATATGACCGTGAACATGGGCGCCGGCCGCGCAACGTTGACGCTCGCCGGGCTGGCGTTGGGTCGGTTGGAACTGAACATGGGCGCCGGTGAGACCACGGTGGATCTGACGGGCAATTGGAAGAAGGATCTCTCCGCCCAAATCCACGGCGGCGTGGGCAAAGCGACGATCCGGCTGCCTAGGGACGTGGGTGTGCATGTGATCGCGCACGGCGGACTGGGGGCGATCAACGCCAGCGGCTTCCAGAAACAAGGCGACGCATACGTCAACGACCAATACGGCAAGTCGCCGGTAACGCTCCGGATCGAGGTCGAGGGCGGCGTGGGCGAGATCGACTTGGCGTTGGGCGGAGAGCCACCCGCTGCGTAAACGCCGCTCGCGATCCATCAAGCGGCTTTCGGGAGCGTTTCCGGAGTTTCTTCCGGAAGTATTTCAAACGTTGTCTCGATCTTCGCGGTCTTGGAAATCATAGCGCCCACCGAGCAGTACTTGGTTTCCGAGAGATGGATGGCGGCCTTCACTGCCTCGGGGTCGATATGGCCGCGCAGCCGGTGTTTGATTTCCACACGAGTAAAGTAGGCGGGCGGCTCGGAGTTTTGGTCACCGCGCAGTTCGATGCTGTAAGCTGTTACCTCCTGCCGCTTTTTCCGCAAAATACTGATGACATCAAAGGCCGTGCAGCCGCCCAGCGCCAGCAGCGCAAACTCGATTGGCTTGGGCCCGCTGTGGCCGTCGGCGTCGTCCATCACGAATGCGTGGCCAGTGCCCGACTGGGCCACGAATTGGCGACCCGTCCCTTCCACGGTGGTCAAACACAATTTACCTTCAATCATTGCTCACCTCATCCTCTCCAGGCGCTGGACACGCCCCCATTCTCCGCGAGGTCGGGAAGCCTGACCGGCGGTGCAGCCGCAAAAGCCTTGGCCGCCGAAGCCGCACCGTCGAGGCATTTCCCTCACCTCGTGTGTATGAATGCAATTTGCGTGGCGAAGTAACGGAAAAGTCTTGCGCCGGCGCGGATTGCGACTTTATTACCGCGCTATTCTGTCAGGTATCGGCCAAACTGTCCCCCAACCTTAACTTCTGCACTTTCTTAGGCTCCAACTCGTGTTTCGTAGAATCCTTCTTGGGTTGCGGCTCGGCCACTCTGTGCAACCCAAGAATCGCGATTGAGCGATGGTAGGGTGTTCCTGAGATGGTGGAAAGATCGTTTGCCGCGAGCCGTGGTTAATCCGGGTGAGGTCGCGACTCCATTGCGGTCAAGATTCAGGGGTCCA
>Ga0187860_1000661_pt1 | contig 32403 bp, 23 predicted proteins | sample June2016WEW_10_4_FD_132981 | JGI IMG/M metagenome (GOLD analysis project Ga0187860, IMG submission 132981) | Peatland microbial communities from SPRUCE experiment site at the Marcell Experimental Forest, Minnesota, USA - June2016WEW_10_40 | ecosystem: Environmental > Terrestrial > Soil >...
CGAGCCTGTGTGAAAACTCCCTGACTCGGAAAAACTTCGCTCACAATTGACTTATGACGCGTTTTGATGGAGTGCCGAGGCAGATTCAATGGTCCAAAAATGAGTTTTCACACAGGCTCTCGCAAGCCTGTGTGAAAACTCCCTGACTCGGATAAACTTCGCCCACAATTGACTTATGACGCGTTTTGATGGAGTGCCGAGGCAAGATTCAGTGGTCCAAAAATGAGTTTTCACACAGGCTCTCGCTGCAGGCAACGCGGGATGGGGTCTCTGGTTCCGCTTCGCGGTTCACGTCGTTTGGTCCCGCGTGCCTGAGCTCTGGTCGTCGTAAAAAAGTGCCAGCAGAAGTGCCAGCAAACACCCTTCTAATGGGGTTAAACCGGGTTACCGGGAGTAGTGACGGAGTTACGCTTGACAGGGAACGTAACTCCATTAAAGTCAGGGTGTCAGCGATGACATAGACGATTGATTTCGAGTGGCTTGTGGAAGGCGAGACGCGTCCGATTCCGACCCTCGCCTCCAGTTTTTGATTTTTCAGCAGCAAGGAGTTGCGGAGTCGGAAGGGTAAACTGTCAGTAAACCGGCCAGTGCAACCACCACTTGCCACAATTCGACCGAACTTCACGACAACTCGCCCACAGCGCCTTAACGCGTTGTTCCCAGACTGGCTCATGATTCAAAACGCGAAAGGCACCGTTTATGAATCAGCGGTATTCTCGTCAGCGCGGGGAAACTGCGGGCGCTGGGCAAGCCCAGGCCGAACGCGGTGAAATTCTTTAGCTACATCGAATTGATCACTCTGCTGGCTGACCCTGATTGGCTGGACGAAGCGACGAAAACCATCGGCCAATACTGGCGGCGCAAGAACGCCAGGCGGAATGGTAATTGCGAGACAGAGTAAGCCAGTTTTGTGAGTGGAGAGCGGAGCAACGCCGTGGGTAAAAGGAGCGGCGCGAAGAAAACGGGTTTTCTCTGTCATTCCTACTGGCCGGAAAAACTTGCCCACGGGCGGAATATTGTGTTAGGAGGCTGCGGTTTGGTCAGCTATACGACGGCTGGTTCGTATAGCGGAAGCCACGGAGGTGCTGTCTTCGCCTCCGGGAGAAACAGGGCTTGGAAGCCAAAAAGCATTGAAAACACCCCCTTTGCCAGAGGAAGAACGAGGGCGGAGCGGAAAAGGACTTGCAAATCTGTGGAGCAGGAAGAAAATCACGACAAGGGCCTGCGCTTGTCGTGGGCAAGAAACCAAATGGGAAATATCAATTGTACGTGGCTTGAGCATAAGACAACAGGACTTTTATTAATTTACATATGATCAGAGTCGGTATTTTATACTTCCAATCCACAACAGAGGAGAAACTAAGATGAAACGGAAATTCATTATACTAGTCAACTGCCTGATACTTGTGTCTTTATGTGGGTGCGTCGCTACGTTAATAGGTGAGAAAACTGCGTCAGCTGCAGCTCCGCCGAAGATCGACAACTTTAGTTTTGATCTATCGACACCAGGGGCGGATACGGGCAAGTTAATAGTTCAATGTAGACAACCTACTTACCAGATGGCAGTTGCAAAATATGCTATCAAAATCGACTCCAATCCTCCACTGGTCGTTTCTAAGCAAAGTGATACCGATGTGAAACTTGACGCCGGTAAGCACTCTCTTAAATTTTATGCTGTGTCGAGTAACCCAGAAGAAAGTGAAAAGGTTTCTTTTGGCGAGCCCACCAAAAGAGAAATTGTTATAATTAAAGATCAAGAGCAAAAGCTAAAATACACTGGACCATATCGGTTGTTTGGTGAAGGCAAGGTTGAGGTAATTCAATAAATGAGTGATAATTTAGGAGATAATGGCAGCATTTCCAAGTGAGATTGTCGTCCATCCACTTGAGCACATCTTGATAATTCGGCCGTTGATTTCCTGTATTGAATCGCTGTAAATAAGACCCCTTGTGAAAATGGGGGGAAGAAATCCAACTCCGGTTGTTTTCGGATCGAGAAAGATTTGCACCTTAGTCTCTTAGTCGGCGGCGTTTGGCCTGCTTTCGTGCCCGACGGAGTTGGCGACGCGAGCCGCGGAGACGCCGGTTCCGGTTTCAGCCCGCAGTGACGTCGCGGCAGGCGGCTGGTGGTCCCTGGGCGCAATGCCCGCGCCGGCTTGGGACGGTAATTCGAATTCCAGCCACTGTAACTCCAAGCCGGACGGCAACGGATAAAACCAATTATGAAAAAACTGGGAATCCTCATACGAGGAAAGCACTCACTTTATAAATGCCTCCCTTTTGCTCTGGCGGCGATGGTCCTCGTGGTGACGGGCTGTCCGCACAATGAATACATTGTCCAACTCAATCCGCGAGGCAACAGCATCGAGCGCACGCTGGTCTTTTACTGTGAGGACGGTGTGAACTCAAAAACTGGCACCCCCAATTACCAATCCTTTGGCACGAATGAACTGGCGGCGATCACCGCCCTGTATCCGGCACAGAACCTGACCAACGACGGCAAGCGTTACCGTGTCCGGGGTGAATTTACCAATGTACTGCCGGATGATGTCGGCGGCGCGGGCGTTTATACCAATCTGACCACCAGCCTGGGCGAGGCGGGCTTCTACACCGAGCGGTTTCGCGGCAATGACGATCTGGCCGGCATGTCCGAACGGCGCTTCAAGGCGGCCGACCACTTGACGGACCTGCTCACCGGCTGGAGCCAAATGGCGTTGGGGCGGGAACCCGGCTATCACAAGTTGCGCCAGTTTTTGGATGGGGATTTTCGGCGCGATCTCAAGAATCTCAGCGCGTATTGGTGGGAGGGGCAACTTGCCAGCGGTTACAAAACCAATGCGGATGAGGAGTTTGTCGCGCGGTTTGGCCAGTACCTCCTCGAACGCGGATATTTCAACACCAGAGAATTCCCCGGCTTGTTCAGCGCGGTGTCCGCCGATGACAAGTCGGCATTGTTGCGCCAGATTCAACGGCTGGTGGCGCGCAAAATGGGCGTGTCGGACTCCAAACCCGTGCCCGCCTCGCTCGCCTTTCTGGCCGACGAGACAACGATGAAAAAATCGTTTGATAACTATCTTGCCGGCACGGAGCTTTACCGCGCCAGGCTCAGGCAATGGAAGAAGGACAGGAAACTGAAGCCCGACCTCAAACAACCGCAGGCAGTGGATCTGGCGAGTGAAGCGGTCATGAACCTGATTGAACTGGAGCAGTTTGACCAGACGGATCATCTGGTTGTCCGGTTGTCGCTGCCGTCGCCTCCCGGGCACAGCAATGGCCGCTGGGATGGGGCGCTCAAGCAGGTGGTTTGGGACACAGCCATCGCGGAGCGCACGAAGACAAACCAATGGCCCTTTGCTTGTTATGCCACTTGGACACAAGCCAACGAAGAATTTCAAAAGGAACATCTCGGCAAGGTGGCATTGGCCGGGGATGAACTTGCGCAGTACTGCCTTTGGCGGAGCAGTCAGGATACGGAGCGGGGCGGTGATTGGGACGCGTTTCTGACCGGCCTGCAGCCCGGCACCAGGTTGCTGGAGCGACTGGCTGCCTTCCGGTTCTCCGGTGAACCGGAGTCGGCGGATACAAACAGCCAGCCGAAGCTTCCCAGTTCCTCCGTCTATCCGCGCGGACTCCTCAAAACCGCGCTGCAACAGCCCGCCAGAACACAAACTGAATAACAACCAACGCTTGAACCAAGCAACCAGGAGACCAAATCAAACACTGCCTCTTTTTTGGTTGTCTCGCGCTATAACGTGATATGCTGCTCCGGCGTACTCAGCGCGCATCTTGCGCGACATCGCCGCCAATCCTGCCCACCCAGCCTCCACACGCCAACTCGTTTGCCCGTTGGGCGGGACCGCCCCCTTGGTAGAGCCTGACAGAGTCAGCCTGTCTCCCGTTCAACGTTTGACCGGTTTGAAGAACTGGCGATTGCGCAGGGAGTGTTTCCAGTTAAACCACGAACACAGGTAATAATTCTCCAAAAACCGGGCCAGGGAGGGCCACGTTTCCAGCAAGAGCCGACGCAGGCGCAGCTCCAATGGCCGCCTCCCCTTGGCGGGGTCTGCCTGTCCCCCCCAACGCGGCACATAGTCGCTCTGTTGGGGGAAGGTTTGGAACACTGGCATTTCAGCGGTCTTGCGTGCTACGACCATCAACAAGACCGGGTAGCGGTTGGTCATGGCGACGCGATCTTTCAAGACCGCCGGATCGGTCACTTCAAACCACCGCGCGCGCGGCGAGTACTCCACCGCCAGCATTCGGCGCATTTCAAAGCCGTGGAGGGGCGATAGTACCCGGAACCAAAGCTCCGGACTGAATTGATAAAAGCCATGTCCGAAGCAGTTGTTTGCTGGCGTGCCGAGAATCAGGTGCCCGCCCACCTTGACCATCTCCATGCAATTCCGAATCACGACGGGGAAGTTGATGGCGTGTTCGATCGTTCCGGCGTCGCACACGGCGTCAAAGCGCCCCTTCAAGGTATCCGGCACTGGTAAATTGAGATCGTGCACGAGGGTTGCGCCTTCAAAGCCCGAGGCGTCGAGGCTCTCCACCCGTTCGGCCCCCAGCGCTTCCAGGAATGTCTCCGCGTAGCGGCTGGAATCGTAGTCGAGCAGCTTGCCGCATCGGCTGGCATCCATCCCGGCCCAGCGAAGCAACTCCCGGGTTTCCTTGACGCCGGGATAGTAGTTGAGCCGGCCAAGAGTAATTGCATGCCGAAAACTCACCCCGTCGCGGTGGCACGTTAGCAGGAACCGCCCAAACTGGGTATCAATTGCCATAATCTGATGTCATAGGCATCTGTTCGCGGATGACGAAGTCTCAGGGCTGTCAACGAGTGAACTGCTGTCGGAGCGCGCCGGCGGCGGCAGCCAATTCCCGCTCATGGGCCAAACCGGCCTGGTGCCTGAGTTCACGCCTTTGCACTTTGGCGAGCGTTCCAGCATCCATCATGAACACAGGATAAACCCCAGTGCGAGCGAAACGCAAGAATCCCGTCCGAGCCTTCCCGGGAGCATCCGCATTCCGCCCACGGCGCGCAGCCTTCAGCCGCTCCAGTGTCCGAGAACCCAGACGCTCTGGAATCTTCCTTTGCGCCTCGCTTTGTCAACGTTGCTGCGGGTCACAGACCCGCGCGCCGATAGGTTTGCAATCCCGGGCAGTGTCAGGATGCGCCCCCCCCTGCCCTGTCCTTGCACAATCGCCTTGCGACCCCACTCCGGCACCTGTAAAATCAATGCCGCTGTATGGCAGCCATTGGCCGATTCCAAAAAGCGGACGAAATCTTCCACGCCAAGGTCGTGGATGGTGAATTATACCGGCTGCGGGGAGATGTTTTCGGGTCGCCTTCATTCGACCGCAAACCCATTTCACCGAAAGGCGTGCGAACGCTCACCCCGGTCGTTCCGTCAAAAATCATCGCCGTCGGCCTCAACTATGCCGACCACGCGCGCGAGAGCGGGAAGCCGCTGCCCAAGGAACCCCTGTTCTGGTTCAAGGCCGCCACGTCGCTTATCCCGGATGGCGGCAAGATTGAAATCCCGTTCCCGAATCATCGCACGGATTTCGAGGCGGAACTGTGCGTCGTGATTGGCCGGCGGATGCGGAACGTAACGCCCTCGGCCGCCGCCCGATATATTCTGGGCTTCACCTGCGCGCAGGACATCAGCGACCGCACGATTCAAAACGCTGAAACCCAGTGGGCGCGGTGCAAATCATTCGACACCTTCACGCCGCTGGGGCCGTATGTGGAAACGAAGATTGACCCGCACGATCTGACCATCCAGCTTTTCCAGAACGGCCAGTTGCGCCAGAACTCAAACACCAGCCAGCTTATTTTCAACTGCTATCAGCTCGTCAGCTTCGTCTCGACGAACCTGACGCTGCTGCCCGGCGACATCCTTCTCACCGGCACACCCAGCGGCGTCGGGCCGATCAAATCGGGCGACCGGCTGGAAGTGCGGATTCAAGGGCTGACGCCGCTGGTGAACACGGTGAAGTGAAGCCTGCCTTTTAGACGCACCAACCAGATCAACTGGTCATCGTTGTGGAAGCCTGCACGAACCTGGCTAATCCCACCTGGTTTCCGCTGCAAACCAACACCCTCACCGGCGGCGCGTCTTACTTCAGCGATCCCCAGTGGACGAATTACCCCGGCGGTTTCTACCGCCTCCGCTCGCCGTGAGTGAAATTCTCTGTGTCTTGGAGTTGACCATCCGCCTTTGACAGGATTAAGTTTGCCCTGATGAAAGCGGAGATTGAGCCGATGCAGCAACCGGTCCATAAAGTGGTCGGTCGTCCGCTCACCATGTCCCGCCGGCTCGCCCATCTGGAAGACCTGGCCGGCTTTCTCAAAAAACACGCGCATGGATCATTCGCCCAAGCCGGGGGAGATTACTTCCCGATTCGAAAAATTGTTGGCCGCCCTCGCCGCTGACCGCGTTGATTTCGCGGTCGTCGGCGGACTGGCGGTCATCTTCAACGGTTATCCGCGTCTGACCCTTGATGTGGACATCCTCGTTCGCGATGCGCCGGAAAATCTCCGCAAACTGCTGGATTGCCTTGCGGGCTGGGGGGAAGGCTGGGCGCGTGAACTCAAGCCGGAGGATTTTGTGTCTCAGGAAGGCGCGATCCGCGTGATTGAGGAATTCGACCTCGACATCTTCACGCGGATGAGCGGCAAATCGCTCGAAGATTTTCGCCCACGCCTGCGCTATCTGGAAACTGGCGGTGTCCGCATCCCGTATCTTTCGCCCGCCGACCTCGTTTTTCTCAAACAGGATTCCTGGCGCGACAAGGACAAGTTGGACGTGCAGGCCATGCGGGAAATCATCGCGCGCGAAAGCCATTGACCGGCTTCAGCCAGTCGCGCTGCAAAATAAAATTCTTCGTTCCTTCGCTCCTTTGTGTTTAATCTTCCCGCCGCATGAAGTGGTCCAAAACATTACTTCCGACCCTCCGCGAAGCTCCGGCTGACGCGGAGATCGCCTCCCACAAACTTCTGCTGCGCGCCGGCTTGATCCGCAAACTCGCCGGCGGCGTTTACACCTTTTTGCCACTCGGTTTACGCGCCTTGCGCAAGGTCGAACAAATCGTCCGCGAGGAAATGGACCGCTCGGGCGCGCTCGAAATGCTCATGCCCGCGCTCCAGCCGCCGGAAATCTGGCAGCAAAGCGGCCGTTACGAAACCGCCGGCAACGTGCTGTTCAAATTGAAGGACAGCGGAAACCGCGAATGGGTCTTAAGCCCGACGGCCGAGGAAGTCATCACCACCATCGCCGCCAGCGAGATCAATTCCTACCGGCAGTTGCCAAAGAATTTTTACCAGATCAGCGTGAAGTTCCGGGACGAAATCCGTCCGCGTTTCGGGCTGATGCGCGCCCGCGAGTTCATCATGAAGGACGCCTACAGTTTCGACGTGAGCGACGAGGCGGCCCAGGTCTGTTACCAGAAAATGTACGACGCCTATGCGCGCATCTTTGCGCGGTGCGGGTTGAAGGCGTTTCCGGTCGAGGCCGACACGGGCGTCATCGGCGGGAAATGTTCGCACGAGTTCATGGTGCCGGCGGAGACCGGCGAGAACGAAGTCGTTTATTGCGAAGCCTGTAGTTACGCGGCGAACATTGAGAAAGCCACGAGCGGCGTCGTCACCATCGAGGCGTTGAGCAAGGCGCCGTTCAGCGTTCCGGCCAATCGCCAGATCAAGACACTTGTCTATATCGCCGACAGCAAGCCGGTCATCGTTTTGATTTGCGGCGACGACCAGTTGAACGAAGCCAAGCTCGCGGGCATCATCGGCACCACGATTTTCCGCGCGGCCACCGCCGAAGAAATCTTTGCCGCTCTCGGCGCGCATCCCGGCAGCTTGGGTACGGTGGGTGTGAAGAACATTTCGGTTTACGCCGATGAACGATTGCGCGGCGCGAACAGCATGACCACCGGCACGAATGAAGACGGTTTTCATTTCCACAACGTCTCCATCGAACGCGACATCAGCGTGACGCAGTGGTTCGATTTGAGGACGGTGACCGCCGGTGAACCCTGCGTCAAATGCGGCAAGCCGTTGAAAATCCGCCGCGCCATTGAGGTGGGCCACGTGTTCAAACTCGGCACGAAATACAGCGAAAAGCTCGGCTCCACGTTCCTGGCTGAAGACGGCCAGCGTCGGCCCTGCGTGATGGGCTGCTACGGCATCGGCGTGACGCGCACGTTGCAGGCGGTCATTGAACAGTGCAACGACAAAGACGGCATCATCTGGCCGGTCAGCGTCGCGCCCTACACCGTTTGCATCACGCCGCTCAGCATCGCGCCCGAGGGCGCCGTCATGAAGCTGGCCGAAAAGATCTACGCCGGCCTCACCGCGCGCGGCGTGGAGGTGATCCTCGACGACCGGGACGACCGGCCCGGGGTGAAGTTCAAGGATTCTGAGCTGGTCGGGTTCCCGATCCGGATCGGCATCGGCGAGAAATCGCTGGCCAAAGGCGAAGTGGAACTCAAGCCGCGCGCCGGGGCGATGATTCCTGTAAAGCCGGACGAAGTGGTGGAAAGAGTTTTGCAGCTCATCAAAGACTCGATGCCGGCGGAATAGTCCAACTGCCGATTGTGTTTTCATGGGCCGCGCGAACAGACGCATCCTTGTGCCATGAACGAGTCACTCGAAACATTCCGGCATTGGTTCTGGGTTTCCCTGGTGATGTTTCTTTTTTACGTCTGGCTCCTGTTTCTCAAGACGCGCAGACCCCAGACGTGGCTCCGCTACAATTCCGCCGAGGCGGCTATCTGGTCGCGCCTCGGCCTGCCGCGAGGCCTTGTGGAGTCGGCGCGCCGTTTTGGGGCGAGCCGACTATCGACCGTGTGCCTCTGGATGCTCGTCGTTGCGTTCGCCCTGCTGGCGTTCCTCAATGCCGGCGCGTATGTTTACTTCAAGGCCCGCATTCCACCCCATCGGCAGCCGATCCATCTGAATCCGGCGCCGGCCGGCCGGCCGAAGCCTGCCACCGGGAGTGGCGGCGTCCCGAAAACGCCGCCCTAAACCGTATCCATTCAGTCGCAGGGGAGCGCACGCGCCCTCGCGTGCAGTGGTTGGCGCCTCGCCAACCACTTTTGAGCCGTATGGCCAGTCACCATTCAGTGATTGCGTTGCGTCCTCGCGTGTTCCGACCGGCGCCTTCGCCGGTCGGTTCGATCGCAGCAGCACGAACTGAATGGTGCGACTGGCTCCGAAGCTCCAAGTGGTGGACGAGGGGGCCCGCCACCGCACCCGAGGCGGGTGCGCTCCCCAGAAGGAATCGTTCCGGCCAAGCGGTCTCTGATTTGTGCGCTTGCCAAACGCGCGGGCGCCTTTAGATTACCCGTCCACTTGATTGTGGAATTATGCAACTTATGAACCTGAGCGTCATTCAGGCAATGGGCACCCCAACCCAACCGGGACAGCAACCGCCGCCGTTTTGGACAAGTCTGGTCCCCATCGCCCTGCTGATCGTCGTTTTCTACCTCGCCCTCATCCGCCCGCAGCAGAAAAAGGCCAAACAGCAGGCCGAACTGCTCAAGTCCGTCAAGCCCGGCGATAAAATCGTCACCTCCACCGGCATCCTGGGCGTCGTGATCACGGTCAAGGAAAAATCGGTTTCCATTCGCTCCGCGGACTCCAAACTGGAGATTACCAAGTCCGCCATCGGGGAAATCCTCGAACGTGGCGGCGACTCAAGCGAATCCTAGCCCTCTCCCCATGAATCGGAATCATTTCTGGAGACTGGTGATCATCCTGGGCGTCGTCGCCTGGTCGATCGTGGAAATGTTTCCTCCGACGAATCGTGATCTGGTGCAGTTTTTCAGGGGGCGCGCGGTGAACCGGGACGCGACGTTCGCGACGATTTTTGCCAGGGCGCAGGAGTTCGGGAAATCACGGCCTGACCGGGGCTACGAAAACGTCCAGGAAGCCGTCGGCACGAATGATCTGACCCGATATTTCCCATTCTTCGAGGCGCAAAACGAACCGCATCCGACGGCTTACATTTTGAACCGGCTGCAGCGCGAGGCGGCGGGCCGGATCAAACTCGGGCTGGACTTGCAGGGTGGAGTTGCGATCACCGTTCAACTGACGAACCGGCTGGACAGCGCTTCGGGCGAGGGCGATACGAACCAGTCGGCGAACGCGCAGATCAATCCGGCCGCGCTGTCGCAGGCGGTCGAGGTGCTGCGCAAACGCGTGGACAAATTCGGCGTGGCGGAACCGGTCATTCAACCGGAGGGCATGGACCGGGTCCTGATTCAACTGCCCGGCCTTTCGCATGCGCAGATGGAGAGTGCCAAGGAGACCATCCAGAAGGTGGCCTACCTGGAATTCCGCCTGGTGCACGAAAAGAGCGCGGAGTTGTTGCAGCAGGGAGTCGTTCCGCCCGGATACCAGGTTCTGACCATGAGCCGGACCCGTGAAGACGGCCAGAAGACCACGGACAAGTTTCTCGTCAGGAAGCGGGCGGAAATGGTGGGCGGAATCGAACGGTCCGGCGTGACGCGCGACAACATCGGCCGGGCGGAAATTGCCTTCACGCTGGATTCCCAGGCGGCAGGCACGTTCGCGAGGATCACGCACGACAATGTGGGCCGCGAACTTGCGATCATCCTGGATGGCGAGCTGCAATCGGCTCCCCGGATCAACACGCCGATCGAGAATGGAAGCGGGGTGATCGAAGGCGATTTCACCGACCAGGAAGCCTTTGCCCTGGCCAACGTGCTTCAAAATCCGCTGAAGACGCCGGTTTCCATCACCAGCTTGAGCGAGGTGGACCCGACGCTGGGCAAGGACTCGATTCACAGCGGCATCAAGGCGGCCATCATCGGCGTCATCCTGGTGGCGCTGTTCATGGTGGTTTACTACATGCTCGCCGGACTGGTGGCGGACACGGCGTTGATCCTCAACATCGTCATCCTGGTTGGAGTCATGTGTTCCGTGGGCACCACGTTCACTTTGCCCGGCATCGCCGGCGTCGTCCTGACCATCGGCATGGCGGTGGATGCCAACGTGCTGATCTTCGAACGCATTCGTGAGGAATCAGGCAAGGGCAAATCCCTGCGTGGCGCGCTGAATGCCGGCTATGACCGCGCGTTCGGCACGATTTTCGATTCCCACGTCACGACCCTCATCTCGTCCGTGATCCTGATTTTCATGGGCACCGGCTCGGTCAAGGGATTCGGCATCGCGCTGACGATCGGTGTCGCGGCCAGTTTGTTCACGGCGCTGGTCGTGACGCGATTGATTTTCGATTTCCTGATCACGAAGAATCTGATCACGAAGCTGCCCATGCTGCACATCATCCGGGCGGTGCGGATCGATTTCATGCGCTGGGCGATTCCAGCGTTCGCGGCGTCGTGGTTGCTGATCCTGGTGGGCAACAGCTACGGCATTTTCGTCCGCGGGCACGATGTCCTGGGCGTGGAATTCTCCGGCGGTGAAACCATCACCCTGAACTTCGACCAGCAACACAAGGTTTCCCAGGAAAACGTGCGCGCCGCCGCGGCCAGGGTCGTTCCCGGGGAAGTCCTGGTTTCGTACCAGCGTGATGTTTCAACAGGCAGGGAAACGTTGCGTGTCACGGCCCGTACGTTCGACAAATCGGGCACACAAGCCGGCGTCGGCCGCAAGATTCTCCAGGAACTCCGGACGGAATTTCCTGAAGCGCAATTCCCCGACCAACCGCTCAGCACCGACAACGTCGGGCCCACCGTCGGCCAGGAAATCCAGGAGACGGCCGTTCTGGCTTCCCTGCTCGCGATGCTGGGTATTTTGTTTTACGTGGCGTTCCGTTACGAGTTCTCCTTCGCCGTCGGCGCCGTCATCGCGATCATTCATGATATTTTCATGACGCTCGGCATTTATTTTATGGCCGGGCGGGAACTCAACGCCACGACGGTGGCGGCCGTGCTGACGATCATCGGGTTTTCCATCAACGACACCATTGTGATCTTCGACCGCATTCGCGAGGATTTGAAGCTCGGCGTTCGCGGCACGTTCAAGGAGGTCATGAACCAGGCGCTCAACCAGACCCTGAGCCGGACCATCATCACCTCCGGCACGGTTTTCATTGCCACCGCGTCGCTGTATATCTTTGGCGGCAGCGTGATCAACGACTTCGCCTTCGCGTTCCTGGTCGGCATCGTCACCGGCACCTATTCGAGCATCTACATCGCCAGCGCGTTTGTGCTGTGGTGGCACAAGGGCCAGCGGCCGAAGATCGGGGCCTCGCAGCAACTCACCGCCGAAGCGGTTCCATCGCCTGTGCGGGGATAGCCGCCCACTGCCATGCTTGCAGTGGTCGAGAGAATCATGGGTTGGCATTGGTTCGGTTTCATCGCGTTCGTCCTGACATTCCTGGCCCTCGATCTCGGCGTCTTTCATCGGCGCGCGCGCGTCGTCCGTTTCAAGGAAGCATTCCTCTGGACCGTCCTGTGGTTTTCCCTCGCCATGCTTTTTGCCCTCGCCCTCAAGCCCGCGCGGGGCGAAAAGGAGTCGCTGGAATTCCTCACCGGCTACCTGATCGAGCTCTCCCTCTCGATGGACAACGTCTTTGTGATCGCCCTCATTTTCGCCTATTTTCGCATCCCGCTGGAGCACCAGCACCGGGTCCTGTTCTGGGGCATCCTCGGGGCGGTGACCCTGCGCGGGATGATGATCGCCGCCGGCGTCGTGCTCATCGACTCGATCCACTGGGTGCTCTACCTCTTCGGAGTGCTCCTGGTCTGCAGCGGTGTCCGGATGGCGTTGGTCAAAACGGACGTGCAGCCGGAAAAAAACATCGTCATCAGATGGGCGCGCTGGCTCTATCCCGTGACGAGCGAACTCGACGGACAGAAATTCCGGACGCGCTGGAACGGGCGCATGGCGCTCACGCCGCTGGCGCTGGTCCTCCTGATGGTGGAAACCACCGATCTGATCTTCGCCCTGGATTCCATTCCGGCGGTCTTTGGCGTCACGCTCAAGCCGTTCATCATTTTCACATCGAATGTCTTCGCGATCCTGGGATTACGTTCGCTGTACTTCATGCTGGCGAGAGCCCTGGGGTATTTCCGTTATTTGAAATACGGCCTGTCTCTCGTGCTCATGTTCGTGGGGGTGAAAATGTTGATCGATCCGCACGACCAGCCGGCTCGCTGGTTTCAGGCAAAGCTGCCGATCGGCCTGTCGCTGGCGGTCGTGGCAGGCATCATTTTATGTTCCGTCGTCCTCTCCGTGGCCGCGGCGGGGCGTGAGAGAGAACTGTGAGATTCCACTGGTCATTGGCGCCGCCACAACCGTTGCTCGCAGGGCAACTGGCGAAGGCGCTGAACCTTTCGCCGCTGCTCGCCCAGTGCCTCCTCAACCGCGGCCTGAGCGAGCCGGCGCAGATCAAGGGCTTCCTCCAGCCGCGCCTCAAACAACTGGCCGATCCGTTCCTGCTGCCGAACATGGCGGCCGCGGTCGAGCGCCTCTTTCAAGCTCGCGAACGCAAGGAATCACTGGTGGTTTTTGGGGATTACGACGTCGATGGCGTCACCTCGACGGCGCTTCTGGTGGAGGTCCTGAACCGGCTGGGCTGGAGCACACACCACTACCTGCCGCATCGATTGGAGGAAGGCTACGGCTTGAGCCGGGATGCCGTTGAAAACTGCCTGCAGAAATTCCCCATTCGGCTGCTGCTGGCGGTGGACTGCGGTTCGACCGCGGCGGACACGATCGCCTGGCTGAAACAGCGCGGGGTCGATGTGATCGTGCTGGACCATCACCAGATTTCGAATCCCGCGCCGGAGCCGGTGGCGCTGGTCAATCCGCAACTGAGTTTGAGCGCAGAGTGTGGCGCGGCAAGCGACTCAAACACGGCGGCTTCCGCCCTGCCCCGCCCGCCGCAAGCCGCAAGCCAAACCGAACTCTGCTCCGCCGGGCTGGTGTTCAAACTCGCGCACGCTCTCGTCAAGCGCGGTCGCGAGACCGGTCTGCCCGGCGCCGCTGACTTTGACCTGCGCCCCCTGCTGGATCTGGTTGCGCTCGGAACGATTGCCGACATTGTCCCGTTGACCGGGGAGAACCGCATTCTGGTGTCGGCCGGGCTGGACCGGCTGAACGCCACTCACCGAGCCGGCCTGGCGGCGCTCAAAAGTGTCGCCCAAACCCCTGCCCGGCTCGGCACGTACGAAGTCGGATTCCAACTCGGGCCCCGCCTCAACGCCGCCGGGCGGCTCGAAACCGCCGAAGAGGCGCTCCGCTTATTGATGGCGCGCGATCCTGCGGAAGCGATTCCCCTTGCCCGGAACCTCGATTCACAAAATCGCGAACGGCAGAAGATCGAACGCGGCATCGTCGAACAGGTGGTCGGCGCGCTGCGGGCAACATTCAATCCCGACACCGACCTCGTCATCGTGGAAGGCCGCCTGTTGTGGCACATCGGGGTGCTGGGCATCGTCGCCTCGCGTGTGGTGCAGGAGTTTTACCGGCCCACCCTCATCGTCGGCGGCGAAGGCGACGAATGGCGCGGTTCGGGCCGGAGCATCCCCGGGTTTGATCTGGCCGCGGCGCTGCGCGAATGCGACGACCTTCTGCTGAGTCACGGGGGCCACGCGATGGCCGCCGGGTTGAGCATTCGAGCCGAAAACCTCGATGCCTTCCGTCTCCGTCTCAACGAGATCGCCCGCCGCACGATGAATCCCAAAGCCCTGCAGCCGCCGTTGCGCCTGGACGCGGAAGTGGGCCTGGACGAGGTGACCCTGGATGGACTGGCCCATCTGGAGTGTTTGCGACCGACCGGACAGGGCAATCCGGCTGTGCAGGTGTGCGCCCGCGGTCTGGCCCATCAACGCCCGTTGCAACGCATCGGAACGGAAAAGCAACACGTGAAAATGTGGGTGACCGACGGCATGACCACGCACGAGGCGGTCTGGTGGGGCGCCGGGAACAGGTCTCTGCCCGTGGGGCACTTCGATCTGTCGTTCGCGCCGCAGATCAACCATTTCAACAACCAACGGGCGGTTCAGTTGAAAGTGCTGGATTGGAGACCGGCAAAGTAGTCCAAGGTCCAAGGTCCAAGGTCCAAAGTCCAAGGTCCAAGGTCCAAAGTCCAAGGTCCAAGCGGTTCAACGATCCAACGATCCAGCAGTTTGGATAAGAACGAAACGCTTGCGTTCGCAACCTTTCCTCTGCAACCTGAACTCCGATTCATGACCTCCGCCATCATTGTTGCGGCCGGAAAGGGAACCCGGATGAGTCCGACTCAGGACAAACTGTTCCTGGAAATTGCCGGCAAACCGGTCGTCGTCCATACCTGGCAGCGGTTCGCCGAGGCGGAGTGCATCGATGACATTATCCTCGTCGTCCGTGATGGGATGCAATCCGCGTTCGAGGAACTGGCAAAAAGGTTCCAACTTGCAAAACCGTTTCGGCTGGTCGCAGGCGGTCCGGAACGGCAGGACTCCGTCTGGAACGGACTCGAAGCGGCCGGGGAGGAAACCGAAATTGTGGCCATCCAGGACGCCGCACGGCCTTGCACGAGCGGAAGATTGATTGCGGACACCGTCACGATGGCGCGGGAAAACGGCGCAGCCGTCGCGGCGCAGCCGGTAACGGACACCATCAAAGAGTCTGTGGACGGCAAATCGGTGACGCGCACGCTCGACCGTTCCCTGCTCTGGTCGGTCCAAACCCCGCAGACCTTCCGTATCGAGATCCTCCGTCACGCCTTGTCGGAAGTGCGGAACAGAGGCCTGCTGATCATGGACGACACGGCCGCCTGCGAATTGATCGGCCAACCGGTTCGACTGGTGGCCAGCGCCGAACCCAATCCCAAGGTGACGCGCCGCGAAGACTTGCCCTATGTCGAAATGCTGTTGCGCGATCGAGCTCCGGCTTGATTTCCAGGAGTCGTCCGCATTCCCGGATTCCCGCGTCGCCGCATCCCACCCCCAGCCGATTCCACCTTCTTGCAAACCGGCGGGTTGACCCTTATGGTGAGCCGGAACAGCATTTTGATGTTATGAAACGACGTTTGATCTTCGGGCTGGTGACGGTTTTGCTGGCGGTCAACCTGCTCATCGGCGCCCGGGTTTACACGCAGTCAGCCCAGGCCGCGCAGAAGGATTCCGCGTATCCCAACCTGAATCTTTTTTCGCAGGTGATGGAGAAAGTGCGGCGGGATTACGTGGACGGCCAAAATCTGAGTTATCAGGATCTGGTCTATGATGCGCTGAAGGGAATGATCGACAAGCTGGATCCGCACAGCGAATTCCTCGACCCGGAAAGATACCAGGAACTTCAGAACGATACGGAAGGACATTTCGGCGGCCTTGGGATCGTGATCGCGATGAAGGATAACTTCGTGACAGTCATCGCGCCCATGGAAGACACGCCGGGTTCCCGGGCCGGAATCCTCTCGGGCGACCGCATCGTCAAGATCGAGGGCAGGAGCACCGAGAACATGAATCTGCAGGATGCCGTCAACGTGCTCCGCGGCGATCCAGGCACGGAGGTGACCATCACGATCCTGCGCCCGTCCACGGGCCAAGTGAAGGACTACAAGCTGGCGCGCGCGATTATCAACGTGGACATGATCAAGGACATCAGCGGCAAGAAGGAATTTCCGCTCGGCGACGACAAGATCGGGTATGTCCGTCTCGTGCAATTCGGCGACAAGACCGGCGATGAACTGGAGGCGGCGTTGAAAAAGCTCAAGGCGCAGGGGATGCAGGCGCTCGTTCTGGATCTCCGCTGGAACCCGGGCGGGCTCCTCGACGAGGCGGTGGAGGTTTGCGAAAAATTCCTCCCGCGCAACCAGCTCGTGGTGTCCACCGAAGGCCGCAACGCCAGTCAGAACAGCGTTCGCCGCGCCAGCGGGCACGGGGATGAACTGCTCAACCGGGACGGCTCTCCGATGCCCATCGTCGTGCTCGTCAATCCGTGGAGCGCGAGCGCGTCGGAAATCGTCGCCGGCTGCCTGCAAGACCTGCATCGCGCCATCGTTCTGGGGGAACGGACCTTCGGCAAAGGCTCGGTCCAGAGCATTATTCCGCTCGATGACGGCTCCGCATTGCGGCTGACGACCGCCAAATACTATACGCCCAGCCACAAGGTCATTCACGAGGTGGGCATCACTCCCAACGTGATCGTCCCCGTCACCGACGACGAGGATCGCGACATGCAACTCAAGCGCACTCCGGGCGGGATGGAGACCCTCGATGAAACCAATCGCAATCGGGTGATGAACGAACGCGACCTCCAGTTGGACCGCGCCACGGACCTCCTCAAAGGCATCCTTCTCTTCACGGAACGATCGCCGGGTCGATCGGGTGGAACGGAGGGCAACATGGCGGCGCTGCAGAAAAGCGCGAAGTGAGAAGCGCGGGCGGACGGGGATCCCGGGCTCCGGTCCCTGCCCTCCCGCCTCGAGCGTCCCATGATCCTGCTTGCCTTCGAAACCTCCTGCGATGAAACCAGCGCCGCGGTGATTCAGGACGGTCGTGTTCTCTCGACCCTGGTGTCCTCGCAAATCCGGTTGCATTCGGAATACGGGGGCGTCGTGCCGGAACTCGCCGCGCGGGAGCATTTGCGGAACTGGATGCCGGTCGCCCAGGGTGTCCTGCGCGACGCGCGGGTTGCGCCCTCGCAGTTGGACGCCGTCGCCGCCACGCGGGGACCGGGATTGCCGAGCGCGCTGATGGTTGGGTTCAAGGCGGCCCAGGCGATGGCGTTCGCCCTGCAGCGGCCCTTTGTGGGAATCCACCATCATGAAGCGCACCTCTATTCGCCCTGGATCGCCGGCCATCCGCCCGCGGCGGATTTCGCGGCTTTTCAACCCAACGTCTCGCTCATCGTCAGCGGCGGCCACACGATGCTCGTGAAGGTCGAGAGCGAACTGAAACACCGCCTTCTCGGCGCCACGGTGGACGACGCCGCCGGCGAGTGCTTCGACAAAATCGGCAAGCTGATGGGCCTTCCCTACCCGGCCGGGCCGGAGATCGACCGGTTGGCGGAGCGCGGCAACCCGGGCGCATTCGATTTCCCGCGGCCAATGATCCATGATGTGAACGATGATTTCAGTTTCAGCGGATTGAAAACCTCCGTGCGCTATTTTCTCCGCGACCACCCCGGCCTCACGGAAGACCTTCAGGCTTTGAGGGACGTGTGCGCGAGTGTTCAGGCCGCCATTGTGGACGTGTTGGTGGCAAAGACGCTCCGGGCCGCCAGCCGGATGCGGGTTGGGTGCGTGACGGCCTCCGGGGGTGTGACGCGCAACAACTCCCTGCGCCTCCGGCTCAAGTCCGCCTGCGAACAGTCAGGTCTCGACTTGCGCCTGGCCCAGCCCGATCTCTGCACCGACAACGCGGCCATGATCGGAGTCCTGGCGGAACGCAAGCTCCTCCGCCAGGCAGGGGCGACGCAGGTGTTCGAGGAGGTTTTGCCCGGCTGGCAATTGGACGAGGCGCTGGAGGCTTAGTCGCGCGCACCCGACTGGCTGTGAACCGCGTGAGGCTCGCAGGGGGAGGACGGAGTTCCGCGATCAAGGCCTTTGACCCTTTCCTGATCCGATTCGTCCAGCAGATAGCGGATGGTGTCCAACAGCACGCCCAGATCCAATGGCTTTTCCATGAACACGTCTATTTCGACGGATCGGGCGCCTTCCGCCCGCCTTTGTCCGGCGCTCATCCCGATCACCGGCACCCGCGGTTGGATCCGATGAATCAGCTCCAAGGATTGTCTCCCGTCGCAGTCCGGCATATCGGCGTCAAACAACACCAGATCGGGTGAATTCGCCAGCGCCTGGTGGACCGCCTCCCATCCGCTCCCCGCGAGCAATACATTGTAATCCTCGGACTCCAGGACGCGTCCAACCATGTTGCGCACGGACTCATCCCTGTCGGCCAGAAGAATTCTCTTCTTCATCGTCGGTCTGCGAACAAAAAAATCCCTGTGGCCGGTGCGGGCAGGAACCAAGCCACAGGGCAGCGGTTATTTACCGCAAACTCTGGCCTTTTCCGGGTTCCCAGCCGTCTTGTGTATCCTGCGAAAGACGGCACAATCTTCCCTCTCACTGGCTGCTTCAAGTCCGGGTTTAATAAGGCCAATTCTGCTTCAAGCGGGAACCGTGCCAGCGCGCGAAGGAGCGTCAGCGCTTGATTGTTTCGGGATTTTTCTCCCGTCTCCGCCTGCGGAGAGAACGGTGTGGAAAAATTCCTTGCAGGTGTGATCATTTCCTTTGCGTCCGATGCCGTCGTTCCGTCGAGGGGCGCCCTTGCCAGACCTTCAAGGGCAGCCAGACCGGGTGTCCAGGGCCAATTCATGGCGGGGTGAGGACGGCCTCGTCCCCAGTTAGATTGCTGAAACTCCAGAGAACCGGGGACGAGGCCGTCCCCGCCCCGATATCGCCACCTTCGTGAATCAGCCCTGCCGGGTGTTGTCGCCGGCGAAACGGCGCTCGTATTGTCGGCGAACCCGATTTAAACTGTTCGGCGCTGATGAGTGGCGGCATCAAATTCAGGCTGGTGGCATTTGTTCTGGCGATGGGTTTGATGGTCAGCTTGATTGCCTGGACGGCGCACACTTCCTGGGAACGAATCACGGAATTGCAGCAGAAACTCACGTCCGTGCAGTTGAAAAGCTTCCAGATCGCGGACCATTTCCAACAGACCATTCTGGAGCTGAACAACACCGTTCTCCGTTACGGCGTGTCCCACGACCAGAATGACTGGACCCGGTTTGATGTCGAAAGCAAGGCCCTGGATCACTGGATCGACGAGCAGCGTCCGATCCTGCCCACCGAAAAGGAAAAAGGGATCCTGGACCAGATCAACGCGGCTTACGACGACTACATGGCCGCGGCGGGCCAGATCCACGCGCGGATCGACTCGGACTTGAAGCCCACGACTCACTTGAGTGATTTTGCCGCTTTTGAAAGACAATCCCAGCGGATTTTGAACCTTGCCTTCCAACTGGCGATGGCGCACCGCGAGTCGATGGACCAGTTTCTGGCGCGATCCAACAAGTCGCTCAGTTCCCTGCGCGTTTTGTTGCTCGGGTCGCTGCTCCTGTTGTTGTTCACCGGCTGCGGCCTGGCCGTGCTGGTGTATCGCGGAATGATCGCCCCGTTGCAGGTCAAATTGGTGGAGAGCCAGCAACTGGCCGAACGGCAGGAAAAGCTGGCCTCACTCGGAATGCTCGCCGCCGGAGTCGCGCACGAAATCCGCAACCCGCTCACCGCCCTGAAAGCGTGGCTGTTCATCCAACAAAAGCACTTGAAACCGGGCACAGGGGAATATGAGGACGCCAAGGTCATCAGCAACGAGATCAACCGGCTCGAACGCATCGTCCGCAACTTCCTCCTGTTCGCCAGCCCCTCCGAACCCCGCCTGGATGTCGTGTCCGCCGACCAGCCCCTGCGGGAAGTGCAGACCCTGCTGCAACCGCAATTGGAGAGGTTGAATGTCCGGCTGCACGTGGATGGCTCCGTGGCGGCCCATGTCCGCATCGACGCCGACCAGATCAAACAGGTCCTGATCAACCTGATCCAGAACGCCGCGGACAGCATCGGCCGGAACGGCGCCATCACCCTGCGCGTGCGGGTCGAGACAAAGCGTCTTTCGGACCGCGCGACAGACGTGGTTATCCTCGAAGTCGCCGACACCGGGGAAGGCATACCGCCGGAGGTCGAGAAGCGGCTGTTCGATCCGTTCTTCACGACAAAGGAATCCGGGACGGGACTCGGCCTGGCGATCGCCGCGCGCATCATTGAAAAACATGGCGGCGCGTTGCAGTATCAAACACAGGTGAACCGGGGCACGGTTTTTGGCATCGTGCTCCCGCGTGCATGACATGGACGCGGCCGGCACAATTCTGATCATCGAAGACGATCCGGCGATCGTTGTGGCGCTGCGGCGGGTCCTCGCCGACGAGGGCCACAATGTTTTTGTGGAGACGCGCGGTGACACCGGCCTCCGCTGCGCGGCCGCCCGCGCCTTCGACCTGGTTCTTTGCGACATCAAACTGCCGGGGCTCAGCGGCCTCGATCTGGTTCGCGAACTGCGCCAGACCCGGCCGCGGCTGCCGATCATCCTGATGACGGCGCATGGCACGACCGAAACGGCGATCCAGGCGACGCAGACCGGCGCGTTTGATTATCTGCTCAAGCCCTTCGAGATGCCGGAGATGATCGAACTGGTCGAGAAAGCGATTGCCGCCAGCCGGCTTATGTCCTCGCCCGTCGAACTGGGTACGCCGGATTCCACGCGCGATGCGATCGTCGGCAACAGCCGCGCCATGCAGGCGATCTACAAGGAGATCGGCCGGATCGCCTCCAAGCCCGTCAATGTCCTGATCCGCGGGGAAACCGGCACCGGCAAGGAGTTGATCGCCCGCGCGATCTACCATCACAGCGACCGCTCGAACGCGCCGTTTGTCGCCATCAACTGCGCGGCCATCCCCGAGACGTTGTTGGAGAGTGAATTGTTTGGCCACGAGCGCGGGGCTTTCACCGGCGCGAATCTGCGACGGATTGGCCGGTTCGAGCAGGCCAGCCACGGCACGATCTTCCTGGACGAAATCGGGGACATGACGCCGGGAACCCAGGTCAAGCTGATGCGGGTGTTGCAGGAAAAGTGCCTGCGGCGGCTGGGGGCCAAGGAGACGATTCCCGTGGACGCGCGCGTGATTGCGGCGACCCACCGGGATCTGGAGGAAGCCATTCGAAGCGGCCAGTTTCGCGAGGACCTTTTCTACCGCCTGAGCGTCGTGGTGCTTTCCCTGCCGCCGCTCCGCGAGCGCAAGGAGGACATTCCCGATCTGGTGAACTATTTCCTCCGCAAATACAGCTCCGAGCTGCAGGTGGAAAACCCGGCGATCCACCCGTCCGCGATCGAATACCTGCAATCCCAAAACTGGCCGGGCAACGTGCGCGAACTGGAAAATATGAGCCGGAAAGTCCTGCTCCTGGCCCGCGGTTACACCATCAGCGCGGACCACGTCCGGGCCACGACGGCCAAATCCGCCGTCACCGGGGACGGATCACCGGACCAGACCCTCCGTCAATATGCCGACGACCTTCTTGGGGCAGCGCGGCGGGGCGAGTTGCAGGATGCCCGGGCCAGGCTGCTCGATGCCGCCGAGCGGGAGATTTTCAGCAGGGCGATCGAGCTGGCGCGCGGCAACCAGGCCAAGGCGGCGCGCTGGCTGGGCGTCTCGCGTCTGACTATGCGTGAAAAGTTGATGCAGTTCGGGGTTCATCCCACACAGGAGACGCCGGATGACGGGTGAGTGGGCGAGAGGCGCCTGCCCTCCGTTTGGCGCCGCCCATTCGACGCTTCCGTCCGGGGTCAGAAACGATACTGCATGCTGGAATACAAGAGTTGCGCCTCGTAGTTGTTTTGCCCCCCTGACAGTTCATCCTGGTAGCGGTAGTAGCCGTACTTCAGGCTCAGGCGCAAGTGCTTGTTGATCCGCCGCACCAGCGACGCGGTGACTCCCTGTTCTTCCGTTCCGGCGCCGTAAGGCACCCCCACGCCCGCGTTATTGCTGTAATCGTCCGCGCGGTAGTAAAAATAGTCGAGGTTCAGGTCCGTCTTGTCGTCCAACACCAGCCCCGAGGAAAAACTCAGCGTCCAATAGTTGTTCTGGGCGGCGAGAACCGCCTGCGTGTAATCCGAGGCGGGGGTTTTCGTCGTGCTCAGCACATAGTTGAACGTGGCTTGCAGGTTCAATCGGGACCAGGGAATCCAACTGACGCTTTGGGAGAGAATATGGCTCCTCATTTCCGAGGATTCCACCTCGTCCAATCCCGATACCGGGTCCGGCGCCGTATGAATGGTGGACCACTGATACTCGTAGCGGCTGATCAGGGTCACGTTCTGCCAGGGCCTGAGCGTCAGCCCCGCGTTTGCGTCGTAGGTCTCGAAGTCCTGAATCACCAGGTACCCGGGGTACCGGGTCGCACTGTTGTTCGGGGTGCTGTCCAGGTTGTTGTCGTAATGATAGTCGTCGATCTTGTAGTAGCCGCCGGCGTCCACGCTGACGCGCCGGAGGGGATACCACCTCGCATCGACGCTGTATTTCTGGAAGAAGCGCGCGTCGTCGGTCTGATTCAGAACGCCGGGTGTTCCAATCCCCTCCACAGGACCCAACCCGCCGGCCTCGTTCAAATTCCCTTCGCCCTCCGTCCAATCTCCGCGGGCGCTGAAAACCCAGTTCGTCACTCCAGTATAGCGCACATCCAGGCGTTCGCGCACGTCCAGGACGTCCCCGCTGCCGGAGGCGTCAAAAGGAATTGCCGGGTCCGCCCCAAGGGTCTCCTGCCCGTTGACACTTGAATTGAGATCCTCCTTCTGCACACGCAAGGAGGGCACGATCGAGAATTGAGGCGTCGGTTTCCACAGGAGGTTCAGATCCATCACGTAGTCCCGCAGCCGCGATCCTCCGTTCAAACCGTAATAGCCGAAACCGTTTTGAGCGTTTGGCACATAACTGACATCGAAGTCGGAACCATAAATGCGGCTGCCGGAGAAACCGCTGTCCAGGTCCGAAAACGAGTAACCGGTGGAGAGCAGCAGATTCTTCCTGATCCAGGTTTCCGTCGAGGCGTTCGCGCTCAGGAGATCGTACGTCGTGCCCTCGCGGTCCGTGATCTTTTCCTGGACGGGCTCGCCGGGGTATTGGCTGATCTCAAGGGCATCGTTCAGCTTCCCCGTTTCATAACGCAAACCCAGGCTGATGTCGGTGGACTTGATGCGATGCGTCACGTCCAGTTGAAAGGCATCGCTGTGCTCGTCGATGTCGCGGATGGACGGGCTGAGACCCTGGGCCAAAGAGCTGCCCGGCGGATTCACGTATCCCCAGCTCGTGGAACCCTCCTGTCCGTTCCGGAAATCGTGGGTGTATTTGAACGTAATGTTCGGCACGTTCTCCAGCCTCAGCCCGGCTTCGAAGGAAACCGACCCTCGATCCAGCGCCAGGGCGCTTTCCGACACCGGATACCAGGCGCCCGACGGCGGGTAAAAGCCTCCGTCGCCATTATACCAGGTTCGAAACTGGTCATACGTGACCTTGAGAAATCCGAGCTTCTCGCGCGTGACTCCCAGGCTCAGCTTGTAATCGTGTTCGTCGATCAGCGCATGGCCGTCCGCGGTAACCGTGGTCGTCTTGTCGAGATCGTGCTGGTAATGGAAATCGCTGATGCCGCCGAAGGGTCCCGGGACACTCTGCTGCGTCTGCTGGAACTGGGCTTTGCTGCCGCTCGTGATGAACCCGCCGGTCGAAAGCTCGATCCAATTGTCGTAGGAAGCGCCTCCCCCCTCGAACAGCTCCTGCTGGCTCAAGGGCGCGACAACGGCCGGTTCCGGCGCATTGGTTTCGGCCGCCGAAAGGGTGGATACCGCCGCGCCCAAGGCGAGCAACGCGGTTCCCTGCCGCAGGATTCGTCCGCTTTGGTATGGCCTTCTGGGTTTCATCGGCATTCGGGTCGCTGGTTAAAACCGCAGGGAGGGACTCACCCGGGACCCGTGAACCGCTTCATGACAGCCGGCCGTCCAGCAGGTGCCTTCGCGCAGGCGCAGGGTGTGGTCCGATCCACCAATCAGAATGCCGCCGCCCGGCACCTGCTGTTGGAAATGGCATTTGAAGCAAAGGTTTGCGTCCCGGACCGTCAGAAGCTTGGCGTTGACGGATCCATGGGGGACGTGGCAGACGGTGCACCCTTCGCGCAACGCCTCGTGCTCGAACACGAAAGGGCCGCGTTGGGCGGAATGGCAGCGAATGCAACTGTCGTTTTCCGAAAGCAACGACGTGCCGCCTCCCGCCAGGATCGATCCCTTGTGCGGCGAATGGCACTCGGTGCATTTTAACCTTCCCTCGGGAACCGGGTGATGGCTGGGCAGACTGAACTGACCGCGAACATCCCCGTGACACTGGTAGCAGACGGTTTCCACCGCCCGACCCGGCTCGATCGCGAGATGGGCGCCATAACTGGACGAGCGCGGCCGGCCGGAGCTGAAGCTGTAAGGGGGCTTGACCTCGCCGCCCGAATCAGAGTGCAGGCTGCAAGGGCCGTGACAGGACTCGCAGCCGGCATTGAGGGCATTCGACCCCTCGGCCATCAGACGCGCGTGGTCGGCGGTTTGGAAATCCCGGTAGATATCTTCGTGGCATTGCTCGCACTCCTTGGAACCAATGTATTTTGCTCCCGGCACGTCGGGAAGCTGCACCACGGCACGATTCACCGTGCGACAGGAAATCACCGCCAGAAGCAGGACCCCGGCGGCGGCGATGAGCGCAAGCCCCCGGCACCGGCGCGCCGTCGCCGTTGGTCTGGTGAGAGAATCGCGGTAGTTCATGAGGCCTCAGGTTGTCGTGTCACTGGTTCAACTGCTCCTGAATCCAGCTCTCGGCCGTTTCGAGGAGCGTGGTGGCATAGAGGATGTTGTGGACGCCGTAGCTGCCGTCGTAGAGCACCACATACAGGTCGTAGCGGGCCATGCGGATGGTTTCCGGGATCAGGGCCTGTTCGGCAGCCGTCGGCCCCGGGCCGCCCGGCGACAGGTCCCCCGGCGTCGTGTATTCCCAGGCTCGCGTCCCATATTCCGTCCACAACGAGTCCGGGGCCTGGGTCATGGCCCATAGATCCAGGTCAGCCTTCACTTGTTGAATCTGGTTTGAGATGCCGGTTTCCGTAAACTCCGCCAGCAATTCCGGCGCGAATGGATGGCATTGAAGGCACGTGTCGTAGAGCTCGATCCGGAAACTGTGACCCGTGATCGCCGGCTGCCCGCCTGCGGAATCCTCCGTCTGCATGTGACATTGCACACACTGATTGGTCACCAGCAACGCGTGCGACCCAGGCTGGTTTGGAGGCGCGCCCGTGTCAAGCACGCCCACTGTGCCGAGCAACATATTGTACTGCGGCGAGTGGTGCGGAGGCGCGACGGAATTCGTCCAGGAAGCCGCCAGGTCATTGTGACATTGGGCGCAGAGGTTGATGTTGGTTTTGTATTGTTTGGTAAAGTTTCCAGAAGCGGTGATGGAATAATTGGCGGTTGACGCGATCGGATTGCGGAGCTGCGCGGGGTTGGGAGTCACCTGATGCGGGTTGTGGCACGTGACACACATCACGCTGACGTTGAAGTCCCCCACAGGCAATGGGTTTCTGTTCAAGAGGCTCAATCGCACGGACCCCGAATGGCACCGGCCGCAGTTGTTGAGGTTGGTGGTGGAAGAACTCATGCTGCTCAGCGCCTCTGGCACCACTTTCGCATGCCCGCTCGTCAACCATTCCTCATACGTGGGATGTTGCGAACCGGTATGGCACCCGCCGCACACGGTTGCGGCCAGTTCAACGCGCGGCACGGCGATCGGATTATCCGGGTTGGCCGCATGCTTCGCCGCCGGACCATGGCAGCTCTCACATTGGACTCCAGCAAGCCGCGGGGTCTTGGACAGGCTGACAAATCCCGTCGGCAACCCGTAACCCACCGTGTGACAGGCCAGGCAGTAACTGTTGGTCTGGCCCCCCTCCGCCACAAACTGGGCATTGGTAAAAGCCGCGGCATGGCCCGTCTTCAGTTCGGTGGCGTGAATCGCCGGATGACACTCGGCGCAGGCCTGGGATCCGACGTAGTGCGGCGACGGCCCCAAAACCCGGAAGAAGGCGTTGCTGTAAAGAGTGGTGATGGTCGCGTTCCTGACCAGGTTGGTGGCTTTGCCCACCGCGACCCACTTCGAGCTTCCCAAACTCGCCTCCTCAAAAACCCGGTAGTACCCCGAGGGACCATCCCAGGTCACCTTCACCCCGTTCGTGACCCGTGTAATCCCCGTCATCACCGGCATCCCCGGCATGCCGCCCGCCTGCGGGACACTCAAATGCTGAACGGTTTGGGACCGCGCCGCTGGGCCTGCCAGGAGAAACATTGCGACGGCCACGACCGCGCACTCCGCAAACTGGATTCGGATTCGTGCGCCCATATGATCGAACGAAAACTACACCGCCCCCAAACGCGAGCTATACGGATATTGTCGGATATTCACCTCCTATTGCTTCGGAATGAGCAAGAGAGACTCGCCGCTCACGATGCGGGCTGGGGCGGCCGGAGTCCGCTTCCGGATTTCCAGTCTCAGCGGCTGCATCAGGGCGTGTGAGCCCTCTCTGTGGCAGCGGATGCTTTTGATTGCGCGACCGTCCCACCTCCCGGCGGCGCGGGAATGGGCTTTCGGACAAAGGGAGCAACTTTTACTGGCTCGGATCACCACAATTTGGCAGGCTGCCATTCAACCGTGGATAAGCTCAGCGGGGTGGAGCACCGACCCCAGCATGAGGTGTTGGATCCAGGGTTGAAGGTTGCACGTCAAGCACACGTTATGAAAACAACGGCGAATGATTTCCGAGTCGAACCGCAAACGCGAGAACTCGCGGGGGCGAGGATCAACCTGCTGGTCCTGGCGCTGGCGTTGACGCTCGCCGGCGGCGCCGCGTGGTATTACCGCAGCATCAGGCAGCCGCCCGTGGCCAAGGAGTTGCCACCCGCGGACCCCATCGTGTTGTCCGAGAGCACGCGGGCCGTGCTGCAACATCTGAATTCTCCCGTCGATATCCGTTTCTACTCAATCCTGGACCCGGTCGGTGTTCCTGCTTCTCTCGTCTCATACGCCGGGCGTGTGGACCAACTGTTGTCCGGGTTCCAGCGGCAGGGCAATGGCATGATCAACGTCATCCGTTACAACGTCGTCTCCGATTCCGCCGCGGACAGCGCTTCGTCGGACGGCATCAAACCCTTCAACCTTGAGAAGGGCAACGCCTGTTACCTGGGTCTGGCCGTGGCTTGCAACGACAAGCGCGAATCCCTGTCCGGGCTCGGTCCCGAGTGGGAGCAGGCCCTTGAGTTCGACCTGAGCCGCGCCATCGAACGCGTGTCTCGTCCAAACCCGCAGCCGAAACCCAGCGCGGAGGCGTCCAACATCGCCGCCGCCGCGACGCAGGAAGTGAGGGGGGCGATCCCCAATCTGGCGGCCGTGTCCGTCGAGGAAGGGACGCAGATACTCCGCGACGCGGCGATGAAGCAATTCAAGGCGGCGATCGATGAAATGGGAGTTCAGGTCAAGGCAGCAGAACAGCAAATCATCCGGGCGCGGCAGAGCGGGTCGGAAACGGACCAGGAAGCCGCCATGAAACGCCTCCAGCAGGTGCAGTCCGACCAGGCGGAGAAGCTCAAACAAATTGCCGCCAGCCTCGAAGCGCAGCTCGCTGCGTTGAAGCAGCTCAAGGCGAAATGACAAAAAGCCCCTCCCCGCCGAAGCGGGAAGGGGTGAAAAGATCAGCCTTGGCCGAGCCAGGATATTCCCGGCTAGTTATGGGACACGCGGTAGAACTGCTGAACGCTGTTCCGAGTCGGGGTCAGGTAACTCACCGCGTTTCCCGTGCCGGCGATCGGGGCGCCCAAGTTCTGCCAGCCGCCGCTCAGCGACGAGATGGACTGGATTTGATACGTCACGCCCACCTGTGTGTTGAAGGTCACTTCCGCGGCGGTGTAGATCTGAACCGTGTTGGTGGCCGAATTGATTAGCGCTTTACCATCCGCCCACACAACCCCATTCGGGAGCACAACACCCGCCGCTGTGGGAACGAGGCCCAGGTCATACTTCAGCCAATTCGGAATGCCATCATTGGCGGGATCGGCATTCGCCGCCGCATTCGCATTGGTGATCGACCCAAAATAATAGATCTGCCACCAATCCGGGATGCCGTCGTTGTTGGCGTCGCCGGTAAGATCGGCGATGGACGCCTTGAGCAGGCCGACGGCGAACGGAACGTTGTGAATGCCCTTGCTGCCGTCATTGTTGACGAACTGCCAGTTGTAAGCGGCCTTCAGATAGGCCGGCGCCCAGTTGGTGGTGACGGAGGGGGTCTTCACCAGGCCATCCACCACCCCGTTCGTGTTCGGCAGCAGCGTGGTGAGGCGGTCGAGCAGATGCTGAACCTCGGTCTGGACGCCCTCGATAACCCCATCGCCATCGTAATCCTCCACCGGAAAGTCGAAGGACGCAATCGGGCCGTGGCATTGGACGCAGACATCGACCTTGTCAACGATGTTCGTCACGCCGCTTGTGACAGCGCTATAACTCATCTCGAAAGTGTGGCCGCCCGCCTTGAGGAATGCCGGGTCCGTTGACGCCACGGTTTGCATGTGGCAGTCCACGCAAGTGTTGGTCAGCACATATTGGTGCGCCGTACTCGGAATGGTCTGTCCGTAGGTAATAGCGTTGACCCCTTCGATCATGTCGCCCTGCGGATTGTCGTGCGGGCCGAAGCTGGATCCACCGGCCCAGGTGGCCGCCCCGATGGCATAATTGACAACGTTGTTGGTCGCCGCACCGTTGCGGCTGTGATGGCATTCCATGCAGAAGCCGCCGGCGCCGGCGTTCGTGACCGCGGTGCCGTCCGGCAGAGTATAACTCAGCCCGGTGCGCAACTCGTACGGGTTGGAAGCATTGTGCGGATCATGACACGCCTGGCAGGTGATCGCCTCGTAGGCCGTGTTTGTAGTCGTGCTGCCGGCGAGGTAGCCGATGAAGCCGGGGGCGGTATGACAGCGGACGCAATTGTTGCGGGTGGGGCCGGTGGGGATGCTCGTGGTGATGGCGTGCATGGAGTTGTTCCATTCGGCGTTCTTAATGTGGTTGGGCGTGTCATCGTGGCATTGGCCGCAATCGCCGGCGCCGTAGTTGATCCCGATTCTTGGCCAGTTGGAAAGGTTGGTATTGCCGAAGGAATAGGCGTGTTCGCTGCCCGGCCCGTGGCAGTTTTCGCATTGGATATTGCCAAGATCCTGCAGAGCCGCCGGCATGGCCGCCCAATTGCCGTTGGTCAACACTGTCGGAAATGTCCATCCGAGTTGCGTGGCAACGTCGTCAAAGCCGCCATTGACTGCCAACGCGTTGGTGTCGTAACCCACCGTGTGGCAGGAAATGCAACTCTTGCTGTAATGACTGCTTTCCAGGCCGTCGATGGCCAGGGTGAAGAATGTCGCGTGCGGCGTGTTGGTCCAGGTCGAATAAACATTCTCCGCAGCCGCGCTTCCGCTGTGGCAAAACTCGCAGACCTGAATGCCCATATAGGTGCTGCCCGAGATGTTTTGTGTGAGATTGGTGGTCCCGATGCCGGCGACCGTGATCGTCGCAGCCACGGTGTATTCGCCGGCGATGTCCGGGCGCAGGACAACGCGCGAGGCGACCTGCAAGTTCAGGCGATCCTCCATTTTGTACGTCGGGACATTGGTGCCGAGCGGGCTCGCCCCCAGCACGGCCACCGATCCGATCGGCTTGTTGGTCAGCACCCAGGTCACGGTCACCGTGCTGGAGGCCGGGATGGCGATGTTCACCAGGGCTTCCAGGTAGGCCGGCTGGCCAACACCTACGGCCGACAAGCCGCCTGAAGTCTCGCTGTTTGCAGCAAGCCCGTAGGTGACGATTTCCGTTGGGGTCAGAGGGCGGATAGCGATCTGGCCCGTCAAGGCCGTCGCCGCCTTCACTGTTGTGGTGGCGGTTCCAAAGGCCATCAGCACAACCGCCGCGAGACAAGCTGCCGTCTTTGTGATGGAAGGATTCATCTTCATATTTGCACTGCTGTTTAGAGGTTGACTGTCACACTTTCTTCATTAAGACCCTGGCCGCACACCGACGATCATCTGTTCTTCAAAAGCTGTGGTTGCCGCAAACCGCGGGTTGAAACAGGGCGAAACCGGGCTGGCGCGAATCCCGGGGTTTCCCGGCCTCGACCGGCCGCTCCGCAAAGCGCGCCAGGACCTCGCGCGCGTGCTCCGCGATGATGCTCCGGCACTTTGCCAGCTCGTGCTCGCGGTGCCGCACGTTCTCGCGCACGATCACTTCCAGATCGTCCACGTCGTAGAGATAAACATTGGGAAGCCGCTGAACGTCCGCCGCAATGTCGCGCGGCACGGCGATATCCACGAGAAACAAGGGACGGTTGCGCCGGGCCGGCATGATCGCCGCAATGTCCTCGCGATGCAAAATGGTGTGCGGACATCCGGTGGAACTCACCACGATATCGGCCTCGACCATCGCCGCCAGGCACTCGTCGAACCGGATCGCCCGGCCGCCGAACTCCGACGCCAGGGCTTGCGCGCGGTCGTAGGAACGGTTGGAGACGAGCACCGAATGCGCGCCTTTCTTGCTCAGATGGCGCACGCACGCCTCGCCCATCTTGCCGGCGCCGATGATCATCACCGTCTTCTCCGACAGATCCCTGTCAAAAATCCGTTCCGCGAGCTCGACCGCAACGCTGCCCACCGACGTGGCGCCGCGCCCGATCCCGGTCTTGGTGCGAATCTCCTTGGCGGTCTGCAGCGCGGTTTGAAAAACGCGGTTCAGGACCCGCCCGGTCAGCTTCGCCGCCTGGGCGGCCTGATAGGCATGCTTCACCTGACCCGTGATCTCCGTCTCGCCGATCACCATCGAGTCCAGTCCGCTCGCCACCGAAAAAAGATGCTCCACAGCCTCCGGACCCTCCTTCACATAAAGGTAGGGAGAAACATCCCTATTCTGCCCCGAGAGGTGCCGGAAGATTCCGTGAACGTTCCCGTTCACCTTCGACGCCACTCCATAGACCTCGACCCGATTGCACGTGGACACCACGACCACCTCGGAAAGTTCGCCGCCCACCTTCAATCGGCACCCGTGACACTGCAGTTGCGAGGCATGCACCGCCAGTTTTTCCCGGCACTCGACCGGGGCTGTTTTGAAACTCAATCCGGCGACAAAAATTTTCATGCGTATGCCTGTCGGTGCCCGGAACCGGGGTTGGAGCTTCCTCTGGCTGCCGACGGACGACGACCCGCCGCGCTCCGGCCTTCGGGCCCCTGGGACGCGCAACCCGGCGCAGTCACCTCTTCCCAGCTTTTGCTGATTAGCCCGCCAACGTCGTGCTGGCTGATACGATTCACGCACCTAATCTAAATTGATCACCGAAACTGGCTCCCCATCCGTTGTCAATTACTTCGCGTTTTTTGCGTCCGGGATGCAACCGGAGTTCAGGGGTTTCGCCTTCCCCGGCGCGCGGACCTGGCACCGTCCCGCCAGTCCCGCCCGGCCCGGTCCGGGGTAACCCTCGGACAACCCTGTAAACATTGGACATGAGCCCTTTCAGGGCCTCCTCGCCCTCGACAATCACACGACAGAAGATCCGAGTTGGATCAGTTATTATTGTTTTGCTAGTCAGTGTATATTCATACTACTAATCGACTCTTTATGCACCAAAGATGGTTAGTCCCATTGCTGGGGTGATTGCCCAGCGCCAATTCATGAGGGGGCGGGGACGGCCTCGTCCCCGGTGAGAATGCAGAAACTCAAAGGATCCTGGGGACGAAGCCGTCCCCGCCCCGACATCGCCACCTTCATGA
>Ga0187860_1000663_pt1 | contig 32354 bp, 29 predicted proteins | sample June2016WEW_10_4_FD_132981 | JGI IMG/M metagenome (GOLD analysis project Ga0187860, IMG submission 132981) | Peatland microbial communities from SPRUCE experiment site at the Marcell Experimental Forest, Minnesota, USA - June2016WEW_10_40 | ecosystem: Environmental > Terrestrial > Soil >...
ACTGAAAAATTGACGCCTTCACCCTGGCTGCCGTCGCGCAGGGTCGTATCGTAGATTTCGACTTCGGGTTTCATAGCGATGCCCGCATTCGCGGGCCACATATCTAAGCCGAAACCCTCGTCGATGCAAACCACAAAAGACCCCGGCTTTCAATCAAGCCAGAGCCAATTCATGAAGGGGTGGGGACGGCCTCGTCCCCAGTCAGATTGCTGAAACTCCAGAGAGAACCGGGGACGCGGCCGTCCCCGCCCCGATATCGCCCCCACCTGAATTGGCCCTGCAATCCAGCGAGTTCTCGCATTGGAACATTGTCGCCGATGTGCAAACTTCACGGCTCGTGCGGAACCCTGGGTGGAACGGGCGACCCGCCCGTTCGGGTTGGCGACTCGACGACCGGGCACACTTTGGCCTGAATTTCAACGGGAACACCCCTCTCCATTCCGCCCGGCGGGTCGCCGGTCGGGACGGGCCAGTGGCCCGTACTACCCAGTTCAGGTTTTCACACAGGATCCAAACACGGCGGTCTGGCATGGTTGCGATCGGGACGGTGTGTCGGAGTGCACCCGGATCGACCCTCCTGCAGACAGCGGGCTTCAATTGCGGACCGGGTTCGGATACGCTCTTCTTGTGGCGAAACCCAACTGCATGGAACTGCCCCCCGGCGAGAGGATTCCCATCCATTACGAAGATATACCTGCAAGCTAATCAAATTATGTGGATGAATCGACAAGAACCGTGCAGTCTCCGGATGGACTTGCTGTATTGTGTCTGTGCTTAAACGGAATCAGCATCCGCGGATGACTGCATTGAGAACCATAAAATCCCGGCCGAAGAACGTTCGCATGGAACGGCCGCAAGGGCGTGGTGGCAGGGACATCAGCGATCGGGAACGGTTCGTGAGTGCCTGCCGGTGCGAGGCGGTGGACCGTGCGCCGGTGTGGCTCATGCGCCAGGCCGGGCGCGTGTTGCCGGAGTATCGTTTGCTCAAGGAGAAGCATTCCTTTCTCGACCTGGTGCAAACGCCCGAACTGGCGGCGGAAGTGACGATTCAGCCCGTGCGCCGGTTCGGCTTCGATGCGGCAATTCTGTTCAGCGATATTCTCGTGGTTCCCGAGGCCCTCGGGCAACCCTACCGTTTTCCCGACACGGGCGGCGTCGTCATGGATTTCGCAATCCGCAGCCGCGCGGACATCGAGCGGCTCTCCGTCGAGGGGGTTTGCGAGCGGCTGGGTTACGTGGATCAAGCGCTTCGCCTGGTCCGCAAAGATCTCGGCGACCGGACGGCCCTGATCGGATTCGCCGGTTCGCCCTGGACGCTTGCGACGTTCATGATGGAAGGGGGCAGCGCGGCATCCTACACGCGGGCCCTGAGCCTGTTCCGCGAAGATCGCAAGACGTTCCGGATGCTGGCCGAGAAACTGACCGCCGCCATCACTTCCTACCTGGAGATGCAGATTCGCGCCGGCGTGGACGCGCTGCAATTGTTCGACAGCCACGGCGGGCTGCTCGCCCCCGGCGAATTTCAGGAAGGCTCCGCGAGGTGGATGAAGGACATCATCGCGTCGGTTTCAGGAATCCGGAGACGGATGGGGCCAGGCCGGACCGGACACCGAGGGACGGACCCCAGGGTTCCGACGATCGTCTTCTCGCTCGGCGCACACGCCAACTGGTCCGAGCTTGTGGCTACCGGGGCGAACGTGTTGGGGATCGACTGGCACTTTTCCCTCGCCGAAGCCCGCAGGCTCCTTCCAGCCACGATCGCTCTGCAGGGAAATCTGGCTCCGGCCCTGCTCGCCGATGCGACACCCGAAGCGGTCGCCCGCGAGACGACACGGCTGCTGGTGGAAATGCGGGGGCGTCCGGGCTATATTTTCAACCTCGGCCACGGCGTGCCGCCGTCGGCGAAACTGGAAAACATCGCCGCGCTGGTGGAAGCGGTGCGCGCCTTCAAATCCGGATGAACACAGTACAGGTCGATCTCGAGCTGGTGAAGAAATACAACGTGGCCGGCCCGCGTTACACCAGCTATCCGCCCGCGACGAAGTTTGCGGACACCGTGTCATGGGCCGAACTCTCCGCGCGGGTGGAGGCCAACAACCGCAGCGCGCGCGACCTGTCCCTCTATTTTCACATCCCGTTCTGCGAAACGCTGTGCTGGTTCTGCGGCTGCACCACCGTTATTACCCTCAACCACGACAAGGGCAAATCCTACGTCGAAACCCTCGGCCGCGAGGTGGCGCAGATGGCGCCGCGGCTGAATCCCTCGCGCAAAGCCGTCCAGCTCCATTTCGGCGGCGGCTCGCCCACGTTTCTGAGGCCGGACGAGATCCGGCGGCTGGGCGAGCTGATCCGGAACCGGTTCACCTTTTCGGATGACCTCGAGGCCGGTGTGGAAGTGGATCCGCGACGGCTGACGCGCGACCACCTGGTGGCGCTGCGCGACATCGGCTTCAACCGCGCCTCGATGGGCGTGCAGGATTTCAATCCACGGGTGCAGGAGGCGATCCATCGCATCCAGCCGCGCGCGATGACCCAGCAGGCGATGGACTGGATGCACGAACTGGGGTACGGCTCGATCAATCTCGACCTCATCTACGGCCTGCCGCATCAAACCCTCGAGTCGTTCAACGAAACGCTCGACATCGTGCTCGAAATGAACCCCGACCGTCTCGCGGTCTTCAGTTATGCGCACGTGCCGTGGGTCAAGCCGGCGCAAAAAATCCTGGAACAGCAACAATCGCTTCCCGCGCCCGAAACCAAGCTGCAGGTCCTCAAGCTTGTTATCGAGAAACTCACCGCCAACGACCGCTACGTCTATATCGGGATGGACCACTTCGCCCGGCCCGACGATGAACTCGCCGTGGCGCAGCGCCGCAGGCAGCTCCAGCGCAATTTTCAGGGCTACAGCACCCGCGCCGGCGCGGACATTTATGCGTTCGGCATGTCGAGCATCTCGCAGATCCCCGAAGCCTACTGGCAGAACGAAAAGGAACTTCCGAAATACGAGAAGGCCGTGGACGCCGGCCGCGTGCCGGTGCAGCGCGGTTATCTCGTGACCGAAGAAGATAGGATCCGCCGCGAGACCATCATGCGCGTGATGTGCGACCTCTCGCTCGACTTCGCCGGCATGTCACAAAAGCTCGGCATCAATTTCGTGCAACACTTCGCAAATGAACTGGCTTCACTCGCACCGTTTGAAGCCGACCACCTCGTGAAACGCACGCCCACCGGCTTCGAAGTTACCGACACTGGCCGCTTGTTCATCCGCAACATCGCCATGTGTTTTGACAACACCCTTGCGTTGATGGGCGAGCGAAAACACTCGAAGACGATTTGAAAAGAGAAAATCGTAAACTTGCGTATCCGTAAGTTAATGAGCAATACAATTGACCCCAAAACGCGGAACTCATCGAACGGATTTTTGAAAGTCCTCACAAAGCCATGAAACCCGTTGCAATTGTTGGCGCGGGTATCACGGGTTTGACTGCTGCGTTTTACTTGAAGCGCAGGGGTATCCCGGTGACGGTCTATGAAGCCGGCGCGCGGGTGGGAGGTGTGATCCAGTCGCTGCGCAAGGACGGCTACCTCGCCGAGTTTGGACCCAACACGCTTCTCGAAACATCGCCGAAAATCGCGCAACTCGTCCGCGACGCAGGATTGCAATCCCGCCGGCTCGATCCGGATCGCAAGGCTGAGGCGCGTTACGTCGTTCGCTACAAGAGACCCATCTCGATGCCCGGCTCGCCGGCGGGTTTTTTCACCACGGAACTGTTTTCGCTCAAAGCCAAGCTGGCCGTGTTGCGCGAGCCGTTTGTGTCGCCGCGACGGGATGGGGTCGAGGAAAGCATCGCGCAATTCGTGGTGCGCCGGTTCAACCAGGAATTTCTGGATCACGCGATTGATGCGCTGGTCGCGGGGATTTATGCCGGCGATCCATGCAAGCTGTCCGTCACCCACGCGTTTCCCAAGCTCAAGGCGCTGGAAGACCGGTATGGCTCCATGATCAAAGGGCAGATTTTCGGGGCGCGCGACCGGAGGAGGAGCGGCGAAGTGGCCAAAGACCGCGCGCCGAAGTTTTCATTTGATGAAGGATTGCAGGTTTTGCCCGACACCTTGCGCGAGCGTCTGGGCGATGCCGTGAAGCTCAACACCCCTGTCCTGAAACTTATCCGGACAAAGGAAGGCTGGACGATCGAGTCTCGTGAGAATGGCCGTGAGACCCGGGCCGAACATGGAGCGGTGATTTATTGCGGCACGGCGTTCGGACTGGCGGAGTTGCAGATTGAGACGGCCGGCCCCCAAGCCGGCTCTGCCGAAATCGGGCAAGGGGCCGATGCAAGGGACAAATTCCCGGACCTCACCGCCTTTTCCGAAATTCGTTATCCGCCGGTGGCAAGCGTCGTCCTGGGTTTCCGGCGGGAGGACGTGGCCCATCCCTGCGAAGGATTCGGCATGTTGCTCCCGAAAATCGAAGGCTTCAAAATTCTCGGAACCATCTTTTCATCGTCGTTGTTTCCGAATCGCGCGCCCGCCGGGCATCTCACCCTCACGAGTTACGTCGGCGGAGAGCGATACCCCGAATTGGCATCCCTGCCGTCGCAGAAGCTTTACGAACTGACCTGTGAAGATTTGCGGGTGCTCCTGGGTGTCAGAGGCGCCCCCACCTTCAAACACTGCGTGTTTTATCCCAAGGCGATTCCCCAATACAATGTCGGTTACGGCCGCTACCGCGGCCTGATGACGGACATCGAAGCCGGCGCTCCCGGTTTGTTCCTGGCCGGCCATTATCGCGACGGCGTTTCGCTGAGCGATTCCATTGTGTCCGGATGCAACGTGGCGGACCGGGTGGCGCAAACGCCGCCCCGTTGACGCCTTGGGCTGTTACAGCGTGACGGGCAGCGCCGGTCCGATGTAACCTGACTCCGTTTCAACACGGTCGCGATTCAACGAACGACATGAGCAAAGGCGTTTTATTGGTCAATCTGGGTTCACCGGATTCGCCTTCCGTCCGGGACGTGCGAAAATATCTGCGCGAGTTTCTGATGGATGGCCGTGTGCTTGACATGCCGTGGCCGATCCGGTTTTGCGTGGTGAACTTCGCCATCCTGCCGGCCCGCCCGAAGGAATCGGGACATGCCTACGAAAAAATCTGGACGAAGGACGGTTCGCCATTGGTCGTCACGAGCAAACATGTCCAGGCGGCACTGCAAAAGCGCGTGAGCGTTCCGGTCGAACTGGCGATGCGCTACCAAAGTCCGTCCATCGAAACCGGGGTGAAAAACCTGGCGGCCAGGGAAGCTGACGACGTTCTGCTTATCCCGCTCTTTCCGCACTATGCGATGTCGAGCTATGAAACCGCCGTGGCACGCGTGCAGGAGGTCGCGGCCAGACTTGCGCCGCGGATGAAAGTGACGGTGCAGCCGCCGTACTACGACGCGCCGGATTACATCACAGCGCTGGCGGCCAGCGCGGCGGATTACCTGAAGCAGGACTACGATCATCTGCTGTTCAGCTTTCACGGCATCCCGGAACGGCACATCAGAAAATCGGACCCCACGGGCTGCCATTGCCTGACCGTGGCTGAATGCTGTGAAGTCGCCAGCCCGGCGCACGCGACGTGTTATCGCGCCCAATGTTTCAAGACGGCAGCGGCGTTTGTGGCCAAGTCGGGTGTGCCGGCAGGAAAATATTCCGTCTCATTTCAATCGCGCCTTGGAAAAGACCCGTGGCTGAAACCGTACACCGACCATGAATTGCCGCGCCTGGCGCAGGAGGGCAAAAAACGGATGCTCGTCCTCTGCCCGGCGTTTGTTTCGGATTGCCTCGAGACCATCGAGGAGATCGGGATGCGCGGGTGCGAGCAGTTCATGCGGGCGAGCGGAAAGGAGTTCACGCGCATTCCGTGCATGAACGAGCATCCGCTGTGGATTGCGGCGCTCGAGAGAATGGTGGAACGATTTACGACCGGAACAGCGGGACAGAAGATGCCGGGGGCATCCCGGGTCAACTGACGGGACAGCGGGCGGGAACGGCGACCCGCTCGACCAGGATCAGCCGCGCCAATTGCTCGCTGATGGCCAGCCGGGCGTTGCAGACCTGACAGATCAGGTTGTCGCGGCTCGTGACCAGACTGATGATCTGATCTTCGCATAAACCGATTTCGCGCAGACGATTCTGCAATTCGGGCGCGGCGCACAGTTGCCTGATCCGCACCGCCACGCCAACCTGCACCCGGTTTAAAGGACAGAGTTCGCAACGCTGCTCTTCGTCCGGGCTCAAAGGAATGGTCGGCATCAAACTCATAACAACACCCCCAGTCTCCGCGCAACCGTCTCCATCGACCAACCATATATTGTTAATTGTTGGACATAAATTGCCTGGACGACGATTTCCACGATTCATGGGAGGCTCTCAATCCCAAAAAACTCGGGAGCGCATGGGGACCCTGAAACCGTGCAGCCGCCAATGTGAATTGGCAGAGCCGGCCCACAGTGGCGGCCTCCGCCGTTTCACAAGGCGGCGACGCCATCAAACGCATTCCTTGACTCGTTGCCCGCCGGTTTTATCATGCGGCCTTCGTTTTGAATTTGATGTGGTTGAAATTGAAAAAGAAAAAATGAGCACGATTTATGACATGAAGGCGCGTGAGGTCCTGGATTCACGCGGCAACCCAACTGTGGAAGTGGACGTGATTCTGGCGGGCGGAGCCGTCGGGCGCGCGGCGGTACCCTCGGGCGCGAGCACGGGCGAGCATGAAGCCATTGAACTGCGCGATGGCGACATGCGGCGGTTCGGCGGCAAAGGCGTGTCCAAGGCGGTCAAGAACGTCACGGACAAAATATTCCCCGCGCTGCAGGGCGTCGATGCGCTGGATCAATTGACCGTTGACCGCATCATGCTCGACATGGACGGAACGGAAACGAAATCCAGGCTGGGTGCGAACGCGATTCTCGCGGTTTCACTCGCGAATGCCAAGGCGGCCGCCGAGGCGATTGGAATTCCGCTCTTCAAGTATCTCGGCGGGCCAAACGCGAAAGTGCTTCCGGTCCCCATGGCCAATGTGATCAATGGCGGCGCACACTCGGACGCCCCGATTGATTTTCAGGAGTTCATGATCATGCCCCTTGGCCTGCCGACCTTCAGCGAAGGTCTGCGCGCGATCACCGAAACGTTCCACGCGCTCAAGGGAGTCCTCAAGAAACGCGGTTTCAGCACGGCAGTCGGTGACGAAGGCGGATTCGCGCCGAAACTCGGCAGCGTCGAGGAAGCCTTGGAAACCATCATTCAGGCCATCAAGGACGCGGGATACAAGGCAGGCAAGGACATCTATCTCACGCTCGACCCGGCCGCGTCCGAGTTCTACGTCGGCAACGGGAAATACACGTTCAAGAAAAGCACCGGCAAGACGGTGACGGGCGACGACCTCGTGTCGTTTTACGCCAGGCTCGTGGCCAAGTATCCCATCGTGAGCATCGAAGACGGCTGCGGCGAGAGCGACTGGGCGACATGGAAAAAGCTCACCGACAAGCTCGGCGATAAAATCCAACTGGTGGGCGACGACCTGTTCGTAACGAACGTGAAATTCCTCAAGAAGGGCATCGATTCCGGCACTGCCAATTCGATCCTCGTTAAAGTGAACCAGATCGGCTCGCTGACCGAGACGCTCGATTGCATCGAGCTGGCCAGGACCCACGCTTACACGTCCGTCATCAGCCATCGCTCGGGAGAAACCGAAGACGCGACGATTGCGGACATTGCGGTGGCGACCAATGCCGGCCAGATCAAGACCGGCTCCCTGAGCCGCTCGGACCGCCTGGCGAAATACAATCAACTCCTGCGCATCGAGCAGATCCTCGGCAAAAACGCGGTTTACGCGGGCCACATGGCGCTGCCCAAGGGGCGGTAGGAGGACACAGGAATCCCGTCTTTACACCCGGCTCATCAGCAGGGTGTGTTGCCCAAACCGGCGCGCGGGTCTATGACCCGCAGCAGGATTGGCAAGGCAACGGGCGCGTGGAGCATGCCTGGCGTGTGGATGTTTCTGCGTTGCTGCGGCCGCAGAGCCGCGGTCCGGCGCGCGGTGTCCCGGCGCGCGGGTCTATGACCCGCAGCAGGGTTGGCAAGGCAACGGGCGTGTGGCCGCCGCCGCCGGGAAGTCAGGCGCGGAAGAAGCGGGCTGCGAGCACGTTCGCGGCGCAACCAAATACCGCGAGCACGGCGACGGGTTTCAGAATTGCGCTGAAGCCGTTGCCGAAACTGATGACCTGGTTCAGCGCCTCCAACGCCCAGCCGGTGGGGAGGCAAAGCGCCAGGGTCTTGAGCATCGGCGGCCCGATTTCCACCGGCCACCAGCATCCGCCCAGCGCCGCCATGAGGAGGCTCGACAGCACGGCAATCGCAATCACCCGATCCTCCGCCGCGACCAGCGAGCCGATCAGGACGCCCAGTGACCCGGCGACCCATGCCAGCACCAGCAATGTCAGCAGCACCGCCGGGAGGTTGGCGCCCAGGTTGACATGAAAGACAAACTTCCCCAGCACAAGGAAGAACACGATCTGCGCCGAACCCAGCAGCACCAGACCATAAATCTTGCCAGCGACCAGTTCGCTTCGCCTCACCGGATGAACCAGCATCCGCTTGATGATTCCCTGGCGCCGCGCCATCGCCAGGGCTGACCCGCCGAATATGAGCAGATTCATCATCAGGTACGACACCAGATTGCCCGGCAAGGAGAAGTTGAAGCTGGTTGGCATGGGGTTTCGCCCCGCGAACCGCGCGTTCAGACTCACGGGATTGGGACTCGCCATGACGCGCCTGAGGCCGGTCTCGGTAATCATTGCCGGCGCGTTCGTCTGCGCGACCGCTTCGAGAATGTGGCCGTTCATTGCGATCAAGGCCCGCACCAGCCGCAGCTCGATGATAGCCGCATCGCTTTCATTCGAGTTTTCACGTCTCGAGAATTCCACCTTGCAAGCCTGCCCCTGAAGAACCCTGGACGTGAAGTCCGCCGGGATGCGGATGCCGCGGGCGGCGGAGGTGTGATTCGTCGGATCCACGAGCTCCATGCCTTGTGCCCCCAGTTCCTCCAGGAAGAGCCGGCCGAGAAAATTTGTATCCAGGTTCTCGATCACCACGGGCGGTCTCCGGTTGCCCGGGTCGCCCGGCCCGCGAAAGGCCAGCCCGAGGAAGTAGATAAACAGCGTTGGAACACCGAACAGCCATATATAGGCGGTCTTGCTCTTGAAGAAAAGGCGCAGGTCGTTATGGCCGATGTCCAGGATATGCCTCATGCGCGGAGCCCCGTCCTGAAGCGGTATTGGAACCGGACGACTGCCAGGGCGATCAACACCGCGCTCAAGGCGAGGAGTTTCAACGAAGCCAGCGCCCAAGGCAGAGTACCGGCGTAAGCGAGATTCCGCACGGATTCGCTGTACCAATATGTCGGCAGGAGCGGAGTGATGTGCTCGCGGAGAAAGGCCGGGAACTGTTGCGGTGGAAACATGCATCCGCCCGCGAGGCCGAGGAACATGGTCAGGCTGTTGGTCAGCACGTCGGCATAGCGCTCCGTGTTCATCACGGCCACCGCCACGGCCATGATGCTCGCCGCGCAACAGGCGTAGGCGAACGTCAAAGCCGCGAGGCCGATCGGCTGGTCCCAGTGAATGCGGAAAAGGAGCGCGCCGCCTCCCAGCAGGATCATGCTGCAGGCCAGGAGCAACACCGTTGTGAACACGCATTTGCTCAGGAGGAAGGGCATCAGTTGCTGGTGCAGCGTGTGGTAACGTTCAAACGTGCGGAAGCGCACTTCGCGATGCATGTCGGTCATGGCATTGCCGCCGATAAAGAGCAGGAACATGGCCGCCATGCCGGCCAGCAGGTACCCGAACAGGTTAAAGACCGGTCCGCTCTGCGCTTTCTCACCCGGTCGTACCTCCTTCTCGTAAGAAACCAGCGGCGGGTTGACATATCGTTTCAACCCCTCCAGCGTGTTGCCCTCCCGCTCGATCAGCGCCGCCACCTGGTGAGGGTCGGCCTTGCCTTCGATCACGGCCTCCCATTGCGGGAATTCCGGCTGGAAATTGCGCGCCAGGGCGTTCAGCGCGGTCACGACCGCCCCGAGCAGTTCCTCGAGCACCGCCGGATGGATGGATTGCGCCGGGTTCTTGATCAGCTCGAGACTCACGGCTTCCCCGCCCGTGAGGTAGTTCCGGGTGAAATGCTCCGGGATGATCAGCACCGCGCTGATTTTGTTCGCCATGATCTCCCGCATCGCCGCATCGCGATCCATAAACACCGGTTCGAGGTGCTTCCCACCCTCACGCTGGTTCGCTGCGCCGCGCAGAAAATCGCTCAACAACGTCTTGTCCTCGTCCACCACCGCGAAACGGATGCGCCCCAGGGCGCCGCTATCGGGCTTGCCGCCGAAGGCGAACCCGATCAACGCCGTGAAGGACAGCGGGATGATCAGGTTGATCAGCCAGGGCAGCGGGTTGCGCCACGCCCGGAGCAGATCTTTGGCAAGCAGCACGCGCAGCATGGTCATTCCCTCAGATCACGGCCGGTAAGCTGGAGAAAAACATCGTTCAAACTCGGCCGCTTCAGCATCACGTTTTCAACGCGGACCGGGAGAGCGAGCAGATCCTTGAGGCACTCGGACGGATCGCGATTCCCCACCGCCGCGAGCGTGAGTTGTCGCTCGGATTGCTGAATGATGCGGAAGCGCCGGGCAAAGCCGTCCCACGTCTCCGGCGCGGCGTTCCTGAAATCGGCTTCGAGAATGAAAAGGCGGTCGCCGCCCAACCGCTCCTGCAACTCGGCCAAAGTGCCCTCGGCGAGCACCCGGCCGTGATCGATGATTCCGATCCGCTGGCAAAGCGTCTCGGCTTCCTCGAGGTAATGGGTGGTGTAAAGAATCGCCGTGCCGGAAGCGCGCAGGCCCCGGATGAATTCAAGAATGTTCAAGCGCGCCTGCGGATCAATGCCCACGGTCGGCTCATCCAGCAGCAGGAGTTGGGGGCGGTGCAGCAGCGCGCAGCCCAGGTTGATCCGCCGCTTCATCCCGCCGGAGTAATTCTTCACCGCGTCGTTGGCGCGATCCGTCAGTGAGAGCGCAGACAGAACTTCGGCTGCGCGCGATCTGGCGTCGCCGGGGCTCAAGCCCGCCAGTCGGCCCCAGTATTCCAGGTTCTCGCGCCCGGTGAGTTCCTCGTAAATCGCCAGTTCCTGCGGGACAACTCCCATGATCCGTTTCGCCTGCTGCGGATCCGACCAGAATGGCATGCCGGCGACCCTGACCTCGCCACTGTCCGGCTTGAGCAGTCCGGAGATCATGGAAATAGTGGTCGTCTTGCCCGCCCCGTTGGGTCCCAGCAATCCGTAGATCTCACCCTGCTGCACCTCGAACCCGATGCAATCCACGGCGCGAACCGCGCCGAAGGATTTGACCAGCCCTTGAACTTTCAGGAAGCCCATGCCCGCATTGTAATGAGCGCCGCATCCGTGAAAAGAGAATATTGGCGACAGGAGTCGGATTGCATTCCCACCATGAGCTTCGCCGGCGTTCTCCAGGATCGCCCGCTTTGTCCGTCACCCCGCGGTTCAAACCGCAGGCGATTCCTGGTCGTCCCTGACGGGACTTCGCAATCCGCGCGCTCCGGCCGCATTAACATCTTTTTTACGCAATCGACCCTCAATTTAACTACCCCGGCAACAGAACACGACGGAGTATGCACCCACGAATATGACCAGTGTATTGCAGAAGAAAACCCCCATAGAAATCGACAGCGATCTCTCAATCCGGATGGCCGGGCGGGAGAATGACCCGGGAGCATTTGTATGAGTGACCTGATCTACATCATTGTAATCATTGCTTTCTTTGTCATTGCTGGCCTGTACGCAACGTTCTGCGAAAAGCTCTAGGAGTGATTATGGAAAATCTAATCGCGGGCATCATTGCCCTGTTACTGTTCATCTATTTGCTCGTCGCCATGCTACGGCCGGAAAAGTTTTGAGGAATTCCCATGCGCTCAATTGATTGGTTGCAACTTGCTGTGTTTGTCGGGCTCCTGGCTTTGATTACCAAGCCCATGGGCCTTTACCTGGTTCGAGTGCTCGATGCCAGCGGAAGAACCTGGCTTGATCCGGTTCTAAAACCTTTGGAGCGGCTGACGTACTGGGTGATGGGTGTGAAGCCGGGCCAGGAGCAGGGCTGGAAGCAATACACCTTTGCCATGTTGTTGTTCAGCCTGGTGAGTTGCCTGTTCACTTATGCCATTCTGCGATTCCAGCACCTGCTGCCGCTCAACCCGCAGGGTTTTGGCCCGCTGAGCCCCGATCTGGCGTTCAACACCGCGACCAGTTTTACCACCAACACCAATTGGCAGAGTTACAGCGGGGAATCGACGATGTCGTACCTCTCGCAGATGGTCGCCCTGGTGATTCACAATTTCACTTCAGCGGCCACCGGCATCGCTCTTGCCGCAGCCCTGGTGCGCGGCATCGCACGGCACACGGCCCAAACGATTGGCAACTTCTGGGTGGACCTCGTGCGCATCACGTATTACCTGCTGCTGCCGATTTGCCTGGTCTTTGCCGTTTTCCTTGTCTCACAAGGAATGATTCAAAACTTCAAACCCTACACCAAAGCCAAACTCACAGAGCCGTACACCGTCCAGGTACCCAAAACCGATGACAAGGGCCAACCCGTGACAACGAACGTCGCTGTCCTGGTTCAAGCGCCCAAGCTGGATTCCAAGGGCCAGCCGGTAATGACCAACGGCGTGGCAATGATGGTCGATGTGCCGAAGCTCGACGAGAAAGGCCAGCCGGTGATGACCAATACGCCGGTCATGGTGGATCAAAAAGTGGAGGAGCAAGCCATTGCGCAAGGGCCTGTGGCATCACAGATCGCCATCAAAATGCTCGGCACGAACGGCGGCGGCTTTTTCAATGCCAATGCCGCGCATCCGTTCGAAAACCCGACGCCGCTTTCCAACTTCATCCAGATGCTCTCCATTTTCACGATCGGCAGCGGCCTGACCTATTACCTCGGCCGCATGACAAAGAACCAGGCACACGGCTGGTCGGTCTGGTCGGCCATGATGCTGTTGTTCCTGGGCGGCGTGTTGCTTTGCTGGTGGGCGGAGTCGAGGGGGAACCCGATTCACCAGCAGCTCGGGGTGGCTGTGGCAGACGGGAATATGGAAGGCAAAGAGGTCCGCTTTGGCATTTTCAATTCCGCCTTGTTCGCCACAGTCACCACCGATGCTTCCTGCGGCGCGGTCAATTCCATGCACGATTCCTTCACTGCGCTGGGCGGCTTCGTTCCGTTGTTCAACATTCAACTCGGCGAAATCATCATCGGCGGCGTGGGCGCGGGGCTCTACGGCATGCTCGTTTTCGTAGTGATCGCCGTGTTCATCGCCGGCCTGATGGTTGGGCGCACACCGGAATACCTCGGCAAGAAAATCCAATCCTACGAAGTCAAAATGGCAATGCTGGCGCTGCTGGTGTTGGCACTCTCCATTCTCGGCTTTGCCGCCTGGGCGTCGGTCAGTCAATGGGGACTGGCGGGATTGAACAATTCCGGCCCGCATGGACTGAGCGAAATCCTTTACACATTCAGTTCCGCCAACGGAAATAACGGCAGCGCCTTCGCCGGCTTGAGTGCCAATACGCCATGGTATAACACAACCATCGGCCTCGCCATGCTGATCGGTCGTTTCCTGATGATCGTGCCCATCATGGCCATGGCCGGATCGCTGGCCCAAAAGAAAATCGTTCCGCTGAGTGCAGGCACATTTCCGGTTTCGGGCTTCACTTTCGTCCTGTTGCTGCTCGGCACGGTCCTGCTGGTCGGCGCGCTCAACTTTCTGCCTTGCCTGACACTCGGGCCGATTGTCGAGCACTTTCAGACGCTTCTGGGAAAACTCTATTGATTGATTCGCGCTTTCACCCTATGACACAGAAACCTCCTTCTCTATTTGATTGGAAAATCGCCGGGCCGGCGACGATTGATGCTTTCAAAAAGCTCGACCCCCGCCTGATGATCAAAAACCCGGTCATGTTCGTGACCATGGTCGGCGCGGCGCTGACCACCGTCGGGATCTTCACCGCACGGGCGGATCGCGGATTCATCGCTCAATTGGCGCTCTGGCTATGGTTCACGGTGTTGTTTGCCAATTTTGCCGAGGCGATGGCCGAAGGCCGGGGCAAAGCCCAGGCCCAGGCCTTGCGGAAAACGCGTGTCCAGACCAGAACGCGCCGCATCGGCAGGAACGGACAATTTGAAGAAGTCAATGCCACGGAACTCCGCAAAGAAGATGTTGTCCTGGTGCGCGCGACCGAAATCATTCCCGCCGACGGCGATGTCATCGAAGGCGCGGCCACCGTGGACGAATCAGCCATTACGGGAGAATCGGCACCGGTGATTCGCGAGAGCGGCGGTGACCGCAGTGCCGTCACCGGCGGCACGCGGGTGCTGTCGGACGAAATCAGAATTCGCATCTCCGTCAATCCCGGCGAAGGATTTCTGGATCGGATGATTTCCCTGGTGGAAGGTGCGCAGCGCCAAAAGACTCCGAACGAAATCGCGCTGACGATTCTATTGGCCGCGTTGACGGTGATTTTCCTGTTGGTCTGTGTGACGCTGAAGCCATTCGGCATTTATTCCGCCGCTGAATTTTCGGTGCCGGTATTGATCGCGCTGCTGGTCTGTTTGATCCCGACGACGATTGGCGGGTTGTTGAGCGCGATTGGCATTGCCGGGATGGATCGTTTGCTGCAGCACAACGTGCTGGCGATGAGCGGCCGCGCGGTTGAGGCGTCGGGCGACGTGGACGTGCTCCTGCTTGACAAGACCGGGACGATCACACTCGGCAACCGCCAGGCGACGGAATTCATTCCCGCGCCGGGCGTCACCGAGCAGGAACTTGCCGATGCCGCGCAATTGTCTTCGTTGGCGGACGAAACGCCGGAAGGCCGGAGCGTTGTCGTGCTTGCGAAGAAATTCGGCATTCGCGAACGGCAGATCCATGAAATGCCCGGCGCGCAATTTATCAACTTCACCGCCCAAACGCGCATGAGCGGCGTGGATTTGGACGGCGAGCAATATCGCAAAGGCGCAACCGATGCCATCCGCGGGTTCGTCCACGCCGGCATCTCGACAGCAACGGAGCATACCATCGAAAGGATTTCCAAGTCCGGCGGCACACCCCTTGTGGTTGCAACGCGCGAGAAGGTATTGGGTGTCATTCACTTGAAAGACGTTGTCAAAGGCGGCATCAAAGAGCGTTTTGCCCAGCTCCGCAAGATGGGAATCAAGACCATCATGATCACGGGTGACAACAAACTGACGGCAACGGCCATTGCCGCCGAGGCCGGGGTGGACGATTTTCTAGCGGAAGCGAAACCGGAGGACAAACTCGCCCTCATCCGAAAAGAACAAAGCGGCGGGCGCATGGTGGCCATGATTGGCGACGGCACGAATGACGCGCCTGCGCTGGCCCAGGCTGATGTCGGCGTGGCCATGAACACCGGGACACAAGCCGCCAAGGAAGCGGGTAACATGGTGGACTTGGATTCCAATCCAACAAAGCTCCTCGAGGTCATTGAAATCGGCAAGCAACTGCTCATTACGCGCGGTTCGCTCACCACCTTCAGCATCGCCAACGACGTCGCCAAGTACTTCGCAATCATTCCGGCGATGCTGGTTGGAACTTTTCCGGCCATTGCGCCGCTCAACGTCATGCGCCTCCACAGCCCGACCAGCGCCATCCTGAGCGCCGTCATTTTCAACGCGCTGATCATCATCGCCTTGATTCCGCTGGCGTTGCGCGGCGTAAAGTTCGAGCCGATCGGGGCACTGGCCATTCTCCGGCGCAACCTCCTCATCTACGGCCTGGGCGGCGTCATCATTCCATTTGTCGGCATCAAACTCATCGATGTCATCATTACGGCCCTCAGACTCGTTTAAGGTATGAAAGAATTCTTCGCTGAAATTCGCGGTGCGGTAATGTCCACCTTGATCCTTGCGGCGGTTTGCTGCGGGGTCTATCCGCTCGTCGTGTTCGGAATCGGCCGGGCGCTCTTCCCCGGCAAAGCCAACGGCAGTTTGATTGTTGACCCCGGCGGCACCGTGCGCGGCTCGCGGTTGCTGGGCCAACAGTTCACCGCGGACAACTATTTCCATTCGCGCCCTTCGGCTGCCGGTAACGGATATGACCCCACCAGTTCGGGCGGCAGCAATTTTGGCCCAACTTCGCAGAAACTGCACGATTCCATTGCCCAGAACATCGCGGATTACCGCGCACAAAACGGGCTGGGCACGAACGCGCCGGTGCCCGCCGACGCCGTCACTGCCTCGGGCAGCGGCTTGGACCCGCACATCAGCGTGCGCAACGCCGATCTGCAGGCCCCGCGCGTCGCCAGGGCCCGGGGCCTGAGCGTGGAAAAGGTTCTCGAACTCGCGCGCGCGAACACCGAAGGTCCGGATCTCGGCTTTCTCGGCGAGCCGGGTGTGAACGTCCTCACCCTCAACCTGGCTCTGGACGGTTTGAACGCCAAATAATTGCGCAAACAGGAGCTTCCGGGTCGTGCCGGCAAGCCGCATGAACAAATCATAGCGGAAGCTGAACAAGAGTCGTCAGACACACATTTCCGAAGAGAGTTGAGCCTCCTTACGAATGAAATGATTTGCGTTTCACGCTTACGATGCCTGTCCGCCGTATCCGCCCGTGCGGTCGGGCGCGGGTTCTTCATGGAGGACTCCGGTGGACTCCATTTCTGGTTGACCAGCCTGTCGGATGGCGAGCTCCCGCTCGCGCAGGGCGTCGAGCATGGCCAGCTTTTCCGCGATCGGCCGGGCGGCGAGCTGTCGCCGGAAATCGCGTTTGCTCTCCAGAATTCTGGTCAGGTCAAAGGTCATGGCTGGTCGCTGAGGAACTGTTGCTCGAACCTTTTCCACGCCGCCAGCAATCCGTGCCGGGTCAGGATGGCTTGAAAACAGGCCGGATCCAACACGCCGGCTTCAATGAAATGGAGCAACCGGGCTTTGTCCTTGGCACGTCCGGTCTGGAGCGCAACCGCGGCGAGATGTTCGGCGTTGAAAACGCGGACGGGCGTCCCGGCCACGTCCTTTTCAACGGCCTGTGCGAGCGCCTCTTCCACCAACGGACTGGCGGGAGGAAGAAACTGCACCGGCCAGCCGGAAATGACGAGGTACTCCCCCTGAACCGTGGCACCCCGTGCGGTCAGGTAGTCATAAATGCGTTGCGGGGTGATGATGACGCTGCCAGCCTCTGATTTGAACGTGACAAAGATGTCCACGTCCAGCGTGGCGATGGGTTCCAGATAAAAAGTCGCGCCGACCGCGCCGCCCACGGCGTAGCGTTCAATCACGCCGTCGGTCTGCATCTGGTTGATAGTCTTGATGACTCCCCGGATGTTCATGTCCGTCTGTTTCCCGCCAATTCTATATCACGCCGAGCGCCCGATGTCGCGTCGAAACATTGCGAAGAAGGATCGTCCAGGATGCCCGACATTCAAATAAGCGCTTCGCGTCAAAGTCACGGCCTGGAACAAGTAAGCCGATAACCGAGACAGCCCGTGGTTTCAATGACAAGTCTTCCATGGGTTCCTTCCAGCTTTTTTCTCAGGTTGGAGATGAAGACACGCAAGTATTGCCCTTGATTCTCTCCTTCCGCACCCCAGACCGAACGAAGCAGATGTTTGCCGGGGACCACCTTGCCCGCATAGGCGACGAGCGCGTGAAACAGGGCCTCTTCGGTGGGTGTGAGATCAATTCTGCGACCGCTCAAGATAACCAGGTGTCTGGCCAAATCCACCTTCAGGTCTCCCTGAATCAGCACCGGCTCCTCAAATTCACTGGGAATGCAACGCCGGAGGACTCGAAGGCGGGCGAGCAATTCCGCTTCACTAAACGGCTTTGTCATATAATCGTTCGCGCCCCCATCAAGCGCAGCGACAGTGTCCGACTCTCGATTGCAGACGGAGAGCACCAGCACCGGGGTTTGGCCTGCCCGGCGCAACCGCCTCAGCACGGTCAAGCCGCCCATGTCCGGCAACGCCAGCTCGAGAATGATCACGTCCGGCTGACACACTCCCGCCGCAGCCAGGCCAAGGCGTCCATTCTCCGATTCGAACAGGCGATAATGTTGGGATTCCAGTAGAATCCGCAACAGGCGCCGGTTCGCCTTATCATCGTCAATGAGCAACGCGATGGGATTCGGCTTCACGGCATGACGCGGGGATTGTGAATGGGCAAGGCAGCCGGACTCCCCGCCGGGTTACACGCGCATCATCAACCTTTCGAGGGTGCGGCGGTTTCGGCTTTCTTCACTTCGGCCTGGGCCTGGTCGAGGGCCACGTTCAGCAGCAACACATTCACTCGCGCCTGGCCGAGAAAGCCCCACTGCGGCGGCTCGGTGAATTGATCCACGAGCGCCTTGACTTTGTCCTCGCTCATGGCGCGCGCGGCGGCGACGCGAGCGATCTGAAGACGCGCGGCTTCGGGGCTGATATGCGGATCAAGGCCGCTGGCGGAGGCATAGATCATGTCGGCCGGCACGGGCGTGTTGGTGGGCAGGTTGTTGCCGGTGAGGAACGCCGAGGCGTTATTCATCACGTTGGTGAACAGCGGGGCGCTGGTCGGCCCCAGGTTGCTGCCACTCGACGCCACAATGCCCGATGGCCCGGTACCGTAGGTGCAGGCCGACGGCCGCGGCCAGAAGTAATTGGTGCCTTGAAACTGCTGCGCCAGGAACGCGGAACCGATGATTTTGCCGTCCCGCTGGACCAAGCTGCCATTCGCCTGGTCGTGAAACGCCACTTGCGCGATGACAGTAATGACGACCGGGTATATTACCCCTGCGATGACGCTCCATACGATTGTCTGCAGGATGGATCGGATGATGTGTTTGATCATAGTATTTCCTCGTTTAAATTCAACGGCATCGGCGGATCAAGGTGCCAGGTGGACCAACACCAGGAGCATATCGATCAATTTGATGAATATGAACGGCACGATGATGCCGCCAATGCCATAAATCAGCATGTTGTTGCGCAAAATCACGGCGGCCCCGAGAGGGCGGTATTTCACACCCTTCAACGCAAGGGGAATCAGCGCCACGATGATCAGCGCGTTAAAGATAACCGCCGCCAGGATGGCGCTCTGCGGCGAGTGCAGGTACATGATGTTCAGCTTGTCGAGCGGACCGCGACCGCCGGCGGTTGCGGCGTAGAGCAATCCAAACATCGCCGGCAGGATGGCAAAATATTTCGACACGTCGTTGGCAATGCTGAACGTGGTCAGCGCGCCTCGCGTCATGAGCAGTTGCTTCCCGATTTCAACAACCTCGATCAGTTTGGTCGGGTTGCTGTCCAGGTCCACCATGTTGCCGGCTTCGCGCGCAGCCTGGGTGCCGGTGTTCATGGCCACGCCCACATCAGCCTGCGCCAAAGCGGGTGCGTCGTTGGTGCCGTCGCCGATCATCGCGATCAGTTTGCCGCCTTCCTGTTCCTTGCGGATGCGGGCGAGCTTGTCCTCCGGCTTCGCCTGCGCAATGTAATCGTCCACACCGGCCTCGGCGGCAATCGCAGCCGCGGTCAGCGGGTTGTCACCGGTGATCATCACCGTGCTGATGCCCATTTTGCGGAGTTGCGCAAAGCGCTCTTTGATCCCGCCTTTGACGATGTCCTTGAGCTGGATGACGCCGAGCGCCCGGCCGCCATCCGCCACCAGCAGCGGGGTGCCGCCTTGACGCGAGATCTCGTCCACCTTGTTCATCAGGCTTTGATCCACCTTTCCGCCGTTCTCCTTCACAAGTTTTGCCACGGCTTCGGCTGCGCCTTTGCGAATGCTCCGAATTGGATGTCCAGTGGACTCGGTTGCCAACGACTGGGGTGCCGGCACGGCTTTTAAACGGCCGGCGAGCGCCAGCTCGTTCTTGCTTGCGACTTGGGGTTGTGGTTCCGCGTAAAGGTCCACGCCGCTCATTCGTGTTTGCGCTGTGAACGGCACGAAGGTCGCGAATCGCTCGGCCACTTCCTGGCCGCGTAATCCATATTTTTCCTTTGCCAGGACGGCGATGGAGCGGCCCTCAGGCGTTTCATCGGCCAGGGAAGCGAGTTGTGCGGCTTCGGCAAGTTCTTCCACTTTGACGCCCGGAGCGGGAATGAATTCCGTCGCCTGGCGGTTGCCGAGTGTGATCGTCCCGGTCTTGTCGAGCAGCAGCACGTCCACGTCCCCCGCAGCCTCGACCGCCCGACCGCTCGTCGCCAGGACGTTGCGGCGCATCAAACGGTCGATGCCAGCGATGCCAATGGCGCTCAAAAGCCCGCCGATCGTCGTCGGGATCAAACAAACGATCAGTGACAGCAGCACGGGAATGGAAGTCAACACCACACCCTTCTGACCGGCCTGGTTTTCGTTGTAATGGGCGTAAGGCGGCAGCACAAAGACGACGACGATGAAAAGCGCCGTCAGGCTGACCAACACGATATTCAGCGCGATCTCGTTCGGCGTTTTTTGCCGGCGCGCGCCTTCAATCATCTCAATCATCCGGTCGAGAAAGGAGTGGCCGGCTTCGGCGGTGACCCGCACCACAATCCGATCGCTGAGCACCCGGGTGCCTCCGGTGACTGCGCTGCGGTCACCGCCGCTTTCACGCACCACGGGCGCGGACTCGCCCGTAATCGCCGATTCATCCACCGTGGCAATGCCCTCCTCGATTTCTCCGTCGGCGGGAATCAACTCCCCGGCTTCGCATACAAAGTAGTCGCCCACTTTCAGATCCGAGCTGGCGACCTGAACTTCTTTGTCATCCACAATCGCGCGGGCCATGGTCTTGGTCCGCATTTTCTTGAGCGCATCCGCATGGGCCTTGCCCCGGCCTTCCGCCATCGCCTCGGCGAAATTCGCGAACAGGCAGGTGAACCACAGCCAGAAGCAAATCTGCACGTTGAACAGATTGAACTGGTGCGGCAGGCACAGGATGATCGTCGTCCAGATGGAGCCCAGCCATACGACGAACATCACCAGGTTCTTGATTTCGTCGCGCGGATGCAGCTTCTTGAACGCATCAATCACCGCTTGCTTGAACAATTCCGAATACTTGAATTCGACTTTTGTGCTCATATGAATTTTGTTGAAAGGTGTTGGGATGATTTAGAACGCTCTACCCGCCAGCATCAGTCCATGCTCGACGATCGGTCCCAGGCAGAGTGCCGGGAAAAACGTCAGCGCCGCGACGACGCAGATAACACCCGTCAGAGTGAGGCCAAACGTCAGGCCGTGGGTTGGGAGCGTGCCCGCGGAGGCTTCGACGGTTTTCTTGGAAGCCAGTCTGCCCACGATCGCCAGTATGGAGATGATGGGGATGAATCGTCCGATCCAGATGACAATCCCGGCGCCGATGTTGTAGAACGGAGTATTCGCGTTGAGGCCGGCAAAGGCGCTGCCGTTGTTGTTGGCTGCCTCAGCGAAGCAGTAAAGTACTTCGCTTAATCCGTGCGGGCCTCCGTTATTCATGCTGGACAGGCCCTGCGGCAACTCGACGGCCAGGGCCGTCGGAAGGAGACACGCTGCATTTGGAACGAGAACACCGATCACAGCCCAGGTGGCCACCCACGCGTCCAGTTTCTTGCCCAGATATTCGGGCGTTCGTCCAATCATCAGCCCGGCGATGAACACCGTGATGATCACGTGGAACAACATGCAATACATGCCGCAGCCGATGCCGCCGAAGAGCATTTCGCCGATCATGATGTTCCACATTGGCATCATGCCCGCCAGTGGCATCCAGCTGTCATGCATCGAATTGACCGAGCCGTTGTCTATCGCGGTGCAGGAAGTGCCCCATAATACGCTGTTCATCACCCCAATCCGCTGTTCCTTGCCTTCCATGTTCGGCATCGCGCCGGCCATCACCGGATTGGGCCGCGACTCGTAGTACCAGGCCACGATGAATGAAAGCACAAACAGGGCGAGCATCACGTTGAACAAACACCAGGCGTGCTTCTTGTTCCCGACCAGCAGCCCGAACATATAGACCTGCGCCATCGGCACGACGATGATCGCCAGCAATTCCAGGAAATTGGTCAGCGGAGTGGGATTCTCATACGGATGCGCGCTGTTTACGTTGTACCAGCCGCCACCGTTGGTGAAGAGTTGCTTGATGGACTCGAGCGACGCCACGGGTCCGATCGGGATGGGTTGAGTATCGACCTTGGCATCGACCATGACCGGGACGTTGGTCATGATGGGCGCGCCTTTCGAGTCCACCTGCGGCACATCGATCATTACCGGAGCGCCGTTGGCCATCACCGGCTGGCCTTTGGCATCCAGCTTCGGGGCTTGCACCACCAACTGGATGTTGGTGGTCACGTTGTTGCCCTTATCATCCGTTTTTTGCACCTGCGTGGTGTACGGCTCCATGAGGCTGGCGGTGGGGTAGGGTTTCCAGGTTTGCGGTACACCTTGCCAGGCGAGTGGAATGGCCCAAAGCACGGAAAGCGGCATCACGAAATAGAGCATCCCGCGGGTCAGGTCCGCCCAGAAATTCCCAACGGTCTTGACCGAGGCCCGCTTCAGGGCCCGTCCCACAGCCACGAGAACCGCCAGGCCGGACGCCCCGCTCAGAAACTGATGGACCATGATGGCGAAAACCTGCGAAAAATAACTCATGGTGGTTTCCCCCGCGTAGGACTGCCAGTCCGCATTGCACGTGAAGCTCCAGGCCTGCATGAACGCCAGGTGCCAGGCGCAGTTGGGGAGCTTCTCCGGGTTCAGCGGCAGCCATTGCTGGGTCATGAAGATCGCCATGTCCGACGCGAAGCCGACCGTGGCGAACAGCAGCACGGCCCAGAAATACGTCAGCCAGGTCATCTCCTCGTTCGGATCGATTCCCGTCACCCGGTAGATGACATTCTCGATTGGATGGAAAATCGGATGGAGGAAGGTTCTCTCACCTTTGTACACCTTGGCCATGAAACGGCCCACCGGCGGCGTCAGTGCTATGCCCAACCCGAAGAAGAGAACGATCTGGATAATCTCGATTGTCGTCATAATTGAATTCGCTCAATGTTAGTTTGTTCGCTGCAAGACTTGCGCAGGGACCGTGCCCGGCGCATTTGGAAAATCGCAAATGGTTATGGCACAGAGGATTTTTGTCCCGATCCGGCCAAATGCCGAAGTAATGGCGAGATGTGGAGTTATCACAATGATTAAACTTCAACACACGTGTATTGAAAGAAACTCAAAGAACGGGGAGAAGCGTTAAAATTCCATCAAGCTGCGTGGCCTGGTTTCGTGGCAGTCACGGTCGCCGGAGTGACCTTCCAGGTTGATGCGATCTAGGAGCACACGCGCCCTCGCGTGTTCCGACCGGCGCCTCGCCGGTCGGAGGAGGGCGCAACACAATCAGTAAACGGTGGCCGATCGCACGCCCCAAAAGTGGTTGGCGAGGCGCCAACCACTGCACGCGAGGGGCGTGCGCTCCCCGCGACTGAATCGTTACGGCTCAGTCAGGCGGATCTGTTTCGCTGGAACTGTGTCGTTCCTGTTCAGAGGGCAGCTTCTCCCTTTTCCTCCGTGCGAATGCGCACAGCTTCTTCCACCGAGGACACGAAAACCTTCCCGTCCCCGATCTTGCCTGTTTTGGCGCCTTTCACCATCGCAGCGACCACGTCGTTGGCCCGGGTTTCAGGAACGACAACCTCAATTTTGACTTTGGGAAGAAAATCGACGGTATATTCGCTGCCGCGATAAATTTCGGTATGGCCCTTTTGCCGGCCGAAACCTTTGACTTCAGTGACGGTCATTCCTTGAATGCCAATGTCCTCCAGGCAGACTTTTACTTCCTCCAGTTTGAATGGTTTGATGATGGCTTCGATTTTTTTCATGTACTTCAGTTTAAGCGTTGGCGGCGACCAATTTCGGGGACGCCAGCTCGGAAGGCGTGCGCTGGCAATCCATCGGAACCAGGAGACGATACCCGACACTGCCTTCGGTTTGGATCAGGATTTCGTCGGCAGTCCCACGCAACTTCTGTCGGAGGCAACGAATGTACACATGGAGATCGTGGAGCTTGCTTTCCGAGTCGGTTCCCCAAATGCAACGAAGCAAATGTTTGCACGTCACCAACTTCCCGGCGTGCCGCACGAGCGTGTAAAACACCGCTTCCTCGGTGGGCGACAGATAGACCTGGCGCCCCTCAAGCGTGACCAGATGAGACGTAATGTCCACCTGCAGGTCACCGTTTACGAACAGCGGGCCATCCGGCTCCGCAGGCATCGAGCGCTGGAGCACCCGGAGCCTTGCCAGCAGCTCGGCGGAACCGAAGGGTTTGGTCATGTAATCATTGGCGCCGCCGTCGAGCGCAGTTACCTTGCTCTCTTCTCCATCCAGGGCCGAAAGAATCAAGACAGGAGCCTGGTTCCATTCGCGCAATCGCTTCAGCACGGTCAGACCGTCGATATCCGGCAGGGATAAGTCGAGGATGATCACATCCGGCCGCCGTGCCACTGCCTCTTTCATCCCGGTCTGGCCATTCTCGGCTTCGCAGACCTTGTAATGGTGGGGCTCCAGGACAACCCGCAACAGGCGACGGATCGGCCGGTCAGCATCGATAAGCAAGGCGATCGGGTTGGGTTTCATTCAGCACCCGTCATTGCCATCGGACCAAGCCGTGACGATTCGGTTGATTTTGGGGAGCGCGGGCGTCTCGCCTGCAGGTTTCGGCCTCTGGCCGAAAACAGTTGAAGCGGGCAGGGAAGATGCAGTCGGCGAGACACCGGCTGCCGCAACCGGGACGGTCGCGCTCCCCATTTCCGACTGAATCGTTCTTGCCACAGCAAAGGCTGGAGCGGACAGGATTTCTTTCACGTGACCAGTATCACCTCGCCCGGCTCCGGCCGGGTAATCAAATGAAAGCCAAATCCCGTAAAAAAATCATAAAGGTTGAAACGGAGAGAGGGGAGATCCATCACATCCCGGCTCTTCACATTATTTTTACGCGATTGGGTCGCCTTTTGATTACCCCGGAATCAACGCGCGTGAAATACTGTGTCCATGAAAAACTCGATGAGCATTTGCAGTGTGGACAGGCGGGTGACGGTTACTGCTCCATTAACGCAGCGATCTCGGTTTCACGAAGGATCAGCTATGCATGCATTCGGTTTCGCAACCGGCAGGGCATCCTCAGACCGTCCCGCCTCTGTTCCCACGTCGAACGAACTTGAGGTTGGCCAGGTATTGGATGATCGATTCAGGATTTTGGATGTCATTAGCCGGGGTGGAATGGCATGGATCTACGAGGCCTTGGATCGTCAGACGGGACGATCGGTGGCTTTGAAAGTTCCCTTGATGCAGTTCGAATCCGATCCCGGCTTCTTTTCCCGCTTTCAACGCGAAGAGAACATCGGCCTTACATTGGACCACCCCTCTATTCTAAGAATCCTGCCTGCCGCAGACAAGAGCCGGCCCTATATCGTGATGGAACACCTCGAAGGCAAAACCCTGGCTGCCCGTCTCCGCGAAAAGGCGCGGTTGCCGGAAGGCGAAGCCGTGCGCATTGTCAGCCAGATTTGCGACGGGCTCGATTACCTGCACAGGAAAGGAGTGGTGCATCGAGACTTGAAGCCCGAGAACATCATGCTCTGCAAGGATGGTAATGTTCGCATCATGGATTTTGGCATTGCCAAATCCGAGAATGCGCGACGTCTGACGTTTGGCGCCTTCTCGTCCACGATGGGCACGCCCGACTACATTGCGCCCGAGCAGGTCCAGGGAAAGCGCGGTGATTCCCGGACCGACATTTACGCCCTGGGAGCGATGCTGTACGAAATGACCACTGGCTCTCCGCCCTACGACGGCGACAACCCGTACGTGATCATGAATGCCCGTCTCACCGGCGATCCCGAAGCGCCCCGCAAGCTGAACCCGGAGCTATCTCCGGAAATTGAGGAGATCATTTTGCACGCGCTTGAACGCAACCCGTCGAAGCGGTTCCCCTCGGCTGCCTGCATGAAGGCGGAGTTGAACGACTACAATGAGGTTCCGTTGACAGAGCGATTCAAAAGGCTGCGACCTCCCCAACTCTGGAAGGCACGTGTCCCGTTGCTGCCGAAGATCGCCGCTCTCGTTGTCATCCAGATCGCGGTTTTCTTTCTTCTCTTCTGGTGGTTCAGCCACCGGAGTCACCGCAACAGCTCTGCAGTGACAACCAAGCCTGGCGTTGTTGATGCGAGACCCTGACCGAAAAGGCGTATGAAAACCATTCTCGTTCCTCTGACGCTATCCGGCAGCTCTCACGCGGCCCTCGCAATCGCTGGGAATCTTGCCCGCGATTCCGAGGCCAGGCTGGTGCTGCTGCATGTCGTGCAACTCAATATCGCAGGCGAGGAGCGCGGGATTCAGCGCACGCGCCTGGTGGAGGAATTGTGTCGCAACGCGGAATGTCAGTTGCGTGAGCTGGCCGGTCGCACGGGCGACCCGGAGACCACTGAGGTCCTCGTTTGCGAGGGGCGTCCCGCGGAGGCAATCATCGAAACGGCAAGGCGTTTGCGGGCGGACACGATCGTCCTGTGCACGCACGGTTACCGCGGCTGGCTAAAATGGTTGCATCGCAATACCGCTCTCAAGGTGATGCGGCAGGCCCCTTGCAGTATATGGCTGGTCGCGCCGGGAAAGGATGACGCCGCAGCCAGTGTAATGATCGTAGATCGCGCTGAAATCAACCGGCTTTCCGACCGTGTGGCGTTTCATGAAAGCCAAGAGCCATTCCAATCGATCCTTCGAGTTCTAGTTTCCTGATTTAGACGCTTTGCTCCTGGCGGAAGATGCGGAGGACAAGGTCAACCACCCCGAGATCAGCCCGGGATTCTGAACGGGTTGCGTCGCGGGAAAATCATTTCCAAAGGAGCGTCAGGAGGCCGTTATTGGCGTTGCAATTTGGAATGTCATGCTGAATCGAAGACTCTGACAGGGGCCAGATAGGGCTAGACAGCCCGTGAAAGTCCCGATCAAGCCGAGGATGAATGAGGCAGTCGCCATAATCCCCTTCCGCGCGAATATGCGACGCCGGTTGGAGAATACAAGCCTGAAATCCCCCTGCCTTGCGTCACCATTCAACGCAAGCGAGTCACGTTATTCTCGTTTGCGGAACATGAACAGTCCCGCCGCGCAGAGCCCCGCCAACGTCAGAGTCGTGGGTTCGGGTAACAAGCTTATGATTATTGGCAGCTCGGGTATATTCTCGAAAACGGTCGGTGGAGCGCCAATAAATTTCCCGGGCTCCACCCATGTTTCGCTGCCCGTTGCAGTGCCAGTCGCGTAGCTCGCACCCTGCCACACTTCGATTGTCAAGGTAATCGAAGTAAATGCCACATAACTTGGATCAATCGAAACCGGGTTGACATCTTGAATCCAACCACTGCTGAGACTGCCGTACAAAGTGCTGGTGGGTATTGCGAGGCCCGTATCTCCAGTCGTGGCGCCAATCTTCCAGAGGAGATCAGCTTTGACGCCGTCAGCAGTTGTTACTGGTTCGCCTGCCTCACCGGCGGGAGCCAATAATACATTGGAAGTCCATATTACCTGGCCCGCAAGGGGCGCCAAAGTCGCCTGGTAAGTATCAAAGTAGAAGAGTATTTGGCCGTGGGTCGAAGCTACGGAAGCAGCCAATCCGAGTATCGTTGCGAGGAGTGTTCTTTTCACGGGGTTTCTGAGTTTCGAGAGTTTAGCACCTTTGCAAGCGTGCATCGGAATCGGCTCCGACGGCACGCTGTCTGGATGAGCAATAATAACCACTACAAGGAGGCTAAATCAAGACAAAAGCTCACTGCTCCCGTGCCCGCACTACGCGATTAAGCGCAGGACGGTCTTTGATTGAGAGGGCAGGGTGTCGGCAAGGGGGAAATCACCTCAACCCAATTCTCAGCGATTTGAAGCATAGTGCGCAGTTCTTACCTCGTGATCATAGTCTGATCATATTTAGCGCTCACCCTAAAAGTGTGAAAAGTGTGAAGTCTGCTTTCACCTTGATTCTACAGGTGTTTTGTGGGAATGGCGGAGAGAGGGGGATTCGAACCCCCGATACGGCTTTTGACCGTATAACGGTTTAGCAAACCGCCGCCTTCAGCCACTCGGCCATCTCTCCACTATTGATTAGCAAAGACTTGCGTTTGATTTTTCGCTGTCGGTTGACAATCTGATACTGCCATCTGATACTGCTTGCATGAAAGAGAGACAAGCAGGGACAGAAGCCGCCAATTCCCCGAAGAATTGGCAGACAACGCAATACACAAATTTAATCCGCTACGTTCCATCGGGGAAGTATTTCGCACGGTTGCGCGTGGCTGGCAAGCTCATTCGACAAAGCCTAAAAACCAGACAAATCACCGTCGCCAAACTGAGGCTGGCCGATCTGGAAAAAGACGAGCGTGAAACGGTGGAATCTCGCGAGTCCGCCAGCGGTGGCCGAATGACCTTCGGTGATTGCGTGGCGCTTTTCAAAATACAGACCGAATCGAGCAATCTCTTGAAGCCCTCGGCCAAACACTACCGCCTGGAAATCATTGGCAGCATCCTGAAATCGTGGCCCGGAATTGAATCGCGGGATGTTCGCCGCATCACTGGCAGCGAGTGCAACACCTGGGCGGCAAAATTCAGCGCCAAGTATTCGGCCACTCGTTACAACGGAGCGCTGGGCGTGCTGAGAGCAATATTTGAAACAGCGATCCAGTCCAGCGCTCTCTACCGCAACCCCGCGCAAAGCGTCAAGCGGGCGAAAGTCCGTGCTCCGCACCTCACCTTGCCCGACAGCGACCAGTTTGAACGGTTTGTGAAAGAAATCGAAAGCGCAAATGGCCGCGACTCCCGCAAATGCGCGGAGCTTGTGCGATTTCTGGCATTTGGCGGTTTCCGGGTATCGGAGGCGCGCAACGTCACTTGGGCGGACTGTGATTTTGAAAAAGGGGAAATCGTTGTGCGGGGCGATGCGGAAACCGGCACCAAAAATTGGAGCGTCCGGCGGGTGCCGATGATTCCAGAAATGAAAGAACTACTGGAGCGGTTGCGGGCGGAACGACCGGATGCAACACCTGCAGAGCCGGTCATGCGTGTCAAAGAATGCTTGCAAGCAATGACGCGAGCGGCAAAAAGCGTGGGCATGAGCCGCATAACGCACCATCACTTGCGCCACTTGTTTGCAACCCGTTGTATCGAAAGCGGAGTGGACATTCCAACGGTTTCGCGCTGGCTTGGACACAAGGACGGCGGCGCACTGGCAATGCGCGTCTATGGCCATTTGCGCGACCAGCATTCAGTGGCGATGGCGCAGAAAGTTAGTTTCTCGAATAAGAAGCGCGATAGCGGCGTCATTGTTCATGGCGATAAGAACGCATGAGCACTGAAAACCTAACCCTCGAATTCCTGGGAAAAAATGTTTGGTGGTGGAATTGGGAGAGGATTCGCAAGGACGGAGTTCCGGGGGTTCTGTGGGACAGGGAGGCAAAACAAGCTGCTCACCACTATGAACTGATGCGGTGTTTCCCCAAAGGCAAGCAGCATTACCGCAAAACCTATTTGGAATTGAACGATGAGGAGCAACGCATTGTTCACGTTCTATGGTGCAATTGGCCGGAGTCTGCGTGGAGGTTTGCTTCTGAGAAACAGGAGTTCACCGAAATTGGCTGGACGCCTGTGCTACCGAATCCGCCCGTCCAATGGAACTTGAGGCTTCCAAATGATGTTCTAACTAAAGCGTTCATGCGAGAAATTGCGATGCAACGAGAAACCCAGCACATTCGCCCGGCCTATCACCGTGCAAGCAAAAAGAGTCTGGAGCCAAACTGGAAAGAGATTCAGATTTTAGACCGAAAGGAAAATGACACCGACAAACTTTCCAACACCGAATGGAGCATTGCCAGTAAAGCGATGAAGAAAGCTGAAACGTTCTATGGCCAATTCAGGCGCTTTTTGGCGCAGTGGCTCCGTTCAATGCGGCTTCACAAGAACGCCCGCCCCGGTGAGGAATACGAAGTGTCGCTCGATTTGAAGGCAGGAGTTAAGCGCCTGTTGGCGACGCGGCGGGACTTGGAAGAATCGTTGGAAGAAGTTCCATTGGACAAAGTTTGCGAAGCACACCGCACACAGCCAGACGACTACGAGCCAATAATCAGGCAGGCCCAGTTTTTTAACTTTAAGATAGTTTACTGGAAGGATTCCTAGATTTCGGCGGAAAAGGGGCGACTGATAGGCGATATGAGCGAAATATCGCCGGATGAAAAATTGGACCGGGTCGGCCAAACACCACTTCCCCGCCTGGCTTACACAATGGCAGAGACGGCCAGAATTCTTGGCGTTTCTTACATCACTGTCCACCGCCTGCTGAAACGCGGAAAGCTCCGCAGTTCATCGGCACTGCGGCACAAACTTATTCCAATGACCGAAATCGAAAGATTTCTGAAAACCACACTGGAATGAAAACCGAACAATCCGCCTCCAATTTCGCAAATGAATTTGCTGCGTATCCAATGACAATATGAATACAAAACAAGCGGTTGCAGTAATCGGAATCTTAGCACCGCCTCTGTTGATATGCATCGGGATTTATTGCGGGCTGAAATGGCTTTTCTCCGATGAGACGAAACCGGAACCCGTACCTGCGAACGCCGGAGGGCAGGGGGTCGCGACGCCCAACACAGCTCCGGCATCTGGCTCGACAGCACACGTTGTTGCTGCGCTTGCTGCTGCCTATCCGTCCGCCGCTGCTGCCACGCCTAAACTCTCGACACCTGTTCCAATACCTGCCGTCGCCACTGATATTCCGCAACAGGTTCAGCCGCTCAAAGGAGCGACAATAACGCGGGTCGAAATGGCGAGAATTTTCAATCGCGGCGCACGTGCATTAACCCGGACGGCAGCAGTTGCGGCTTTGACAAGCCTTGGCTTTGGCAAAACAGCGGCCTACGAGGCGCTGTCACCCGATGGGCGCTTTGCCTCTTGGCTGCAATGCGCACCGAATGGAACAATTACCTGGACGGGCTGACCTGGGGCCGAATAACCCGGAACGTCACGGCGGAAATCATTGCGGCACCACTTCCAGGCAGCATTTTCGGCGGAATTCCGGCATGGCTGACTGTGGAGAATGCGGCTTTCTGGCTTTTTCTAGCGGATTGCACAAAGGCAGGACGATAACGCGAGATGACGGGGCGGGGGATTTCCAGCGCGGCGTACCGCCACTTGCTCAATCTGCTATCTATAGCGGACTATCGCCGAGCTAAAAGCCGCGACACACACAAACAGGCGGCGGAAATGGCTTGATCGGTTTGGTGAAATATGTATGATCCTTCTTCAATCAAAGGCAACACGAATCAGACAGAAGTACAACTTCCATGCGCTACGGATACGATTTTTTACAGGACCCGCTCGTTCTTATTGTCATCATTCTTGCCTTGATCCCGGTGTGCTATTTTGTGCGAAGAACGTGGCGCAGCCATTTCCACCGCCTCCGCCATCGCCGCCGACCACGGCAGTAGCGCAATCCTCGGAATTGAATAGTGTGATGGCAAAACCGAACGCACGCGCGGCGCGCGGCCATCCGGAAACGGCCAAAACAATTTGCCTCCTTTGAAGTAAATCAGTAGTTTTGTTTGATAGACAACATGAAAATGTTGCAACAATCTTATGGATAATTGCTGGGGTGCTGTTCGCGGCTGCGAGCAGTTGGTTTCGGGTTTCCGTTTGCTTGCTAGGCGTGGTTGCCCGGCACCCGAACCCCACGCGCGAGTTCAACGGTTCGAGGAGCTTCATCCTGAACGCTTGGTTTCCAATTTGCTGTGGACCCGGACACGATGAACGCCTTTGATTATTCGATCCTTTCGTTCCTCAACCAGTTCGTCGGCCAGCATCCGTGGTTCGACAATGCGTTGGTCTATTTGTCCAATGAGGCTTACTTGACTGCCGGCACTATCGCCGCTTTATGCTGGTGGGCATGGTTCAAGGATGGGCGGGACACGGATGATAGGACTGTCGAGACACGGCAGTCCATCGTATCGACGCTGCTGGTTTGCTTTGTTTCGATCCTTCTCGCCCGGATTAGCGGCATGTGGTTTTACTTCCGGCTCAGGCCGCTGTGCGATCCAACAAATGGTTTGCATTTTCCGCACGGGACAACCTCTTGGCAAGATTGGAGTGCGTTCCCGAGCGATCAGGGTGCATCTTGACACTGTCCTTAATTTGAGGCCCAGAGCTCGTTCCAGTGGTGGTTGCGTCGGGCTTCATCCAGGGAACAGAGGTTGCGAAGACCTTTGCCGGTCCAGAACTGACCGCAGCG
>Ga0187860_1000664_pt1 | contig 32347 bp, 27 predicted proteins | sample June2016WEW_10_4_FD_132981 | JGI IMG/M metagenome (GOLD analysis project Ga0187860, IMG submission 132981) | Peatland microbial communities from SPRUCE experiment site at the Marcell Experimental Forest, Minnesota, USA - June2016WEW_10_40 | ecosystem: Environmental > Terrestrial > Soil >...
ACTCAATCAGAACCTAAGCAGGGCAGTGTTCCGTTCACATCAACGCCCTTGAACGAATTTAGCTTCGTGGACTCCTGGCACGTGGACTTTGAGCTAGTGTTGCGTCGACCCATTGAGACCGCCCGGATTACCGGACAAGTGGCTTTAGTTGGCCATAAACGGGGTTGTGGGAAGTGAAAGCTAATGTTCTGGGCCTATCGTCGTCTACTCGGAACGAACAGTTCCGGAGTGCAAGCTGGCACGAGAGCCGAAGACGCAGATGGTCACAGCACCATTCAGGAGAATGGCGTTCCCGGCGCAGGCAGACGAGGGCGAACTCTAAACCCACTCTCCGGCGCGCATCACCGGCTCCGACTCACCCGTCGCGCTAATACCGTCTACATCTATGTGATTCGATCCAATCATCCAGTCGACGTGAATCAGACTGTTGTTCGCACCGCGCGACGCCAGTTGTTCCGGAGTGAGGCTGTCACCATCCTTCAGGCATGTGCTGTAGGCCTGCCCCAGAGCGATGTGACAGGCGGCGTTTTCGTCGAAAAGGGTATTCAGGAAGAGCAATCCGCTGGACGCGATCGGCGACGAGTGCGGCACGAGAGCCACTTCGCCGAGCCGGCGCGCTCCCTGGTCCGTCTCGATCATGCGCTGCAGGACTTGTTCGCCGCGCGCAGCGTGGGCTTCGACAATTCGCCCGGCTTCAAATCGCACAGAAATCTCGTCGATCATCGTCCCCTGATGCGACAGCGGCTTGGTGCTGGTCACCCGCCCTTCCACGCGATCCTTGTGCGGAGTAGTGAATACCTCCTCGGTCGGCATATTGGGAATGCAGTAGCGTCCGTTTCCCGCCGTGGTGCCGCCGCCAAGCCAGAGGTGACCGTCGGCAAGACCGACGCGGAGATCCGTGCCGGGCCCCCGGAAGTGCAAAGCCGAAAAGCGCTTCTCGTTCAGCCGGGCGGCGCGAGCGTGCAGGTTCGCGTCGTGCTCTTTCCACGCGGCCACTGGATCCGTCCGGTCTACACGCGACGCGGCGAAGATGGCGTCCCAAAGCCGGGCCAGCGCTTCGTCCTGCGGCAGATCGGGGAATACTGCCGCTGCCCACGCGGGAGTGGCGCAGGCTACGATCGTCCAGTTGATCTCGTGGCGCGCAATCAGTTCCAGTGCCGGGCGGTATGCTTTCGACGTCGCGCGATTCACTCGGCTTACCTTTTCCGGATCCTCCTGCGAGAGGAGGGAAGGATCGTTGCCGGCGATCGCCAGCCGCGCCGCGCCACTCCGGTATGCCTGGGCCATGCCTTCGTAGAGCCACGATGCGGCGGCGTCGAAGCTGGCGTCGGGACCGTAGCGATAGCGAAGCAGCGCCGACTTCTCGTCAGAGAACAACGCGGTGACAAGGGAGGCACCCGCTTTATAGGCATGCTCCGTGATGCGCCGCGCCAGGGGGATCGCATCCAGCGGCGCGGTCATCACCAGCTCTTGTCCGGGCGCGAGTCCCAGTCCGGCGCGCACCGCGACTTCGGCCAGACGGTCGAGAGTCTGTTCGAATTCAGGTGTCTGGGCAAACTGTCCTTTGGCAAACGCGGTGGTCGAGGTCATGGCTATCATTATCACGCGGGGCACGGTGCGTTGTCGACCACTCGGAACTAACGGTCGCATCCTAGTTTCAGCGGACACCTCATGCACGCTCAAGCGAGAGCCGAAGACGCAGCCGATCACAGCGCCATTCTCCTGAATGGCGTTCCCGGCGCAATCCAATCGACAGAAGGGATGACAGCGGAGTACTATGCGTTCGCGATTTTTGGGGTGCGACCACCCATGACGGTGCAAGCGTTCTGCGACTGGCTCTCGAACACGCCTGTGAGCCTGAAGATACAGACGATCCTGTGGATCATTCCGGCCGTGCAGACGGTTCATATTCTCTGCGTGTCGTTGGTGCTCTCCTCCATGGCCATGCTCGACCTGCGGTTGATGGGGCTGGCCGCCCGGCGGCAGCCGGTTTCGCGGATGATCGGCAGGTTCGTCCCTTGGGTGTGGCGGGGGCTCGCCGTGCTGGCCACGACGGGAGCCATCCTGATCACCGGAGAACCGGAACGCGAGCTTCTGAACCCGGTGTTTCGAGCGAAGATGGCGATGCTGGCGACAGTGATCGTGATTACGTTGATCGTCCAGCGCCTAAGCAGGAAGAACGACACGTACTGGGAGACGCGGAAGGTCGCGGCGCGATTGGCGGGCTTCGTCTCGCTGCTGCTGTGGATCGGAATCGTGAGCGCGGGGCGCTGGATCGCCTATGTGTGAAGAACGCGCCCTCGAAGCAGCACGCTCCGGGACCCCGGGGAAACTGATTTAGATGCCCATCCTTCGGTTTTGCGCATGGCTTGAAAGCACGCAGGTCGCAACCGCCATTCGCGAATCCACGTGGTTATTTCCGACGATCGAGACTCTGCACGTTCTGTCGATCCTAATCTTCGTGGGGTCGATCACGATGTTCGATCTTCGGCTGCTGAACGCGGCGTCGCGGGACCGCAGCGTGAAGGAGATGTACGAGGAAGTGATGCCCTGGACGCGGACCAGCTTTATCTGCGCCGCGATTGCAGGGGCGCTGCTATTCAGCTCCAGCGCGACGAAGTACTATCACAACTTCCCTTTTCGAATGAAGATGCTGACGCTGCTGCTTGCGGCCGTGAACATCGCGATCTTCGAGTTGTGGACTTATCGCGGCGTGGCGAGCTGGGACCGAGCGCCACGCACGCCGCGCGCCGCAAAGATCGCCGGGGGGTTATCGCTGGTTTTGTGGATCTTCGTAGTGGGTTTCGGGCGGTGGATCGGCTTCACGAAATGAAGCAAAACCGGAACTTCAGGGGCTAAAGCCCCGCACGATTTTGCGGCTTACGTCGCGGCCGAAGCCGCGACCTACAAAGATTCTCGACTTCAGGCGGCGGCCTTGCGTTGAAGGAGTGAGTAAAGGACGGGCATGACGAGGAGCGTAATAAACGTAGAAAGCAGCAGGCCGCCGATGACGGCGAGGGCAAGCGGCTTCTGAAGCTCCGCGCCAGAGCCGAGGCCGAGCGACAGGGGCAGCAGCCCAAAAAGCGTAGCCAGCGTCGTCATCAGGATCGGACGAATGCGGATTTTCCCCGCGGCCACCAGCGCCTCGTCCAGCGGCATACCTTCTTCGCAAAGCTTTTGCACGTATTCGAAGAGAATGATCCCATTCTTCACAACGAGCCCCACCATCAGGATGATTCCCATGAACGACGACACGTTGAGCGCCGTCCCGGTGACGAGCAGCATGGCAAACACGCCGACGAGCGAAAGCGGCGCCGCCGAAAGAATAATCAGCGCCGGAGCAAACGCGCGAAACTGAATCACGAGGACGCTGAATACAGCGGCCAAGGCCAGCGCAAGCACGTAGAGCAGATCGTGGAAAGAACTCTGCTGGCTCTCATACTGACCGCCGATCTCGTAGGTCGTTCCCGCCGGCAACGCTATCCCGGCCATCATCTTCCGCACGTCGACGATGGCGCTGCCCAGGTCGCGGTTTTCGAGGCGCGCGGTCAACGTGACCATCAGGCGCTGGTTTTCCCGCTGCAATTGGTTGTCGCCGTGCACCTGCTCCACACGGGCGAGCGTTGAGAGCGGAACGATCTGCTTCGCAGGCGTAACGACCGGGAATTGCTGGATGTCAGAGTAGTTGTAACGGAAGGCGTCGGGAAAGCGGACGCGAACGTCCACGGTGCGATCCGCCTGGCGCAACTGCGTTTCCGTGAGGCCCAAAAGTCCGGCACTGACCTGCTGCGTGACCTGATCGACGGAAAGTCCAGCACGACCGGCGAGCGCGGCATCCACGTGAAAGACGATCTCGGGATTGCCCTTCTGAAGACCCTTGAAGTCCACAATGCCGGGAATCTTCTCGAGGCGCGGGCCGATCTGATCCGCGACCTGCTGGAGCACACCCATGTCGTTGCCGAAGAGTTTGATCTCGATGGGCTCGGGCGAGCCTTCGAGGTCGCCGATCATGTCCTGAAGGATCTGGGTGAACTCAACGTCGATTCCCGGGATGTTCTGGACAATCTGGGCGCGCATGTCGTCCATCACTTCGTCAGCGCTGCGCTTGCGTTCCGAACGCGGCTTAAGTTTCACCAGGATATCGCCCGTATTCTGCTCGGTGGCGTATAAGCCGAGTTCGGCGCCGGTGCGCCGGGAAAAGGCTGCGGTCTCCGGCATCTTCGCGATGCGCTGCTCGACTTGCTCTAGGATGCGGTTCGTTTCGTCCAACGAGGTGCCCGCTGGCGTGCGATAGTCGAGGACGTAGCCGCCCTCATCCATTTCGGGCAGGAACCCCGTTTCAAGCTGCGTAAACAGAACGACGCCGAGCACCACGGAACCCAGCGCGATGCAGCCGACAAGGGCGCGGTGATTCAGCGACCAGCGCACGGTCCTTTCATAGACGCGGTTCACGGGCGCGATGAATTCGGCCGCCTGCTCCGTGTGACGCGCCGAGCCAGAAAGATATCGCTGCGAGAGGAGCGGTATGAGGGCCACGGCAAATACGAGAGAAAGGAGGACCGAAATTCCGAGCGTAAGGCAAAGCGCGGAAAAGAATTCGCCAACGACGCCCTTCAAGAGGCTGAGCGGGAGGAAGACAATCAGAGTCGTTGCCGTGGAACCGACGACCGGGCCAATCAGCTCCTGCGTCCCGCGCTCCGCGGCGGCCTCGCGCGATTCACCCAGCGCCAAGTGGCGATAGATGTTTTCAATGACGACCACTGCATCGTCGATGACGAGTCCGATGGCGATGGCGAGCCCGCCGAGCGACATCAGGTTCAGCGTGCCGCCGAATACTTTCAGGAAGAAAAACGTTCCGATGACGGAAAGCGGCAGCGAGGCGGCGGCCACCAGGGTCGTCCGCCCGTCGCGGAGGAAGACGAAAAGGATCAGAACGGCGAGCACCGCGCCGATCACGATGGCATCGCGCACGCTGCCGATCGACTCCGAGACGAATTCCGCGAGGTCGTAAACGACGGAGATGTGAAGCGTGGCAGGGATGGCGGAACCCAAATTGCGGACCTGGTCCTTGACCTGTTGCGCGAGCTGAAGAATGTTTCCGCCGATCTGGCGGGAGATGTTGATGAGCGCCGCGGGCTGGCCGTTGCCGGTGATCAGCGTCTGGTGATCGGCGACGCCGAAGCGGACGTCGGCCACGTCGCGCACGCGGACGGGCGCGCCGTTGTCAATCGCGACGACCGTGTTGCGGATGTCGTCGAGGTTTGTAAACTGGCTGGTGGCGAGGACGAGATACTGCGAATAGTCCTTTGACAGGCGGCCCACGGACGCCACCTGATTGGTGTCGCGCAACTCGTTGGCAATGTCCACGAGAGAGAGGCGGTGGGCGAGCATCTGTTGCGGGTCCACGATCACGGACACTTCGTGCGTGTCCGTCCCTTGCACCTGGATGGTCCCCACGCCAGGGATGCGGCTGAAGAGAGGGCGCAGGATGTAGTAGGCATCGTCGCGGAGATCGGCTTCGGGCACGTTGCCGTTCAAGATCAGACTGAGAACGGGGAACACGGCGGGAGAGACGCGCTCGACCTGAATTTCGGCGTCCGGAGGAAGCGAGCTGCGGGCTTCGCCGATGCGCGCTTGAACGAGCTGCAGGGCGTACTGCATGTCGGCGTCCGGCTGGAAGAGGAGGTAGATTTCGGTGTTGCCGCGGATCGTCTTCGAGTCGACGCGGCGCACGCCCGGCGTGGCGCTGACGAACTCTTCGATCGGCCGCGTGACGGTGAGCAGCATCGTGTCCGGCGCGAGGTCGCCGGAATGCGCGAGGATGACGATGCGCGGGAAATTCAGCTCGGGATAGATGTTGTTGGGGAGATGGAAGGCCGCGACGATGCCGGCCACGGTGAGAAACGCAGTCAACAGATAGACGGCGTAGCGATTTTCGCGGCAGAAGCGAACGACGTTCATTGCCCTGGGCCGGACGTGACGCGAATGGCGGCTTTGTCGCCAAGGCCGTAGCCGCCCGTGCGGATGATGGTGTCGCCTTCTTTCACGCCGGGCGAGTCAATGAGTTCGACGCGATCCCTGGTTTCGATCCCAAGCTTCACGGGGAGGGCGGTTGCCGCATCCTGGTTCACAAGAAAGATGCGCGGCTGACCCGCCTGATCGCGATAGACAGCCTCCGGCTCGACGGTGAGAGCGTGAGCGTGCGTATCGACGGCAACCTCCGCCGTGAGAAACATTCCCAGACGCAACAGCCCGCCTGAATTCGGCACGCGAATCCGAACCACGCCAACGCCAGTCGCGGGATCGACGGCGGGCGAAATGGCAACCACATGCCCGACGAACTCTTGCGCGCCCACGGCGCCGCTCTTTACGTCGACGCGTTCGCCCGGCTTCAGCTTCGCAAGATACCCGGCAGGGGTGTTCGCCAAGAATTCGACCTCGCGCAGATCCGCCACTTCAACGATAGGCTGGGCGGCGGTGCCGTCCACCTGCTCGCCGACGCTGACGAAGCGCTTGGCCACCCATCCATTCAGCGGCGAGAGAATCTGAGTGCGCGCGAGCTGCAAGCGCGCCAGCTCGAGCGCGGCCTCGGATTGCCGCAAAGCCGCAGTGGCGACGGTTTCCTGCGTCCGCGCGTCCTCAAGTTCCTTGCGCGCCACAATGCCGCGCTGGAACAGGTCCTCGTCGCGTTTGCGCGTGAGCAGCACATTGTCGAGGCTGGCTTTGGCCTGCTGCGCGGCTGCCTCCGCCTGCTGGAGCTGATCGCGGTAGGGACGATCGTCGAGCTTCGCCAGCACCTGGCCAGTGCGCACCGGGTCGCCTTCGGCGACGCCCAGGTCCGCAATCCGTCCCGCGACGAGAGCGCTGACGCGCACGTCCTGGTTCGGCGGAGCTGCGGCGGTGCCGGTCAATGTGAGCATCTCGGAAATATCCGCGCGCACGACGCGCGTGAGGGTTACGTCGGCTTTGGCGGAAGAAGTGCCGGCCGCGTCGTCATCGGCGGAGGGGTGGGAACAGCCTGCAACAGCGAGCGAGAAGATACTCGCGGCAAGCAGCAGGGCCGGGATTCGATTTGGGCGAAAGATCATCACATTCTTACTTAGTCAATCGACCGGGGCGCCGACCGCCTTCTCCGCCGCCCGCGACTGCGGATTGTACCGCATGCGCGCGGCCCACAGCGCGTCTGCTGTATTTTGAAGCAAGGTCGGGCGAGCGTGAACCCTCAATTGACACGCGTGGTGGGCGGGGGCATAATTGCCGCGATTTTTTCTCGCTCCTGAGGGAGGATGTTCCTTGCGAGACCCACGCCCCGTAGCGACTCTGCCCTCCGGGATTCCCTTCCCGCCGATCGGGTATTCCCTGCATATTCATTCAAATAATGATGTCTCCAAAGTGGATCGGAATGCATCAAACATTTTGTCGGTGCTGTGTCGAGGTCGAGATTGGCAGTCGAAGCGGCAATCGGCCCGCGTTGGATTCTAACGCCTTTGCCCAAGGGTGACAGGGAGGCAGAGGGCAGGAGGAAGAGAGATGGAAACCACTCGTCGAAACTTCCTGAAGATCGCAGCCGTCGGCGGGGCAAGCGCCAGCGTGCTTGGGTTCGATCTCAAGCCAGCCTACGCGCAACTCCGCGAGCTGAAGATCGCGCGAGCTACGGAGACGCGGTCGACGTGCCCATACTGCTCGGTGAGCTGCGGCGTCATCATCTACACGATCGGCGACAAGGCGAAGAACGTTACTCCGCAGGTCGTCCACGTCGAGGGCGACCCCGATCATCCCATTAACCGCGGAACGTTGTGCCCCAAGGGAGCCTCGCTCGAACAGGACATCCTGAACCCGAGGCGCCTGCTCAAACCGCAAGTGCGCCGGCCGGGCGGAACAGACTGGGAAGATATCTCCTGGAACGATGCGCTCAGCGAAATTGCCCAGCGCGTGAAGAGAACGCGCGACGACACGTTTGTCGAGAAGGATGCCAACGGAAAAACCGTCAACCGCTGCGAGGGGATCGCCTTCACTGGAGGCTGCACGGACACGAACGAGTTCAATTACCTGGTCGTCAAGATGATGCGCAGCATGGGGGTCTGCTACCTGGAAAACCAGGCCCGGGTTTGACACGGCCCCACGGTCTCAAGTTTGGGACCAACATTCGGACGCGGGGCGATGACGAACGGATGGATCGACATCAAGAACGCCGACATGATGTTGATCATGGGCGGTAATCCCGCCGAGAACCATCCGTGCGGATTCAAGTGGGTCGTCGAAGCGAAACGCAACCGGAACGCCAAAATCATCGTGGTCGATCCGCGTTTCACGCGGACCGCATCCCAGGCCGATCTCTTCCTTCAGATTCGCGCCGGGGCCGACATCGCTTTTCTTGGCGGCCTGATCAACTACGCGCTGCAGAATAATCGAATCGCGAAAGACTACCTCGTCAACTACACGAATGCAGCGTTCATCGTGAAGGACGGCTTCAAACTGCCCGAGGACGGGCTTTATTCGGGGTTTGATGCCACAACGCACACCTACGACAAGTCGACCTGGAACTACGAAGAAGGCGGCGACCTGACCGGCAAGGCGGCAGATGCTGGCGAACCTCCGCAGCAAAAGCCTGCGGCTGCGCCCGCCGAGAAGCCAGGCCAGGCGGCGCCCCCACCGGCGCTGCCGGCCAACGTCGCTCATGACCTTGGATTGCAACATCCGCGATGTGTGTTCCAGCTTTTGAAGAAGCAATACTCGCGCTACACGCCGGAAATGGTCGAGCGGATCACTGGAATTCCCAAGGACCAATTCCTCAAGGCCGCCGATTTCTTCACATCCATCCGCAAGGACGGCGACGTAAAGAAGGTGGCGACCATTATCTACGCAGTCGGCTGGACGCAACACACGTTCGGGACACAGATCATCCGCACCGCCGCAATGCTGCAGCTCTTGATGGGCAACGTCGGCCGAGCGGGCGGCGGCGTAAACGCGCTCCGGGGCCACTCGAACATTCAGGGCGCGACGGACATGGCAGGAATTTTCGACAATCTTCCCGGCTACCTGAAGATGCCGAATCCGAGCGACACCGATCTCGCCGCCTATCTGAAGCGCATTACGCCTACAGCATCCAAGCCCACGAGCTGGGACTCGTTCAACTATTGGTCGAACACGCCCAAGTTCGTCGTTTCCCTGCTGAAAGCGATGTTCGGCGACGCGGCAACGAAACAAAACGATTTTGCGTTCGACTATCTCCCGAAGATTGACCGCAACTATTCGTGGACCCAAATCTGGGACAACATGTACCGCGGCAACGTGAAAGGCATGTTCGCAATCGGGATGAACGGCGTGATGATCGGCCCCGACACCAACAAGAATATCGAAGCACTGAAGAAGGCGGATTGGCTTGTCGTGGGTGAAATCTACCCGGACGAAACGAGCGAGTTCTGGCGGGCTCCCGGTATCAGCACGGACGAGATGAAGGATATCAAGACAACCGTGTACCGCCTTCCCTGCGCGGGCTTCGCGGAAAAAGACGGCAGCATGACGAACTCCGCGCGCTGGCTTCAGTGGAAGAACATTGCCCTGCCACCGCCGGGAGACGCGCGGATCGACCAGGACATTCTGGCTCAGATTTTTCTGCGCGTGCGCGATCTATACAAGAAAGAGGGCGGTAAGTTTCCCGATCCCGTCCTAAACGCCACCTGGGGCTACACGGAACCGCAACATCCTTCTCTTTCCGAAGTTGCAAGGGAAATCAACGGCAAGGCGCTGGCGGATCTGAAGGACGAAAAAACCCAGCAGGAGATCAAGAGCGGGCAGCAGTTGCCAGGCTTCGCGTGGCTGAAGGACGATGGCAGCACATCGTGCGGAAACTGGCTCTACTGTGGCTCCTGGACCGAGGCCGGCGCCCAAATTCAGCGCCGCGGCACGGAAGATCCCTCGGGTCTGGGCATTTATCCTAATTGGGCGTGGTCATGGCCGGCCAATCGCCGCGTGCTTTACAATCGCGCGTCGTGCGATTCCGACGGGAAGCCGTGGGACGCGACTCGGAGGCAAGTCTGGTGGAGCGAATCCGGCCAAAAGTGGGTCGGAAACGACGTGCCCGACTTCAAACCGGATTCGAATCCAAAAGATCACATGGGCCCGTTCATCATGAATCCGGAAGGCGTGGGACGAATCTTCGGTCCGCTGGCGGCTTTCGCGGACGGGCCGTTCCCCGAACACTACGAGCCTATTGAAAGTCCGATCCAAAATCCGCTGCATCCGAACCAGTCGAACAATCCGGTAGTGAAGAAACTCACGACTCCGGCAGACAGGTTCGGTACACCCGATCAATTCAACGTCATCTGCACGACGTATCGCCTGACGGAGCAATACCACTACTGGACGAAGAACAATCCGATGAACGTGCAGCTCATCCCGGAGCCGTTCGTGGAGATTTCGGTGGAGATGGCGAAGGAATACGGCATCGACGGCGGCGAAAAAATCAAAATCACCAGCGCTCGCGGCACGTACATCGCGAAGGCGTTCGTCACGCGTCGCATCAAGCCGATGACGATCGACGGCAAGCAGGTTTATCAAATTGGCCTGCCGATCCATCAAGGCTTCCGTGGGATCAAGGAAGACGAGGGTCTAGACGCCCGCACGCCCGCAAATCTGCTGTCGCCGACGGTGGTCGATCCCAACGCCTATACCCCTGAGTTCAAGGGCTTCCTTGTCAAAGTCGAGAAGGCTTAGGAGACCACGATGGCCCAGGCGACGATGGAAATTCGGCGAATTTCAGGCCACGCGGGTCCCGCGCCCGGGGAGGGCTTCAGCCGCGATTACGACGTCTGCAAGCTGATCGACACAACTACCTGCATCGGATGCAAGGCGTGCGAGGTTGCGTGCCTCGAATGGAATGGCTACACGTTCAGCGAGACGAAATTCGACAATTCCTACCAGACCATGCCCGACACGGCGTGGAATTATTGGAACCTGATCCGCTTCAACGAGCACGAAGACCCGGATCACGGACTGATGCTGCTCATGCGGAAGGATCAGTGCATGCACTGCGAGGAGCCGGGGTGTCTCGCGGCGTGCCCTGCCGATGGCGCGATCATTCAATACGCAAACGGCATCGTCGATTTTCAGCAGGATCATTGCATCGGCTGCGGCTACTGCATGACCGGCTGCCCGTTTAACATCCCGAAATTCAGCCCGACGGCCCGGAAAGTCTTCAAGTGCACGCTCTGCTCCGACCGCGTCGGTCAAGGCCTGGAGCCCGCCTGCATCAAGTCCTGCCCTACGGGCTGCCTGCACTTCGGGTCGAAGGACGATATGAAGTTTCTCGCGGAGAATCGGGCAGAACAGCTCCGCGAGCATTCCGGTTTTGCCAACGCCGGCGTGTACGATCCGACGGGCGTCGGAGGCACGCACGTGATCTACGTGCTGCACGATGCGACGAACCCCGAAGCGTATGGCGGATTGCCCAAAGATCCGTCAATTCCATGGACCGTGCAACTCTGGAAGAAGCCCCTGAAGTGGCTCGGCAATTTCGCCATCCTGGGCGGTTTGGCGGGCCTGGCCATTCACTATCTCCGCTTCGGCGCTAAAACTGAGGAAGTGGAAGAGCATCCCAAGCAGCCTGCACAAGGTGACCAACGATGAACGACGAGGCCCATCTTCTTCCAAACGGGCGAATTCTCCGGTACACGTTCCGCGAACGCCTGATGCACTGGGCCGCGGCCATCTCCTATGTCTATCTGCTTCTGACTGGCCTCGCATTTTGGTCGCCGTGGCTCTTTTGGATTGCGGTTGTGCTCGGAGGCCCCACGATTTCGCGCGAGCTGCACCCGTGGGCCGGATTGCTTTTCGTCACCGCTACGATCTGGATGTATCAGACCTGGGCAGATCAAATGCGGGAGACCGAGGTGGACAAAGAATGGTGGCGCGCCTTGCCACACTATATAACGAACGAGGATGAGCAGGTACCCAAGGTCGATCGTTTCAATGGCGGCCAGAAATCTCTATTCTGGGGATTCTTCTGGTGCGGGCTTTTACTGCTTCTATCCGGCCTGGTCCTTTGGTTTCCGCAGTACATTCCCTGGAGCCTAAGGTTTCTCCGTTACATTGCAGTGATCGTTCATCCGGTTGCGGCGCTTCTGACGATTGCGCTGTTCATGATCCATCTGTACATGGGACTTGCCATCGAGGGAGGGGCTCTCCATTCCATCGTCCGCGGGGACGTGACGCAGGACTGGGCACGCTCGTTTCATCGTCTCTGGTACGAGAAGGTTCTGCGGCAATCCGCGGTTAGTAAGTGAAAGGCTCGAAGTGGGACGCGCGCATTCGCCGCGCCGATGATCTTGCCTCAAGCCACGTGTTTGCTTCCGAGGGCCTCCGCTTCTACCGACGTGTCGTCGAGGTTCAAGAATCGCTCTACGCGGAAATCCAAGCCGCGTGCGGCACGCAGAAGAAGATGCGCGCGCCAGGCACGCTTCGCCACGAGTTCGACTCCTTTTTGCTCCTTCCGCTGTTCCCGGTCTTCCTTTCTTCGATCGAGAAGGACGCTCCCGTCCTTCTTTCGGAGGCGGCAAGCAGGCTGCGTGCCGCCAATGCGACGCGTTGGCAGGAGATACTCGCGGACTTCTGGCAGGACAGTACGGATTCGCCGTCTCACCTCGAGCCCGCGGAAACGCTGCTTTCGTGGACGTTTTTGCAACCGTACGCCGAGTACCTGGCGGACCACACTCAACACGATCCGATTCACGCGACGCCGTCCCGATGCCCACTCTGCTCTTCCAAACCCCAGGTGGGAGCTCTTCGGCCGGAGGGCGACGGCGCCAAGCGATCCTTGATTTGCGCGCTCTGCGCGAATGAATGGGCCTATCGCCGAATCGTCTGCCCCGCTTGCGGCGAAGAGGATGTGCACAAGCTGGCCGTCTATACGGCGCAGGATTTCGGCCACGTGCGCGTCGAGGCCTGTGATACCTGCCGCGCTTACATTAAGACCGTCGACTTAACCAAGAACGGCCACGCCCTCCCTGTGGTCGACGAACTTGCGACGATCCCCCTCAATCTATGGGCAGTCGAGCACGGCTACACAAAGCTGCAGGCAAATCTTCTGGGAATCTAGGACGCGGGGTGAGCTTGGTGGGCCGGGGAGTGCCGGTTCGCCGCAGACGGCAAACCCCTACCTCTCGATACCCCCCGGCGTCTTGTCTCTTGGCGCCCGGTTGGCGTATGATGCCCGCGCTGCAGGGGGAAAGCCGCGCTCCAAGGAGGTAACCGAACATGTCATTAGTCAAAGGCATCCACCACATCACGCTGTGCGCCAGCGGCGCGCAGGAGGATATCGACTTTTTCACCAAAGTAGCCGGCCAGCGGATGATCAAGCAAACCATCCTCTTCGATGGCCGCTACGCGCACTATCACCTCTACTATTCCAATGCCGACGCGGAGCCCGGCTCCGTCGCCACCACGTTCTCGTACAAAAGAGTGAAAGGGCGCCCTGGCTCCGGCCAGATCTCGGCGACCGCCTATACCATCCCCAAGGGAACGGCCAAGTTCTGGGTCGAGCATCTGAACCGCCACAAGACCAAGCACGGTGGAGTCCAAGAGCGGTTCGGACAAGCCTTCGTCCGATTCGAGCACCCCGCCGGCCTCCAGTTGGAAGTGGTCGAGGACTCCTCGGACGCCAGGAAAGGCTGGACGACCGATGAGATCAGTTCTGACGTTACCACGCGCGGATTCTATGGCGCTGTGCTCTCGGTTCAGGAAGTTCCCGAGACGGAGCGATTTTTTGTTGATGCGCTTGGCTTTCGCAAGACCGGCACGGAAGGCCAGTACCACCGCTTCGAGATCGGAACTGGCGGAACCGCGAGAACGGTGATTCTGGTTCACGAGCCGGATCGCCCCCAAGGGAGCTGGATCTTCGGCGCGGGCACTGCGCATCATCTTGCTTTGGATGTGGGCACCGACGAGGCCCTTGCGGAACAGAAGGCTCTCTACGAGGAATTGGGTTACACCGACGCCTCGGAGATCAAAGACCGCGTCTACTTTCACTCGGTCTATTGCCGCTGCCCCGGCGGAATTCTGGTCGAGGTCGCGGCTACGACTCCCGGCGGATTCGCTCTCGATGAACCGGCCGATCAGCTCGGCAGGCAACTGCTTTTGCCGCCATGGTTCGAGCATCGGCGAGCGGAGATCATGACGATGCTCGACCCGATCAAGGTTCCGGAGTCCAACTTTGCCACGGCCCAGCAGGGTGCGCCGATCGCGCGAAATGCGCCCGTATCAACTCCCGCTCCGGCTGCTACTCCCGGCGTGCCCGCACCATCCAGGCGCACGTCGGCGACGTTCATCGGCGGCGACACGCCGAAGAATTGAACGGGACTGAATTTCGCACCTCGGCGGCGGTCTGGGGACACGCCGCCATCAATGTGCGTGGGGTTGGCTTTCCGGTCTGCCAAGGCGCTCCGTCGAAGGCGTCTTGCTTGCGGAGAGCGAACAATTGGGGGCGGTGCTGCTCGTCGATCATGTTCCTTCCTGCCAGGGTTGATTCTCCGATTCGCGCCGAGCCTTCCGTCACATCCGGCGCGGCTGCGCGGAGTTGAGTCACTTCAGGAGCACGAAAGTGGATGGAATTAAACTCGTGAAGATTGCAGGTCCGCTGCTGCTGCTCTGGGCGCTGTTCGCTGTTCCGGCGCTTGCACAGATGGACCCTTCGGGAGAATGGTCGCCTCGATTTCATGAGGACTGGCTCGAGCGCATACCGGGCCCGGAAATCGGCGACTATCTTGGTCTCCCCATCAATGACGCCGCCCGCATGCAGGGCGACACTTGGGACGCCGCCATCGTGGAAATTCCCGAGAACCAGTGCCGCGCCCACGGCGCCGATTATGCGTGGCGTGGCCCCTCGAACGTCCGCATCTGGAAGGAAGTGGACACGGCCACGCAGCAGGTCATCGCCTATCACATCTACATCTCGGCCTACAACGCCTACCGCACGATTTACATGGACGGCCGCCCGCATCCGCCGGACTATGCGCCTCACACCTGGCTCGGTTTCTCCACCGGCAAATGGGAGGGTAACACCCTCACGGTCTTCACGGACCACCTAAAAGAAAACTGGATTCGCCGCAACGGGATTCCACGCAGCGATCAGGCGACTGTCAGCGAGCATTTCCTCCGCCACGGCAACTATTTGACCGTCGCCGTCATCACCTACGATCCCGTTTATCTAACCGAGCCTTTCATTCGCACCACCGACTTCGTCTTCGACCCTCAGCAGCAGATCGCTCCATGGCCCTGCGAATCCGTCGACGAAGTCGACCGGCCCGCGGGTTCTGTGCCGGCTCATCTGCCGGGGACCAACACTTTTCTCGATGAATTCCCCGCCAAATATGGCATACCTCCCCAGGCGGCGCGGGGCGGGGCGGAAACGATGTACCCGGAATACAAATCGAAAATGAAAACCATGAAGACGCTGCCGCGCCCCTCCAAAAATGCGCCTGGCGGATGAAGATGTCCCTTCTAAGGAACAGGAGCAACGCATGACGACAACCAAGCCGCTCGAATCCGCGAAGGGCCTGCGCGCGCTCCTGATTCCCGCGGCCGCCTCGCTCTTCGCCATCGTCGGCCTCTCGCAAATCGCGTACTCCCAGCAGGCTCCGCCTCCCGCTCCGCAAACTCAGAATCCCGCGAACGTCGAGGTTCACGTCCTGGCCGTCCAGGGCAAGGTCTACATGCTCGTGGGCGCGGGTGGCAACATCAGCGTGCAGGTTGGCGACGACGGTGTCCTGCTGGTTGACACGGGCCTCGCCGGCACCAGCGACAAAGTCCTCGCTGCGATCCGCTCGATCACCGACAAGCCGATCCGCTACATCATTAACACTCACGTCCACGCCGACCACACCGGCGGCAACGAAGCCATCGCCAAAGCGGGTAACACGATCGCCGGCGGCAACGTTGTCGGCGATATTGGCGCCAGTGCGGGAAACCAGGCCACGGTGCTTGCGTTTCAAACGGTGCTCGACAGGATGAGCGCATCCACCGGCAACAACCAGACAGCAACGCCTCAGGGCGCCTGGCCGACGGAATCCTACACCACTCCCGAAAGAAAACTTTTCTTCAACGGTGAAGCGGTTCAGGTCATCCACCAGCCTAACGCGCACACCGACGGCGACAGCATCGTCTTCTTTCATCGCTCCGACGTGATCAGCACGGGCGACATTTTCGTCACCACCAGCTATCCCAGAGTCGATCTCCAGCGCGGCGGCAACATCCAGGGACTCATCGAAGGTCTGAATCGCATCATTGAACTCGCCACTCCCGGACCTACGCAGGAAGGCGGCACGATGGTCATTCCCGGCCACGGGCGCCTCTGCGACCAATCCGACGTCGTCTTCTACCAGGAAATGGTGACCATCATTCGCGATCGTATTCAGGACATGATCAACAAAGGCATGACGCTCGAGCAGGTGAAGGCGGCCAGGCCCACGCGTGACTACGATCCGCGTTACGGCGCCAATCCTACCTGGACGCCCGACATGTTTGTCGAAGCGGTATACAAAAGCCTTGCGAAAAAGGATTAGCGCAAGCCGCGCGCCGGCGCTAATCTTGATCAATTGGATTTCGGATCGTTCTCAGGGGGGATCGTTATGAAGTACAGGCTATTGGCTCTATTCGTTGCCGCAACGCTCGTCTGGGCTGGCGCGGCTAGCGCCCACCACTCCTTTGCCGCCACCTATTTCGTGGACCGGGAGATCACCGTTGAGGGCACCCTGACTCAGTTCCTCTTCCGCAATCCTCACTCGTTCGTCAAAATCCAGGCCCCCGACGACAAGGGCGTGATGCAAACCTGGTCCATCGAATGGGGCGGCGGCGCGCAACTCGACCGCGAGCATGTGACGCGTGACACGCTGAAGCCGGGCGACCATGTGATCGCCACCGGCAATCCGGGCCGCGACCCGTCGGAGCATCGGATTCGTCTGCACAAGCTCGTCCGTCCGTCCGATGGATGGAAATGGGAAGGCGTAATCATGTAGGTAGGTCTGGGCTCGTTGGGGGGGACGACGGGAATGAACTGCAAAATTCTGAAAACGCTCACTGCCCTGCCATTCGTTTTTCTGGCGCTGTTGTCGCTTGCCGTGCCTGGCCGCGCTGGCGCGCAGTTCGGGCCACCTCCCCCCGCTGCTGGCCCGCCCAACTATCGGCTGATCGCCCCGCTCGATCTCACCGGATACTGGGTATCCGTCGTCACGGAGGACTGGCGCTTCCGCATGATCACGCCGGACAAGGGTGACTACGGCGGCGTTCCCCTCACGCGGGAGGGCACGCAGGTGGCGCTCTCCTGGGATCCGGCCAAGGACGAGGCTAGCGGCAATCAGTGCCGTTCTTACGGCGCCGCCGCAATCATGCGCGTGCCGGAGCGCATCCACATCACCTGGCAGGACGACAACACCCTTCGCATCGATACCGACGCCGGAACCCAAACGCGTCTCTTCCACTTCGGCGGCACTCCTCCGTTGAACGGGACTCCTCAATGGCAGGGCTATTCCGTAGCCTCCTGGCAAGGCTTCCGTCAGGGCGGCGCGTTCCAATTGCCCACGGTTCTTTCGAAGGACGCGGCGGCCCCGAGGATCGGCCTCGAGGGCTATCTCAAGGTCGTCACCACGCAGATGCGCCCGGGATACCTCCGCAAAAATGGAGCCCCCTACAGCGCGAATGCGGTCCTCGAGGAATACTTCGACAGCTTCAAGGAAGCCAACGGCGATACATGGCTCGTCGTGACTGCAATCGTCACCGACCCGCAGTATCTCTATCAGCAGTTCATCACCAGCTCGCATTTCAAGAAACTTCCTGACGCCTCCGGCTGGAATCCCACGCCCTGCGAGGCGAAATGACGAGTCGCACGGTCGCAGGCATCACGGCGAAGGCCTCGCCGAGGGTCCCGGATGTGGTTCGCTAACTTCCTCCAGTGGCTCCACGATACGCGCTTCAGCACCGTGATGCGCGAGTCGATATGGGCCGAGCCCATCGTCGAGACCATCCACGTTCTCACCTTGACGCTGTTTCTCGGGTTCGCCGTCCTGCTGGACCTGCGTCTTCTCGGAGTCTGCTTGCGGCACAGGCGTGTTTCGGAGGTTTTGCGGCAGCTCAACCCGTGCTTGTTCGTGGGCTTCGCGGTCATGATCGTCTCTGGCCTGCTTCTCTTCTCCGGCGACCCGCCGTCTTTCTACAGCACGATTTTCTTTCGCGCCAAGATGATATTTCTTGTGCTCGCTGGTTTGAACGTGCTGATCTTCAACGCCACCATCGGCCGCAAGGTCGCCGAGTGGGATCTGGCTCCGAAAACGCCGGGCGGAGCCAAGATGGCGGCGATCGTCTCGATTGTGCTGTGGGTTGCCATCGTCGCCGCGGGGCGTGCGATCGCCTACGTCCTTCCGCCTCCATGAGGCCCCTGCGGTGAGCCGGACGAGGAGGTTTTCCCAAAATGTGGCTTAGGACGCTGATCTTGCACTTCTGCCAGTGGTGCAACAACTCCTACTGGGGCCACGGGGTGCGCGACTCCGTCTGGCTCTTCCCTTTCGTCGAGATATTCCATCTGCTGGCTCTCGGGGTCCTGGGCGGCACGATTCTGATCCTCAATCTCCGCCTCATCGGCTTCCGATTTCAAGACGAGCCCATCGCCGAACTCGCCGAGGATGTCCGGCCGTGGATGCTCGGCAGTCTCGCAGTGATGTTTGTCTCGGGATTCCTTCTTTTCTCCACGGAAGCCGTGAAGATGTACGGCAATACAGGCTTTCGCTACAAGATGCTGTTCCTCCTGCTCGCGCTCGTTTTCACTTTCACGATCCATCGTAAACTGACGACGTCCGACGAGACCCGCGTCTCGCCGGTGTGGCGCTGGCTGGCGGCCTTCGTTTCCCTCGCGCTGTGGGCCGGCGTTGGCCTCGGCGGGCGTTCCATCGGCTACGTATAGCGCCCGAACGCCTGCGCAAGGGGGCCGCGCCTTTCTTGCGCCATTCCTTCGGCGGCGGGCGTAGCCCCTGCGCAGCCGCGCCGCGGATATCGTTTTGTTGCCCGCAGAAAACCGCGATAATAGTGGCAGCGCGTTCGGCGCAAAAGAGAGCTTCGCTTGTCCCCCGGCCAAAAACCACACTTTTCAAACGCTCGGTGGACGGAAGGGCTTCCGATCCTTGCCCTTCTCGTGGTTCTCCTTTCGGGATCCGTCTGGGCTGCCACTGGCGGAAGCATCTCCGGCACGATAACCGATGCAAATGGCGGCGCGATCCCCGGCGCCGCGGTCACCATTCGCAATCTGGACACCACGATTGCGCAAACGACTACCAGCAGTAGCGAGGGATTCTACGCCTTCACCAACCTCCCCGTAGGACGTTACGAGCTCGAAATTATTCACGAGGGATTCAAACCGTATAAGCGGACGGGCTTGGTTATTGACGTCAACACGGAGCTTCGGGTCGATCAGGAACTGACCATTGGAGAGCAAGCGCAAGAGATAGTTGTCTCCGGTACGGCGGTCCAGGTGGAAACCGAAAGCACGCAGGTGGGCCAGGTTGTGACGGGCGCTGAGATCACAGGGGTCGCCTTAAACGGCCGAAGTTTTACGGATCTCCTGGCTCTGCAGCCGGGGATTGTGCCCATGTCAACCCAGCAGCCCAATTCGATCGTCATGGCAGGGGCCACGGTAGCGATTGCTCCCTCAGGCGATTTGAATCCCGGCAACCAGTCCATCAGCGGCCAGCGCGAGGACGCCAACGGTTACATGATCAATGGAGGTGACGTTAAAGAATTGATGAACGGTGGGACTGCGATCGTGCCCGATCTCGATTCAATTGCAGAGTTCCGGATATTGACCAATAACTTCGATGCGGAGTACGGCGATTACAGCGGCGGCATCGTGAACGTGGTGACCAAATCCGGAACCAATCAGCTGCATGGCAGCGCATTCGAGTTTCTGCGAAACACGCTGCTCGATGCCCGCAATTACTTTTCCCCGACGCGCGGCTTCTTCCGGCAAAATCAATTTGGTGGCACCACAGGCGGACCGATCGAGAAGAGCAAAGTGTTTTTCTTTGCAGACTATCAGGGCACGCGGATGGCCCAGGCCATCGACACGGGGCTCATCGCCGTTCCTTCGCTCGCCTACCGGGCGGGTGATTTTATCGCCGGGCCCGATGGGACTGGTCCTAGCCCGCTTACGGGAACCGTAGGAGGCCCGAACCTCGCCAGTATCCTCACGGGAGAACTCGGCTATCCAGTGACCTCCAACGAGCCTTATTACACTCCAGGTTGCACTTCAAGCACGTGTGTGTTTCCGGGCGCTGTGATTCCAAAGGCAGCCTGGTCGGCGCCGGCCCGATATCTGAATCTGAATTCGAAAAATTACATCCCTCTTCCGAATGATGGACCTTCCACTTTTACAACCGCGTCCCAGGGGCAGGACTTGCGGGACGATAAAACGAGTTTCCGCATTGACGGCAACAATCAACGCTGGGGACAGCTCTCCGCATACTATTTCTTGGACGACTTCACGCTGAACAATCCTTACCCAACCGGGCAGGGAGGCGCGAATGTCCCGGGCTTCAACGCCTTAAATACAGGCCGCTCACAACTGATCAATCTGGCCGACACGAAGACCTTCGGCGTTGGCAGTGTGAACGAGGTTCACTTCAGCTTCATGCGAAGCGCAAATGTCGTGGGCCAGCCCATTGGCGGTGTGGGGCCGAGCCTGGCGTCTCAAGGTTTTGAAACGGGTATCGGAACTCCCGGCATTGTTCCACTGGCGCCGGCGATTGAGGGCATCGAGAATACGATCTTCAATTCATTCGTCATCGGTGTGCCCATCACGAACCTGGCGCAGGCGAACAACACCTTTACCGGATCCGACAATTTTTCGACGGTCCGGGAAAACCACACCCTGAAGGCAGGTTTCGAACTCAGCGTCGAGCAGATCAACGTCAATCCGAATCCCACTTTCAATGGATCGTTTCTTTTCTCTGGCACCGAAACCGGCCTCGACTTCGCGGATTTCCTGATCGGGGTTTCGACGAACTACAATCAGGCTGATTCACAGCATTACTGGGGGCGCCACAAGTACCCCGCGGCTTTTGTGCAGGATAGCTGGAGGATCAAGCCGAGTCTTACCTTAAATTATGGGCTCCGTTGGGAACTGATGCAGTATTGGTCCGAAAAGCAAAACCAGACCCCTACCTTCATCCTGGGAGAGCAGTCCAAAGTTTATCCGACGGCTCCAACCAGCCTCGTCTACCCGACCGATGCAGGAGTGCCCAATACGTTGGTTCCCGAAAGAAACCGTTTTGCCCCGCGGATCGGTTTGGCCTACTCGCCCACGAAGTCGAACGGAATTCTGGGAAAGATTATCGGAGCTACGGGAAAGACAAGCATCCGCACCGGATACGGCATCTTCTATTCGGTGATCCAGGGAAATACGATCGCGTTTGACGAACCTCAACCTCCCTACGGCTTGAGCTACACCGGAAACGACACGCTCTTCGCTACACCCTTTATCACGGCGTCGGACGGCTCTGTTCACGTAAATCCGTTTCCTTTGACGTTTCCCCCGCTGAATGCATCCGTGAAGCATCCTAATCCGAGCATAGATTTTTCGCAGTTCGAACCGATTGCGGGAATGACGGCCCCTCCTCCGACCAATACATTTCCATACGCTGAAAATTACTTCCTCTCAATCGAACGCCAGCTGCCCGGAGCCGCGGTCCTCAGCTTGAATTATGTCGGCTCGCAGGCCCACCATCTCCTTGCCGTATATTCCGCCAATCCCGGCAATGCGGCTCTTTGTCTGTCGTTGAGCCAACCGGACGAAGTGGCGCCGGGATCGCCCACCTGCGGGCCAAATGGAGAGGATACGACGTACGTTACCGCTGGCGGCCAGACTGTGTATGGCACACGAGGACCGTTGGGTTCAGCATTCAGCAATGACGACTACGAGGGGAGCGTCGCTAACTCGAATTACAATTCGTTTCAAGCCAGTGTCCGGCGTTCGGGAAAGACTCTGGATCTAACGCTGGGATATACGTATAGCAAGTCCATTGACCAAGCATCGAGCCTCGCCGACATTCTCGATCCTTTTAACTTCAATGCAACGCGAGGGCTTTCCGCCTTCGATCTGAGGCACAACTTCGTTGCTACGTACGAGTATCGGCTGCCGCTAGAACGCCTGACATCTCGTGCGAGCGTATTGACGCAAGGATGGGCGGTTTCGGGAATCACCCGAGCTAGCTCTGGTTTCCCAGTAACCATCTCCACCGACCTGGACAACTCACTGATGGGAAGCCTGCCGAATGGAGTGAATAATCATAGTGCCGATTTGCCGGACTTTGCTGGCGGCCCTCTGGGCCTTAACGGGAATCCGCGGAATGGTCGGCCATACTTTAATACCTCGTTATTTGGCGCTAACGCTTTGGGGACCTTCGGAAATTCCAGACGGCGATTCTTCTACGGGCCCGGCCTATTCAACACCGATCTAGCTCTGTTGAAGTCTTTCCAATTTTCGGAGTCAAAGGCGTTGCAGTTTCGGCTGGAGGCTTTCAATGTTTTCAATCACACCCAGTTCTTCGGGCCTGCGGCTGTCAATGGCGATTTTTCCAGCGCTCTGTTCGGCCAAGTGGTGAACGCCGGGCCGCCGCGGCTAATGCAGGCCGCGCTCAAGTTTACGTTTTGAGTCTTGCTCGCGCAGAACAGCCCGGCGAGCATGCCTTTCAGATCGCGGAAACCGGTTTACCGTTAACCATAAACTTCATCACAGACCTGGAAATGGAGCTGATGCCCAGAGTGATACCGCTCTTGGCGGGATGAGTTTCGGCCACAACGGAGTCCCCGAGCATCAGTGAATGTTTCGACCAGCCTGCGTGAGACATGGCGAATGGAGACGCAAGCTCGATAGTCCAGTGCTGAACCATACCGTTCTCGGCTTTTACGTCCATATAGACAAGACAATGGGGATTGACCCAATCGAAACCGGTGATTGTGCCGCTGAGGGTGATGGTTTTGCTTAGGTCGTACCTCGAAGTGCCGTGATGCGCAAAAATTGGGATTGAGATCAGCAGAATGGCAAAGCCCACAGCCAAGAATCTCGACAGGATGTTTCTCATCCTACTCCTCCCGTACGCTTTCCATCCTTGCCAGATGTCGGCGACTATTTCCGATATTATATATCCTCTCTTAATGTGTTCAGCCACGCCCAGTTTTACGGTCCCGCATCTGTCGATCGCGAGGTTAACGACGCCACTTTTGGGCGCGTTGTCAGCGCGGCCGATTCGCGCTTGGTTCAACTGGCGGCGAAACTCTATTTCTGAAGTAGAATCCGTACGAGGAAAACAACTCCATGGATGCTCCCATCGGCGAATTCAATCTGAGCCGCCTCGAACGCGTGATTTCCGGCCCGGGAAAAATTGAACTCCTGGAAAACGAGCTCGAGCGCCGCGATCTCCGGCGAGCGGTCATCGTCACCGGCAAGACGCTCGGCGCTTCCCCGCTGCTCGCAAGGGTCACGCGAGCGCTCGGCTCGCGCTGCGCCGCCGTATTCACCGGCGCGCGACAGCACGTCCCATTGAGCGCGGTCCGCGCCCTGCTGGCCGAGATCGAGCGCACGAACGCGGATTGCCTGGTCAGCTTCGGCGGGGGCAGCCCGATCGACGCAGCGAAGGTCGCGACGTACGTCTGCCTCACCGGCCGTGATCCCATCCCGGCGCAGGCCGGCGCGGCCTCGGGCACTTCCGCTATCCGCGACATGGTTCACCTTGCGGTTCCGACAACGCTCTCCGCGGGGGAGTACACGGCCGTGGCGGGAGTGACCGACGAAAACACGCGGGTGAAGGAGGGAGTGGGAGATCCCCGTATCGCCGCGCGAACCGTCATTAACGATCCGGTGCTCGCGCTCGACACGCCCGCGTGGCTCTGGGTCGCCACGGGCATGCGCTCGCTCGATCACGCCATTGAGTCGATCTACTCGACGCGGCACCACATCATGAGCGACACGCTCGCGTCGAAAGCGATCGCGCTGCTCGACGCGCATCTCGCTCCCTCGATCCAGACGAGCGGCGCGGAGCAGCTCGCGCATCGCGGCTACTGCCAGACGGCGAGTTGGTTTTCGATCTTCGGTGCGCTGAACACCGGCTTCGGACTGTCGCACGCCCTCGGGCACCAGATCGGACCGCGGTGGGACGTGCCGCACGGCATCACGTCGTGCATCACCCTGCCCCACGTGATGCGCTTCATGGCGCACATCGCGCCGCAGCGGTTCGGCCCGATCGCAGAAGGTTTCGGGATCGAGTTCGATCCGGCGGACCCGAAGCCGGTGGCACTCGAATGCGCGGAACGCACGGCGAAGTTCATCGCGCAATTCGACGTGCCGCACCGGCTACGCGACGCCGGCGTGCCGGAAAAGGAAGTCGGCGAAATCGCCGGGACTATCGAGCATCACTTCGCGCGATTGCAGGTCGTCGACCGGCCGGTGACCCGCGCCGAAATTCTGGACCTACTCGAAGAGTCTTACTGAAGCGCCTACCCGTTTTGCAGCGAGTGGAGCAGCCGCTGCTCCTCGCCGTAGGGATCGTTGACGGCTCTGCACTCGTTGTTGAGGATCATCGTCGCGCGCTGCGTGTTGTCGAACGCAGGCCAGTTCGGCAGGCCGGGATGGTTCGGGTTTCCGGTGCGCGCGAAGGCGACCCACGCGCCGCTGACTTTGCTCGCGAGCGCGTAGCGGTCTTCACCATCTCCCGTCATGGATTTCGCGAGGTCCACATTGTCAAAAACGAACGGAATTTCCAGAGTGTGGAACGACCGCAGCTTGCCGTCGTGCACCGGCGACCTCCACATGAAGTAATACTGATAGACCGCTCCCTTGCCTTGCGCGGCCTTGCGCTCTGCCTCGGTGACCACGCCGGCGCGGAACGTGGCGTCCGAGGCGATAATCAAAAACAGATCGGTATTGGTTGCGCTGGGCCGGCCCTTCTTATAGGCGGCGATGAGCTGATCCACCTGAGCGTCGTCTGCTTTGCGGACGGTCTGCTTGATGCGCGCGTGCAAAGTGGCGTCGTCAATCGGGTCGAGCTGCTGGCCCGGAAAGAACGCAACTTCGGTTTCGACGGTGCCGATCAACAGCGGAACATCCGCGGAAATGGCCGGCGCAGCGGGATCGAAGGGATCGGTGGGCAGCGTGGAGCCATCGACAACCGGAGCAAGGGGTAGTCCGCCCGGGCCGGGAAAACCGCCGCCGGGGATTCCCGCGAGGAGCTGATCAACGGAAAGCTTCTGAAGTTCGTCGACCTGATCGGGCTTGAGGCCGAGCTTCGCGAGGAAGGCCTCCGCACCCTTGGTGGCCGCGTCCCGCGACACTCCCTTCACGTCCGCGCCACTCTCAACGATCGCACGATGGAAGAGCCCCTTGGCGGGCGGCATCGCCATCAGGGCGCTAACTTTGCCACCTCCGCCGGACTGCCCGAAAATCGTGACGTTGCCGGGATCGCCGCCGAACGCCTCGATATTGTCCCGCACCCATTCAAGCGCGGCGACGATGTCGAGCATTCCGACGTTGCTCGCGTGCGCATATTTCTCGCCGCCGACATCGGCGAGATAGAGAAAACCAAAAATCGTGAGGCGGTGATTGACGCCGACCAAGACGGCATCGTGCTTTCTCGCGAGCTCGGTGCCGTCATAGCAGGTGAAGCCGGCCGATCCGGACGTGAAACCGCCGCCGTGCAGCCATACCATCACGGGCCGTTTGTGTCCGCGTCTGGGTTCGGGGGTCCAGACGTTGAGAACGAGGCAGTCCTCGCCCATTGGTTCGTTGGGGCACATCACGTCGAACTCCATGGGCACCTGTCCGTGAAAATCGCTGGGGCGCTGCGGAGACCGGAGACCCAGCGTATACGCCTCGCGCACGTTGGTCCACGGCTGCCGTTTGACGGGCGGCATGAAGCGGTTTGCCCCCTCGGTCGAAGCGCCGTAGGGCACGCCTTTGAAGGCGTGGACTTTGCCCTGCACGGTGCCGCGCACTTTTCCCGCAGTCGTTTCCACAACCGCCCCCGGCGTGGCCTGCGAGTCTTCCGCCAGCGCGGCGGCGAGCCGGCCGCTCACGAGAGCGCCCGCAGCCAATGTCCCAAGCCCAATGCCAGAACTGATGAACGTTCGCCGTTTCATCCTGTTTTCCCCTCACCCATCGAGTCGCCTGCGCGCCGTCGCGGCGCCCCCCCAAAACGGCGGCTAGTTTACTCCCTATTTGCCGATTTTCGAGGGGCAATCGCGGTGCAAAACGCGTTCACCAGACCCCCTTTTCAGTGACGGGTAAGAGGCACCACCGTCTTTTGTTTTCAATAATTTACAGAGATTTTTGCTCGACAGTCAGTGACGGGTAGAAGGCAGTAGTTCGAGGCGGGAGAGAGATCCCCCGGCGCACGCTGTTCGCTTCCTTCCTTCGTCAGGGCAGGCGGGATGACGATGCTTGTCGCATCGTGCAGTGGCGGGCGATTCGTGACGAACGGCTGGTGAAGAGTGTCCCGGCGTCGGGTGCCGACCGTGCGCTGAGAGCCCGGTTCGTGGTTGAGACGGAACATGCCGAGGGCGCTGCAAGACAATGCGTCTGCGAAACTGAACCCAGCGTCGCGTCTCATCCTTCGCCCTCGTCCTTTCCCTTTCTCTTTCGTTCATTCGCAAAACCAATTTCAGGCTGCCACATTGCGGGGAAAATTTCAAACGGTTGTTGGTGTAAAGAACTTCGGACCCCGCGGGACCGAGGAAAATAAGCCGACAGGATGCCAGCGCTACAAAGGAAAAGGCAAAACGCCGGACGCGCTACTGCTGCACGGTGAAGCGGACGGGCTGGATGAAGATTGAATTGCCCACCTGAACGGAAATGTTGTAATCGCCGGGCGAGACCTGGGGCACCTTCAGGACGATTTTGTCGTCAGTTTCTTCCACGACTGTCGCCTTATGATCGGTTGTGCGGTCCGAGAGAAAAACGGCGGAGACGTGAGGCTTCGCCAAATTCGTTCCGGTGACGGTGATCGTGTCGCTGACCTTGCCGGAGGGCGGATCGACCGAGGTGATACTTGGCGAGCCCTGCGCGAAAAGCGGCGGGACCGAAAGCATCAACAGAGCCGCTGCGGCCAGAAACGCGAATCTGACGAGGATGTTGCGAGGGACAGATTTTCCTTCCACACCTTGCGCTGAATCACGGCTTAGGGCTGGCGTATGAGTCATGGGTCACCTCTCGGATGTAAGCAGAATTCCCCGTTTACACCTCGCATGTCGCGGTTATTCGAGCCCACCATAAGCCCGGATTGTCCGCATGTCAAACGCCGTCTCGGGCGTGACAGCGAATTCCAGCGGACACGCGTGCATTTTTTCGCGCGGAAACACGATGGGGAATACCTACTAACCAAGCGCCGCGCAACTGCTCGAGTTCGAGGAGAGAGGGGGCGCTTCGCGGACGAGGAGCCAAGGGACCGGGGAAAAACACAGAAGGCCGAACTCTACAGGCAATGCTGTATAGTGCCGGACCGGATTCTTCAGTATTTTTGCTTAATCGCTGTTGAAGCGAAAGCAATGGGCCAGAACCCCAGTCCCGTTATGCCGGTACGAATTCTGCTGGTTGACGATCACGACGTTGTGCGCCAAGGCATCCGGCGCTACCTGGAAACAAAGCCGTCGGTCGAGATCTGCGGCGAGGCCACGAACGGCCAAGAAGCCGTGGAGAAGACGCTGAGTCTGAAGCCGGACGTTGTCGTTCTCGATCTGACCATGCCGCTCATGAACGGAGTCGAGGCGACGCGGGAAATCCGGCGGCTCGCGCCGTCGGTTAAGATCGTCGTCTTCTCGATGCATGATTTCGGCCTACTTGCGGAAAGTGTGAAACGAGCGGGGGGGACGCGTATGTCTGCAAATCCACACAGATCGACAAACTGTACGACGCCATCGTCGGAGTGCTGCGCCCAGAAGTTTCCTGATTCCGCCCAGAGCATGCTGCTTCTCACTTCTCTTTCAAACCGTTTGTTAGACAGGGGCGGCAACGTCGTAATCTGCGGGCCCGATTGCCGGATCACCACAGAATTGGCACGGAGCGATCGCGCTCACGATCACTACCAGGGAGCTCTCGTTTTTCCAGCCTCCGACGAAACCCGGAATAATTTTGCTCCCACTGCGGCGCGGCTTCTGACGATGCGGAGAATCCGGCGGAACGGCTATGGGCTATACTCGCGGGCCCTGAAATTCGCGTCCGGAGGCAAAGATGAGAGGCTCCGCATGTGTGCTGTTCTTTCTGCTCGCCGGTTCCCTTTTTGCACAGCAGGCGCCGGTGCCGGAAATTCCGTACCGTTCCGTGCCGGATTTCCTGAAGCTGCCGCCGGACCTGTATCTCGGCGAAGTGTCCGGTGTGGCGGTAAATTCGAAGGGTCACGTATTCGTTTTTTCGCGCGGCAATACGACAGGGCCGGCGTATGGGGCGAGCGCCGCACAACTGCTGGAATTCGACGGGAACGGCCGCTTCGTGCGGGAGATCGGGCACAACCTGTACGCGTGGTCGTTCGCGCACACAGTGAAAGTCGATGCAGAAGACAATATCTGGGCGACGGACAAAGGCTCGGACATGGTGATCAAATTCGATCCCGCGGGGCGTGTGGCGATGGTCTTCGGGCGCAAGCAGGAAGCATCCGACGAGGGAACGGGGCCGGTGAAGCACATCCGGCCGCCGCTCCCGCCCGTGGACGGAATGTTCCGCCAGGTGACCGACGTGGCTTGGGACGCGACCGGGAATACGTATATCAGCGACGGCTACATCAATTCGCGCGTCGCGAAAGTGGACAAGAACGGCGACTGGGTGAAGTCGTGGGGTGAACCGGGCGACGGGCCGGGGCAGTTCAACACGCCGCACAGCATCGCGGTCGATGGGAAGGGGAACGTCTACGTGGCGGACCGCGGCAACCGGCGGATACAAGTATTCGACGGCGACGGGACATTCCTGCGGCAGATCACGATCGACGTGCCAGCGCCGCCGAACGCGCACCCGGCAATCGGCCCGAGGCCGACGGCAACGACGGGAACAATGGCGCCGGGAGCTCCGTGGGCGATTTGCATCACGCCGGGGCCGAAGCAGGTGTTGTACAGCTCGGATGCCTTTCCAGGGAGGATCTACAAGCTGACGCTCGACGGAAGGGTGCTTGGCGTGCTCGGCGAATCGGGCAAGCAACTCAAGCAGTTCGGGTGGATACACGAGATTGCGTGCCCTTCGGAGAACACGTTGTACGTAGCGGAGCTGCTGAACTGGCGCGTGCAGAAATTGATTCTGGAGCCGGGGCGGTAGGGCGGACACGGCAGTGCCATGGCCTTTACGAAAGAAGAGGGCAATCGGTCGGTTTGGAGCCATGGCACTTGTCGGATTACCGCGTTCTATATAAGGGGATGTCAAGAAAAAACACTTCCCCGCGACTGGAGGGAGGGGAGAAATTCTTTCTGACACCCAGCCCGTGTATTGGAGTGAGGATCCGCGATGTTCGCATTTCTGCAGATTCATCTCGTTGGCGTGACGACGTCCATCGGCTTCTGACGCAAACAAGCAGAGTGGTTGTGCTGTGCCAACCATGGTTCTATCTGAGACTCGCGGCCTATAGCTTTTTCTGGTTGTCCGAGGGGGGCATATGGTTAATCAAGAGACTCGGTGCCCAAAGCACACGCTCCGCCTAACGCGGTAATGGATACTCACCCTCGAACCAGAGCGTTAATCAGGACCTAGCCGTTTGGTGTACCCTGATGCCGATTCAGACCCCGTGATTCGGTGGTAGACTCGCTCGCAAACCACAAATGAAATGGGAGGAGTTCGATGAGTCGTATTCCTTGTAAGTGGATCGTGCTCTCGGCCGTACTGTTGGCGCCGGCGGCGAGTTTCGCGCAAGTGGCCTGCACGTGGGACGGCCTGCAAGCTGCGACCAATCTCTACATTGAGGCTCAAAGCAAGGGCGATCCTTCCGGCATGCCGCTGGCGAACGGGCTTGCTTATATCGAAAACATGCAGGTCGTCGATATCAAAACGGGCGTCATTCAAAAGCCGCTGAAGATCGATTTTCATCGCACCTTGATTGACACGGCAACGTGTCAGACATTTACCGAAGTGATCGTTACGGACCAAAGCCACCCGTACGTCATCGGCACGCGCCTCAGGATAAATCACGACAAAATCGCAGAGATCGAATCGCTGGTAACGCAGCAAGGCGACTGGCTATTCAACGCCGATAACTACTACAAGTGGTCGCCCTCTGAGGACTGGGGAGTGATTCCGCCGGGACAGCGCGATAGCCGCGATACCCTGGTTGCCGCGGCCAATGCCTATCTCGATGCTTTCTTGGAAAAGAAGCTCGATCTCGTGCCGTGGGGATATCCGTGCAACAGGACCGAAGGCGGTCTCCGTACCGGGAAAGGTCTCCCCGACGATAGCTGCTCGGTCGGCGTGCCGGCGGGCGTCAATATTGTGGCGCGGCGCTTCATCGTCGACGAGAATATCGGAGCCGTTGTCGCGTTCTGCACGTTCGGTGTCGGCGGATTGCCGGATACCCACCTCTTCCGCATAGAGAAGGGCAAGCTGCGTTACGTGCATACCCTGACGCACGTCCCGCCTGGCAGACAGGTTCCTCGTGTTGGCCAGAACCGGGGGAACAGCCCCGCGCCCAGCAACCCGACACCCGACAAGCGGGAATGATCTGAAATCGGGTCCCGGTTGCACCGTGAGGAGATAACGGTCGGGGGTCTATCCACCCAAGAGTTCCTATGAGCGTTTGAAAAACATCGCCCGCATAATTCTCCTCAGACGTTTGCCAGCTGCTGGACAATGCCAACATGACTCCAGAGGGTCAAATCTACCGCGCGAAAGACTTTCGAAAAATCGACGAGCTTACCAGATTACGCGGAGCGGGGCCTGCAGACCGACGCTAGGGTGCGAATCGGATGATTCCAGTAGAAGACAGAACAAAAGCGATGAGAGAAGTTTTAAATACGCTAGGCGCTCTATTAGCCGTGGCCCTTTTCGCATGGTTCATCTGGCCCACACGATATGAGCGTGGCGAGCGGCGAATTGGCCAAACCGTCTATCCAATCCGAATTCACAGGATATCAAGGCGAGTAGAGATGTTATCTACCTTCGGCTGGGAGGTAGTGAGCGCCACGCCAGAACCTGACCCTACAGACATCCCGCCACGTGAGCTGGCAAAAGTCACGCTCAAATGCTCGCCCACACCTTTTGTCACCCTTGAATGCGACGTGCTTAATAACTCTGACTGGAGCCTGTCGGAAATCACTTTGACGGTCCGCATCCTGAACAAGAACGGAACGGAGGCTCGCAGGTACAAGTATGAAATGGCTCCCGGTTCGCGCCTGCATTTCGATCCTGGCGGCAGCACAAAGGGTCTCGTCCAGCTCGATTCTTCCCTTGACCCTGGACAGACTTTGGATTGGATGGTCGACGGCGCCAAAGGTGTGGGATCCCCTTGAGGGAGAACTAGTGCTGAGACAGAATTAAATCGGAGACACCCTTAAAAGATGTACTCCCGAAGCTGTGCGTTCCCTTCTTCGCTGGGCCGGTTGTTAGCTAACTCCCGGTTAGTCGGATTACCTCCTTATCCTAGTACCCTACTTGTCCGATTGGTGTGGTGATCATCGGCTCCCCCCCAAAGAAAAAAGGGGCGAGCCCGCCAACGGCGGATCCGCCCCCGCAAACTACAGACCAGCGACGTTCGAAGCCTGTAGGCCCTTAGGGCCCTTAGTCACTTCGAATTCAACCGCCTGGCCTTCGTTCAGCGATTTGTACCCTTCCGCCGTGATGGCGGAAAAGTGGACGAAAACATCCTCGCCCGACTGGCGCTGGATGAATCCGAATCCCTTAGCTGCATTGAACCACTTCACTGTTCCTTGTTCTCTCACTTGATTCTCTCTTCTATTTGAGCTATTTGGAGCCGTTCCCAGCCTTCAGGCAATAAAAAAAGGCCTGCAAGTGTATGACCTGCAGACCTCAAGTAAATCCAAAGGTTTGACAAGAGCAACAAACGCAACTGCATTGTACCACATCAGGCCGCCTGACAGAACGGGCAGTCGGGAGGGTGCATTCGCTTGTGATGGTTCACGTGGTGGCTCTTCTGAAACCTCTTTAGGCTGCGGGCAACCGCAATCAGTGTTGATTATGCTCCGAAAGTGTGTGACTTGAGGATCAGGGGGCGGATAACTCCTTCCATGAGAAGGCCGGTTAGAGTCAAGACAGTTTTGTTTTTACTTACGTGGATTTTTTGTTTTCAAGCTGAGCCGCCTCTGTCGCCATCCTTCCATCCGCACTCTTTTGTGAGCG
>Ga0187860_1000671_pt1 | contig 32230 bp, 26 predicted proteins | sample June2016WEW_10_4_FD_132981 | JGI IMG/M metagenome (GOLD analysis project Ga0187860, IMG submission 132981) | Peatland microbial communities from SPRUCE experiment site at the Marcell Experimental Forest, Minnesota, USA - June2016WEW_10_40 | ecosystem: Environmental > Terrestrial > Soil >...
GCGTATCGCTCGGCCGCGACCGAGGCGAAGCTCAAGGTGCGCGGCTTGCGCAGTCGCATTCATCAGCGTGCGAGCCGCAATCATACGCTATCGAAAGCACAGGAGAACGCCAACCACCAGAAAAGCAAAGTTCGGGCTCGCGTCGAGCACGTGTTCGGTGCTCAGCAAACATCGCCGGGTGGTCGGATTGTACGGACGATCGGTATCGTGCGAGCGAAAGCCAAGATCGGCCTGCAGAACCTCGCCTACAACATCCGCCGGCTTGTGACGCTGGAGCGGATCGTGGCCGCGGCATAACGGAGAAGTCCGGCTGAAGGGCCCTGAACAGGGCACCTGCCGCAAAAAGCGGAGACGCATTCGCGCCAAATCAACAGTAGAAATGATCGTCGCGCCGCAGGGGCGGTCGAGCCAACGACAAAATCGTCATTGTTCGAGGTTCCCTTGGGTCGTTTGCTCCTGACGCCGGCACTCCCTTCTGTTTGAAGTGTCACCAGCGGCGTGAATTTCACCTAAAGCCAACGGTTTGAATTTCCCTATGATGTACCGAGCGCCTCCAGCCCCGATCCGATCAAGGATGCCACCGCGCTCGGGCCAATCAAGGCCAAGCCCTGCGGGTGGCCGCAAAAGACGCGGCCAGCCTTGACAGGCCCTGCGCGCGGCGGCTGCCAGATTTGGCGGTCGGGACGGAAGAATGCTCGCGGCGCGGGTCGAACCAAAGAATGGACCCTAAGAGAATAAGAAAACTGGCAATTTCAAACCGCTGGTTTTAAGCCAATTTCAGGCTGCTGTTGACATGAAGAGAAAGGCGGTCACCTCGACCTTGCCCGCGTGGTCCATGTAGGGCCACCAATGGCCGATGGTGTACATGAGGTTGGCCTTCGCCTCAGCGAAGATGGCGCTCGGAGGTCGACCTCTCAGCGTCCGCGGAGCTGCTCGAGGACTCGGCATCCGCCAAAGTCGTTGTTGTTGTCACCTTGGGCTTCCACGGCTTGGGGCCTTGGTCCGCTGTTGCGCATGCGCAACACGACCGGCCTTTGTTAGGGCCGAAGGAACTGTATTCCTTGCATCCCGACCACGCCATTTCAGCAGACCGACCAATAGGGCTCTTATTCGCCGAGCACCGTCCACTCGCGACGGATACGGGCGGAGCAAGCGGCGAGTTGCTCGGGGCGAAACGGCATAATCAATGGGGCGATTCGCGTCTTCATAAATTGTATCAATGATGGCCCTAAAACAGGCGCCGCGATTTTCGCTTTATATTCCGGCGAATTTACAAAATGCAACAACAACGCCTCAAGATTTGGCAATCCGATTGTTTGCCTTACCACGGTTTCGTTTTCGGACTCACGGTTAAGAAGCACTCTGTAGCACGCCCTCACCACATCGGCTTTGACCATGCTGCTTGCTGTGACCCTATCCGATCCCGGTTATTCGCTGAAAGCGGAGGCCGCCGCCTCGGCCCGCGCATGTCGATCGTCTTCGTTCGGCATTGCCGAATTGCCAGCCTCGGGGCGCCAGACCTTATACCAATCGCCCTCCAACATGATCGCTTTCAGGCGATCCGCGCTTTGCGCCCAGGTGACCCAGGGTATCCCCTGCGAAGTCGGGTGGCGGTTCTGCGCGCGAAGCTTCAGCCAATCGGTAATGGCCTCGGCAAGCGCCTCAGGCGTGCGACCGTTGAAATAGCTGGCATGATCGCCGGCGATTTCGCGAAATATCGGAATATCGCGCGCCAAAATAGGTAATTTTTGTTTTGCGGCCTCGATCAGCGGCAATCCGAACCCCTCGCCTTCGGAAGCGGCGATCAGGCACGAGCAGGCGCCGTAGATCCTGTCCAAGTCCGCGTCACTGACGTCCTCCAGCCAAAATAGCAGGCTGCCCAATTTCGGGTGACGGCGCAATTTTTCAAGCAACGGCTCAACCATCCAGCCTGGCCTGCCGACAATCACCAAGCGCAGGTCGTGTCCGCTGTCCCAAAGCTTTTCAAAAGCAGCAAGGACTTGGGCGTGGCCCTTCCTCGGCTCGATCGTGCCGACCATCAGAAAGCTCGGGCCGTTGCCGAGCGCAGTGAGCGCCGCTTGAGCGGCCTTGTAAAGCCCGGAGGGCGCAGCGGGAACCGTTAGGTCCGCCCCATTATGCGACCAGCCGATTGCCAGGGGCCGCAACCGCGACACGCCGCTTTGTGCAAGCCAATCGATGTATTGATCGGCTACCGTGCGCGATACACAGATAATGCCGTCAGCTTGGGAGACGACTGAGAGCCATTGACGGTGGTTTTCGGCGGCATCGGCACGAAAATAATGTGGAAATTGGATCGGCAATAGATCGTGGACCACGAAATAGACCTTCGCACCAAGGTTACGGAGGTGCGCATAGTAGTGCTCGTGTTTTCTGACGACATGGTGCTGCAAGTCCAAGCCGAAAAAGACGTCGCCGCGCCTGACATCGATAGAACGCTCTTCCGGGGCGGCCTGGTCCAGCTGCAGAAAACCATGCGTGAATTTCTTAGCGTAGCGATAGCCGAGCATTTCCAGCGTCCCGTAAACCGGCTCGACGACATAGCCCACAGGCGGGTTTTCCAGGAGCTGCTTGAGGATGCTGCGCGTCACGCGCTGCACGCCGGTATTGGCATCGTGCTGGCAGAGCTCGGAGACATCGACAAACAATGTTTTCTCAGAACGGATGTCCGGATGGTTTTGCGCGATCGCCATCGCTGTGGACATAACCGCGGATCGCCTGAAGCGCTTTTTGCGGAGAATTTGCGCCGTGCATGTAATCAAATCGTTGTAGACAGAAACGGTTCGCGGGGGCCGCGCTGCCGCGCCGGCGTGAAAGCCTTCGAAGGCCTTGATCGCGCGTCTGGCGCTCTCGTCCCAAGAAAATCGCCGGACCTGCTGAAGTTGCCGGGCGATCAGGTCGGCGCGGAACTCATCGTCGGTCAGGACGCGTTGCAGTTTGTCGGCAATATCGGCAACCGAGTTCGGATCGAACAAGGCCGCCGTCGAGCCGACAACCTCGGGAATGCTGGTCGCATTCGAGGCGATGACTGGCGCCCCGCACTGCATGGCCTCGAGCGCCGGCAAGCCGAATCCTTCATAGAAGCTCGGAAACACAAACGCGCGGCAAATATTGTAGAGCCGCGCCAGCCCATCGTCGTCGATGTAGCCGGCGTAAACGACTTCATCCTGTTCAAGGCCAAAATGACGCGCGGTCCGCCTCAGCGCATCGACCTCGCCGGTCTGCATCTTGCCGATGATCAGCAACTGGGATCGCGCCCGCAATTCCTGTGGCAGGCGCGCAAACGCCTGCATCAGGCCGGCGACGTTCTTGCGCCTTTCTCCGGGCGTGCCGACCCAGCAGATGAACGGCTTTGTCAGGCCGTAAGCCTGCATGATCCTGCTGCGTTCGGCGTCCGACAGATCGAACCGCTTGAATCGGTCGTCCGCCGCGCCGCCGATATTGACGACTTTGGCAGGCTCCAGGTGCAGAAGCGAGATCGCCTCCTGACAGGAGAATTGCGAAATGCCTAGCCAAAGGTCGGCCCGGCGAAAGGAGTCCAGCTTGGCCGCGTAATATGCCGCAAAGGCGGGATGCGGAAGCGGGGCGGTCAAAGGGATCAGATCATAAAGAGTAACGGCAGTCGGCAGCGGCGCAAACACCCCGATGCTGGTCACGGCGTCGTCGCCGAAACCTTCGAACAGGCTGCTGACGTGCACCATGTCCGGCTCGAGGCTGGCCAGAAAGGCTTCGCGAATGCGTTCGGCGATTTGCCGCCGCAGTGCGTTGCCGGTATCGACCCCGACCGGCCCGGGAGCCAGCCAGACCCGGATATTGTCCTGCGGCAAGAGCGAATCAAACGCGGCACGAATGGGTTCGATCGTATCGGGAAACAAGCCGCTGAGCGCGAGCAGTACGTCGTGCTCGGCGCGGTTTGCGGCGATGGCTTTGGCAAGCGACAGCGTATAGCGCCCGATGCCGCGAAATCGGCTTCCGGTCTGCGCACCCTGGAGATCTAGGACAATTCGCATCTCGCGTTCGCTACGGTCCTGCTGCTTATCGAGGGTGTTTGAGGGCCCTCTTGAGGTCCAGGTAGACACGATGTGCGCGGGGCGTCAGGTCGGCCACGCTAACGCGTGTCGCGCGTGCCGGTATCGCTTGGAACCGGTCCTCGCGCTCCGCCCGGACGGCTGCTCGCACCCGCCGGTCAAGTAGAGGAATACGAGCAATAAATTGCTTGGTAAACGCGTCCAAGTGCGGTCGCCCGGCGATGTATGTGCGAGCACGGAACATCGCCCGGCGCACGATGGAACCGATCCAAACGCGCGGCGCCCAGTTCCTAACAGCGGCGATAGCTCGGTGTATCATAGACCCCATGACGAAACGTCGTCAGATCCAAGAAGCTTCCGCACCCCTCCTGCAGAGGCGACTTTGCCGATTCTGCCGACCGGAAGCTTGGCAGACTTCTCTAACCCGAATTGTGGGGCGCGTGTCAAACGGTCCCTCGATTGCCTTACCACGGCGTGAGCGACCAGGTTCCGGCTGCGACATCAAGGCGGCAAACGCCTTTCGCCAAGTGCCGGTTGGCGATCCATTGGGCGACCCGTCGTTCATAATCAGGATCATTGGTGTCGTAAAAATCCCAACCCGGCGGGGTGAGGCCGGAATAGCCGTTGACGGTCGGCAGGTGCTGGGCCTGGGCAACCATCATGGCGTCGATCTGAACTTCAAACGGATTGTAATGCGGATCGGGTGCGGCGTAAAAAGTCTGGCAGTCGCCTGGCGCCTTACTGATGCCCGCCAAATGCTGGCGCTCGAATTTGCGCGACAGAAAGGCTGCTTGGGCGAGATTCACTTGCTCAACTGCCGCCAGCGCCAGCACCGCCGTCACAGCGCCCAGGCGCAGTACCCGCAACGGCGTGCGGGGCTCCTGCCATGACAGCCGGATAACCCGATCGAATGCCAATCCAATAGCCGTCACCGCAAACAGATTGGCGACGACCATGCCGCGATAGCCGACGCGGATCGCCTTCGCTCCCGGCACGACGTCATAGAGAATACGAAACAAAGAATGATTGTGGGTCTTGACGGTCAGAAGATAGAACAGCACGCAGACGCTGGCGCCGGCGATCACTAAAGCCCGCGCGAGTCTGCCGCCATCGGTGATGGGCCACAATCGCGGGCGAAGCGCAAGGACAGCCGACGCCACTACCAGGATTTGAACGACCGGGGTCAGGGCAATGCTGACTTCGCCAAATCCGAGGCGGCTGTCGGGGATCAAATGCAACCACCGGATCAAGCCGCTCCAGACCAGGTTTTGGAGCCCGATATTGACGAGATCGATCGGCGTCTCGGCGAAGATCCGGTACTCTCCGAAGCCGCGCGCGGCGCCGATGGCCAAGACCGGGCCATAGATCGCTGCGAATATCGAAAGCGCGGCAAGGAAGCTGAGGCTTGCTACCAGCCCGAGGCCGAGTACCCGCGTCGGGCGCGCGCCCCACCAGGCCCGCACCGCCGGCCAAGCGATGAAAGCAGCGATCGGGGTGAAGATCAGCAGCCCAAGCCCGAAAAACCAGGCCATGTAGTAACCGGTCGAGAACAACAGTCCGTACAGGCCGGCGGCAAAGGCCGCGAGCAGGTGGGCGCGCAGTGGCCGTCGGTGCACGTCAGTGACGGCCAGCAAGCCGCAATAGACAATGACCGGGATATAGTAGACAGCGAAGTGCTGAAGGTGATTCGACTTCAAATACAAATTGTTGGCGAAGGTGAAGATCAGCGCTGCAAGCGACGCCAGGGGCACCGAGACATCGAGCCGCCGCAAGAACAAGTAAAGAAAGAGAAAGGCGATCGGCGACAACACTATCGCAATCAACGAGACCGCGAGCAGAGGCTCGGCCCCGAGCAGGCGCAGCGGTGCGTAGATGAGCTGATCCAACAGAAAGGCGTCGCTATAGCCGAGCGTTTTGGTCTGATTGAAGAAAAAGGGCGGCGACAATAACGCGGCGCCGCCGTGCAGCCAGCGATAGACGTGCTCGTGGATGAAGGCGACAAAACGGGCATCGCCGCGATCGCCGAACACCAGATCGAAGTCTGAAAATATCTGCCAGCGGAAGAAGACGAGAAAACCGGCGATGTAAAGCGCCAGCGGAAAGAGAATGCTTCCGGCCCAAGCTGCGATCTGCTTGCTGGTTCTGCCTGAGGACGCTGGCGGCCGCGGCGGTACAGCCTGACGGTTCCCTTGAAGGCTTGAATCGGCAGCAGATGTCTCGCTCATGCGCCAGTTCGTGGCCTTTCGGGAGAGACCCATTTGCGCGCCCGCCGGATCGTCAGGCCGCTGCGTGACAGCAGCACAATGCCGCCAAGAATGGTCACCGTGCCGAAGCAGAAAATCTGCACCGCGGTCGCGGCGATGATCCCGGTCGCTTGCTGATAGCCGAACATGTGGAATACATGCGCGAATACCAATTGGTAGGTGCCGACATAGCCAGGGGCGGTCGGCACCAACGTGCTGAGCGACGCAAGCCCGAGCAGCGCCAGAGCCTCCGGCGGCGAGAAGCTGACGCCAAAGCCGCGCGCAATGCTGGCGAGGGTGAGGGCATCCAGCGCCAACACCCCGATCGAGCAGAGGACGACCGTCGTTGCATTGCCCCGTAGCACCGACGAGATGCCGGTAACCAACCGGTCCCAACGGGTCGCAATTCCTTCCATGATGCCGAACCGCCGCAGGTCGATCCGCTGCGCCACCAAAATGAATGCCAACGCCGCGCCAAACAGCGCGCTTGCCGCTGCTCCGACGGCGAGCATCCACGACGTTTCGGCGGGTGCGACGCGCGTGAAGAAGACCCAAAAAAAGCCGATCCAGAGCGCGCAAACGAGAAGGACGCCGTCGCAAACACGTTCGACCACGATCGTGCCCAATGAGGTGAAACGGCTCATATTGAACACGCGGCGGGCGTAATCGGCGCGAAACAGCTCGCCGACCCGCCCGGGCAGCACGAAGTTGGCGGCAAACCCCGTCACCAGCGCCTCGGCGGCGTGGCGCCACTTCACGCTGTCTGTCGCGCGGAGGAGAACGCCCCAGCGCAGGCATCGTAGCCCGATCGATGCCAGATAGACGGCAACGCCGGCGATCAGCCAGTTGGGGTCGAGTTGGCGCAACGCGGTCGCGACATCGGCGGGGTCTAGCGCCCTGGTGGCGAGCCAAAGGAACACGCCGCCGAGAACGATACCAGCACTGCCGAGGATCGCGTGCTTCAAAGTCCGCCTGCCGCGGTGACTGTCCTGCTCGAGTTCAGCGGTCGGCATCGCGGTTACCGGAAGCAAAGCTCGAAAACGTATGACAGCGCTCTGCAGCCATCCCTTCAGCCTATCCTTTAGCTCGTTGTATCAGCGCGAATCGAACCTGTCACTCGACGGAGGCAGGTGTCGCTCACAGCTTTCGCGCTACCAGAATTATGTTCTTGCCGATCGGCGGCGGAACCACTTTCTCCACCGCTCGGGAGACCGGAACGACGAATTTATCGTGAATCTGGATCAATCCCGGATTGAAGCTCGTAGCACCCAGCAGCTTGTTGAGAAAGAACCACGGGAAAATACCGACAAAGTCGAAATAGCGACAGACTTGTACCTCGCCGCCCGCCTCGGCGACCTTTGCAACCAGATCGGCGCGGTGATAGCGGCGAAAATGCCCGAACATTAGATCGAGTTTGCTCATAAGTCCCTGCAGGGCCGGGACGAAGATCAGCAGATGTCCGGCCGGCCGAAGCATACCCAACAGAACGGCGAGAGCTTGCCGGTCGTCCCCGATGTGTTCGAGCACGTTGACCATCACCACCGTGTCAACGGCCGCGTCACCCGTTTGGACGACATGCTGCTCCAAGGTCTGATCGATCACCTCGACTTTGCGATCGTCGCGAAACTTGGACCGCAGAATCGCCGCCAGGTTCGCCGAAGGCTCGACCAAGGTCAGCTTATCGGCCAGCGATGCCAACCGCAGCGAAATCGTGCCTGTTCCCGCCCCGTACTCAACCACATGGCCTCGGACAAATGGGGCAAACGTCTTCATGATCCAACCATAATAGTTGGGCATTGTGGCAAGGATTTCGAGTTCGAAATCGTCACTCACCCGCGGTCCCCAGTCACCTGAAGCGAAACTTGAACACGTACCACAGCGCCTTCAGCCCGTCCTTCCAGTTGATCTTCTTGCCCTCGGCGTAGGTGCGGCCGTAGTAGCTGATGCCAAGCTCGTAAATGCGCAGATTGCGCTGCCGGGCGATTTCGGCGCTCATTTCCACTTCGATGCCGAAATCGTTGGCGGTCAGCCGCAGCGAGCGCGCCACCTCGCGCGTCATCATCTTGTAGCACGTCTCGATGTCGGTCAGCGTCTGGTTGAAGACGATATTGAACAGCAACGAGATCAGCCGGTTGGCGAAGTAATGATGGAAGTACAGCGAACGGTGCGGGCGGCCGTAGAAGCGGGAACCGAACACCACATCGGCGACCTTACGGACCGCGATCAGCTCGTACATCGGCTGCCAGTCGCCCGGATCATATTCGAGATCGGCGTCCTGGATCACCAGGATGTCTCCGGTGAATGCGGCAAATCCGGTCTGCAGCGCGCCGCCTTTGCCTTTGTTACGCTCATGAAAAATCGGGCGGACGGTGACACGCGACGGGCCGGCTGCTTGAGCGAAAACGAGTTGACCGTGGTGGTCGAGATCAAGCGACGATCCGCTGCGCGCCCCGTCCGGGAAATTAGCTTGCAGCCATTCCCGCGTACCGTCCTTCGAGCAGTCGTCGACAACGATGATTTCTTTGCTGACGTCGGGCAACGTCCGCGCCACCACCCCGAGTATGGTGCCCAGCGTGAGGCGTTCGTTGTAGACCGGAATGACGATGGACAGCAGCATGGCGGAGCTTGTCTAGACGATCGACTCAAAGCCGTCGATGGCTTGTCCAAGGCCGTCTCGTATTTTACCTTTTGGCGCAAGGCACATTCGACAAAGAATGTGGCCAGTCGCGAATTGACGCTGAAAACGTACGCTAGAGGCCGGCGGTCAGATGCGTGCGGGCGCTGTCCAAGCGGTGCAGCTGTCGTGGTCGTGCCACAAACCCATGTTAACCGAGCCATCCTTGTGGTCACCATCTTTAGCCGCTTTGGCCATCCTTAAGGCTGCGGGGCTATTCTTCTGCGTCGTGCAGCTGGTGCGGTTTGGAGAATTGCACTTCCTCCGCTAGGTCATGGTCTGAGATAGGCGATGGGACAGTTCCGACGAAGGCCTCGTCATGGAACCGGATCGCCGCCGCACGGTTGGCCTGTTTGGCGACGAACGATCACGCAACAGGCAACTTGCTTAGGCTTTCGGCGGCAATTATAGGGATTTCGGCGGCACCTGCTACTGGAACGCGAGTCGTATCCGTGCTATTAGAAATCGTTCAATCAATGAGACCGTCGGATGCGCATTTTTATCACGATCAAGAACTAAAAGTTGTAGAGCATGCCCTGTAGACCAATGTCCACTCACCGCGACTTTAGGCCGTGATTTCGGCCCTCCGGCGATTACTGGGAGAGGCGCAGGCGGCCCGATGAAGATTCTGTTGTTCGTCGGCTGCACGCTGCAAACCAAGTTCAGGTCGGGCGTCCACCGCGTCACGGTGGAAATTGCCAAGGCGCTCGGCGGCGTGGTCGCCGTCGATTTTGTGAAGTGGGACGCCATCGACGGCCAGCTTCGCTATCTCGACGCGCCTGATCTGGCGATTCTGTTCGGGCATTCCGAGGCGGCGGTCAAGCCGCACCGCATGGCTCACCGTGTGCAATATCGTTTCGGTGATACGATCGACGATCCGGCCAAAACCTGGCTGCTGATCCCGGAAATCAGCTATCATGAGGCCAACGGCAATGATGCTATTGCCCGAGCCGTTTCGCAAGCGAGGGAATATGGCGTTCGCTCGGCGGCGATTTTCTATGACCTGATCCCGATCACCAACCCTGCATATCACGAACTCGCCAGGCCGCATCTGCGATATGTCGCGGAACTTCTCCGATTCGACAGGATCATGCCGATCTCTGTGACCAGCGCGAAGGCTCTGGAGCAACATTATCGGCGCGTCCTGGCGCAGGAAGGCGTCGACGACCGACTATGGTCGGGCAAAATCGTGCCCGTGCTGCTCCCCGAGATGAATTCGGACGTACCGTTTGACCGTGAGATTGGTCAGGACGAGGGCGAGGTCGTCGTCCTCGTCGGAACGATCGAACCGCGCAAGCGCCAAGTCGAGGTGCTCGAGGCAATCACCAGACTGCAAAATGATAACGCAATTTCTCGGGCTATTGAGATCCACGTCTTCGGCTCACTGCATCCAGCCGTCGCTGCCGCTTTTCACGACATTGTAAAGGCCAATCCTCGGATAAGATATTTGGGTTACGCCGATCGGGCTACGATCTTGTCCTCGTACCGAAGGGCTATGTTTTCGATCTTCGCCTCGAACGACGAAGGCTATGGTTTGCCGATCGCCGAAAGTCTGGTTTTGGGAATTCCATGCCTGACGGCGAATTTTGGAGCCATGGCGGAAGTCGCTCGGGGAGGCGGTTGCCTCACCTGCGATGTCAACGATGTGACGGCGCTCACAAAAGCCATCCGCGTGCTCTGTACCGACGCGGCGCTTCGCCAGCGGCTGCGCAAGGAGATAGCGAGCCGTGCGTTCCGCGATTGGCGGATGTATTGCGAAGATCTTGTCGGCGTCCTCACTCTGTACGACCAGGAAATAGAGCGACGGGCGTCGACGATCGAAGCCGCTGTCATGGATGCCCTGGTCCCGGGGCGTAACAGCGTTACTGATGCGGCGGGACACCGCATCATGGGGGCAGACGCGGCGGTAAACATGCGCGTCGTGTCGGTGCAGAAAAGTCCCGCAGCCGAAGGTTCGACCCCGTCTCGGAAGGATTTCAAAATCTGTCGTTACACCAGCGATTTGAATGGCGCGGCTGCGCTTGGTCCCGAGTTGACCAACGAGATCCTTACGGCGGACTTGTGGGGCATTGTTACCGCTGATGTCGCGCCGTATTGGGTCGATCAAGCGCGGGCAGCCTCGTTTCCCGCCGTTCTGCCGAGCGACGTGGTCGTCAACGCAAATCCATACACTCTCGATCTAGAGCTGGCGGCACGCATCAGGCGTGGTGTCGCCGCTGACGATCGTCGCTTGTCATTTGCGGCTGACGAGAGACAGTTTCGAAAGGCACTGCACCACTGCAGGAAGACCCTCCCTGAGCAGGAAAAGACGCTAGCCATCGTTATCTCGACTTATAATCGCGCTCCCTTTGTGGAGATGAACGTCGCCTGGCTAATCAAGTGCGTGCGCACTGTAGGTCGGGATGTGCATATCATCGTGGTTGATAACGCATCCACCGACGATACGGTAGCGCGCCTATCAAAGTTCATGGGCAACGACTGCTTTTCCCTGATCGTCAACCCGCAGAACACAGGCATGCTCGGGAATACGCGGGTTTGCTCGACACTTTTCCCGGCGCGCCATGTGTGGATGATAGGCGACGATGACTTGATCCTGCCCGAACAGCTCGAGGCGGTATTGAGGGTGCTCGATGACCAGCCGGGACTGCCGCTCGCCTACGTCAATTTCGCTGTGTACCATCGCGAGCGATTGGCGCTACGAGATACAGCGAGAAGCCTAATAGCCGCGCGTCATGATGTCGGGAAGAACGTTCTGCCGTCTGGTATCTATCCAGTTAACGTCGTTGCCACGCAGCATGATAATTTGTTCACCGCGATGTATCTTCTCATTTTCAGATCAGATCTTCTTGCTGCCTGCTTCAATTATCCGTTCGACGGCGTTCCATTCGGTGATCTGACAGAATGTGTTCCGACGACCCGGTGGCTTCTTGAGAACTATCGCTATGTGGACTGCTATTGGCATGCTCCCGTCAGCATCGTCGGCAACGCGCATAACAGCTGGGCGCGCCACCGCCCGCGCTGGCACGCCGTAATCATGCCACGCGTCTTTGAACTCGCCCGCGATGCCGGGGTGGATCCTATAGTACTGAACGACTTCGCGCAGATTCATGTCGGGCTTTATGACGAAGCCATCCAGATGGTCGCCGGCGAGAAGCAGCCAATACCGGTCGCCGCCGAGGACCTTGAGCCTGCTCGCCGAGTGTTCCGTAGGGAACTCGTCGTGCCGAAGCTGAGAACGCAACAATGACCAGATCGCGGCCCCCCGAGGAAGGTCGGCCGGCGGGCGTACTGCGGTCCCTGTTGTCGCGCGGGCTTCTCGCATTATTCCTTTTGCGGGCGGCTGTACGGCGGTGGGGCATCGTCTCCACTGCACGGCGAACTACTCGCACTTTGCGGTCGGGTGGAATCCTGGCGGTGGTGTCGAAGCTACGCAGTCTGTCGATGATGGAGCGGAACCTCGTTCTTGGTAGCGTTCCGCCACCGCGCAATTTGGCGCGGTTCAAGAATATTTCGGCGGCCGCGATATCGCCGACAGCATCCGGTTTCCGCCTCGACCAGGACTTCGGAATAAACTGCGGACACTGGGAGAAATTTCTGTTGCAGCATGCACAAACGCTACCCGAAGAGCGCGCGTCAAGGGTTTGGGTTCTAGTGACAGGAGAACCAGGCTCGCCCAAAGTGACGGAAACTTGTCGGTCGGTTAGTGAAGCTGGCCTAGTAGTGCGGGCGATTGACGTGGCCGGCAAAGGCGAATTCTCCCGTTGCTTAATGACCGTTTTGGAGCGAGCCGACGATCGCGACCTCGTCTGGTTCATGGGAGCCGGCGACCGAGTCGATAATCGCGCCCACGCAATTTTGGCAAAGGCGGCGCGCTCCGAGGCAGACCTGTGTCTGTTCGACACCTATTTCGTAGAAGACAACCGAGCATTTCCTCAGTTGCATCCCGGGTTCAATGAAATATTTGGCCTCAACTGCAACTACTTCCGATCGCGGTTTCTTGCGCGCGCCGGCGCGCTGCGGCGTGTGGCCGACGGCGCGTCTCTGGCCGATGCCTACCTGACCGCGCAGGCTTTATTGGCTTTGCGGCTGCGAGGAGAGGCCATCTCGGGGATTCACTTACCGTCGGCCTTCGTTCGCATCGAGGACAGTCGTGCCGCGATTGCCCGGGAATCACAACAGCTGATCGCTGGCCATGATGCCCAATTCGGGGCAAATGGATCACCTGCCGAGCCAAAGTCAGACAAAAGGGTGTCAGTCATCATCTGTACGCGGGACAAGGGGCATTTACTCAGGCAAACGGTGCGTAGCATATTGGAAACGGCCGGCGACCTCATCGCGGAAATCCTCGTCGTCAGCAATGCCACGCAAAATCCTTACGCGCTAAAGACCCTCGCCGATCTCCGCCATCAACAGATTCGCGTTATGGACTATGAAGGACCGTTCAATTTTTCACGTCAGTGCAATCTTGCCGCGCGAAACGCGGTTGCGCCTTTTCTTCTGTTCCTCAATGACGATATTGTTCCCGTCACGTCGGACTGGCTGGCCCAACTGCTGGCACCGTTCGACAACGGTTCGGTGGGCATGACGGGACCATTACTGCTGTACCCTGACGAAACCGTGCAGCACGCGGGCATGTTCATAGGCTACAAGAATGTCGCGGGACATTTGCTGCGCTTCGCCAATTTACCCGAAGGCGACTACCTTTTCATGACGCAAGCTCCGCGAGAAGTGAGCTGCCTGACTGGTGCAGCGCTCGTCATGAAGCGGTGCATGTTTGATGATCTCAACGGCTTTGATCCGCTGCTCGGCATCTCTATTCAGGACGTCGATTTGAGCCTTCGCGTCAGCAGATCCGGCCGCCGGCTCGTCTTCAATCCGCGGGCAATCTTGCTGCACATGGAATCGGTATCGGTACGTGAGGGGCTCGAGGATCCGAGCGCACACGCAACGCGGCGGCTGGAACATGCCTATTTCTTGCGGCGTTGGAGCAGCGCGCTAGAGCAAGACGCTTTTCACAATCCGAATTTCGATCCGGACGAGGAAGACCTTCGCTCACTTCGACCGCGCGCTTATTGATCTGTTGTCCAAGCTCCGTCAGGTACGACACAGACGGCATCGAGTATGAATAATTTTCGATTTCGAACGCCAATCACGGTGAGGGAGCGAGTTCGGCGGCTAGACAATTTCGATTTCGGGAAAAGGAAAGATCATGCGTCCGCCGCTCGCCAGGAATTGCGCCTCGCGCCGCAAAATGCCCTCGCGGAAATGCCAGGGGAGGACGAGAAAATAGTCGGGCTGCATGGCGCGTGCCTCGGCTTCGGAGACGATGGGAAGGCCGGTCCCCGGCGTAAAGGCGCCGAATTTGTCCTCGTTCACTTCGGCAATGCAGGACACGAGCTCAGGTCCGATCCCGCAGAATTGCAGCACCACGTTGCCCGTGGTCGAGGCGCCGTAGCCGATGATGTTCTTTCCGTCAGGCGTCGGGCAACGGCCGCGCGACCACCCCCCAAGAATGGGACCCAGGGTGTGGCGTTCGTTGTAGACGGGAATGATGACGGACAGCAGCCGAGCTTATCTTAGACGATCGACCTAAAGTAGTAGTCGATAGTAGATTGTCCATGGTGGATTGATGTACAGGCCGATATTGGGTTGTGCCGACTATCCGAGCATCTTGTTTTCGTTAAAGGTTCACCGCGATCAGAGCCACGGTGTGTCATTTACTGGCATGGCATGGCGTCAAGTTTTCCCAACCTCAGAATGGTAATGAGCGAGCACGGTCTCCGTGTCGCCCATAGAAGCGACGCGGCCGTAGTTCATCCAGATCGCGGTCTGGCAGAACTCCTGCAGCAGGTTATCGTCGTGGGTCGCCAGTACAAGAATAGAAGCATTTTGGATAAGGTTAGTGATGCGCGCGCGCGCCTTGGTAACGAAGGCTGCGTCACCAACACTAATCATTTCATCAAGGATGATGATGTCCGGCCTTACGGCGGTACTAATCGCAAAAGACAGTCGTAGCATCATACCCGCCGAATAGGTGCGGATCGGCAGCTCGAGATATTCACCAAGTTCAGTAAATTCCTCGACGTCAGGAATGAGTGCCGTCGCCTGCTTGTGCGTCAGTCCTAACATGATGCCGCGCATGACGACGTTTTCATAGCCGGTGGCCTCCGGACTCATACCGACTGAAAGATCGGTCATCGATGAAACCGTCCCGACGACCTCAATCTTTCCGGCGGTGGGCGGGTAAATGCGCGAGAGTACCCGCAGCAGGGTTGTCTTGCCGGCGCCATTGCGACCAACTACGCCGACGCGATCACCGTCCTTGATCCGAAGTGTCACGTCGCTCAGCGCCCGAACGATGGTGATGTTTTGGTCCTTTGGATGCTGGAGATTGCTACCTACGGTGCGGCGAAGAATCTCATGCTTCAGACCGCGGCCGCGGGAATTATAGATCGGCAGCGATATCGAGACGTTTTGCAAATCCATCAAAGCCATCGCGTCCTCACAGCCAGTACACAATCCGCCAACCATAACGGCCGACGAAAGCCAACGTGAGGAGTGAGCCAAAGAGGAGCAATCCGACGCAAATCGCCAAGGACGCGGCGCTCGGCGCCTGTCCCAAGATTGGATCTCGTATCACCTCAAGAAAGCTGGCGAGAGGATTTATCAGCAGAATATACGCGTGCGAACCCAACTGAGACGGCCGAAACATGACCGGTGTCACAAAAAACATTATTTGCATTACGCTAGCAACGATCTGCGGCACATCACGATAACGCGCGCAAACGATTGCGATAAAATATGCAATCCAGAAGCAATTCAACCCAACAAGCAATAAGCCGGGGATCAGCCAAAAGATATTCGCATTGATACCAATGCCGAATACTACGAAGACAATTGGAACGATCAGGATATTGTGCGCAAGGACTAAACTGTTTCGGCAGATCATCCGGTAAATGAATGTTGATTGTGCTACGTTTGTGTGCAGAATGATGCGCTCGTTTTCCGTAAACGCGTTTGCGCTCTCGTTGATGGCCGATGAGATAAATCCCCACATTACTAAGCTGACGGCAAGATAGGGGATAAAGGTCTTGATTTCGATGTTAAACAGGATCGAATAGACGGCGCCCATACTGAAAATCATGATCGCCATGCTCAGCGTGAGCCAAAACTGACCCAGCGTAGAGCGGCGGTAACGCTGTTTGATGTCGTTTGACGCCAGCATGGTCCAGATACGCCAGGCCGCAAGCCCGGAGCTAACGTCCTTGACGGCGGTTGCGTAATATCCAGACATGACCCCCTTCGTCGGTGCTAACACGGCTATCCAGCACGGCCGGGTGGCTAGGATCGCCAGTATGGCTGCGCGTGGGCGCGCCTGCATATATCAAGTGTTGAGCGTCCGTGCATGGAAAAATTATCGGGCTATCCGACGGTCAACGGGTTGTGTACTTGGCTTTTACTGAGGCCTCGATTAAGAGGCGGGGTTCAGGCTTGTGGACGCAGTCAGGTAACCCGTCGGTTATCGTATTTCGTTGGCAGGAACGAGGCAACGGACGTGAAGCGCGCATTGATTACCGGTATTACGGGCCAAGATGGCGCGTATCTGGCGCAGTTTCTGCTTCGGAAAGGCTATGAGGTCTATGGTCTGGTGCGCCGCAGCAGCGCGTCCGACGTCATGGATGCGAAGCTGCGCTGGCTCGGCGTTGAAAAGGACGTGCGTTTTATCGATGGAAATTTGATCGACCTGTCATCGCTTATCCGGGTTGTTCGCGACGTAAAGCCCGATGAAATCTACAATCTAGCCGCTCAGTCATTTGTAAAATCGTCGTGGAATCAACCACTGCTGACTGGTACTGTCACCGGGCTGGGAGCCGCGAATGTGCTCGAGGCGATGCGCCTGGAGGCTCCCGGTGCGCGGTTTTACCAAGCATCGTCTTCGGAAATGTACGGGATGGCGCAGGAGCGGGTACAGACCGAAAAGACGCCCTTCTATCCCCGCTCGCCGTATGCGATCGCAAAGGTTTACGCGCACTGGATGACGGTCAATTATCGCGAGAGCTACAAACTGCACACGACCAGCGGGATACTCTTCAATCACGAATCGCCCCTTCGCGGCCTTGAATTTGTTACCAGGAAGGTTACCCATACGGTCGCGCAGATCAAGCTTGGCGTCGCGAGGAAGCTTGCGCTTGGCAATGTTCATGCCAAGCGCGACTGGGGCCATGCCAAAGATTACGTCGAGGCAATGTGGATGATGCTGCAGCAAGACGAGGCTGACGACTTCCTCATCGCCACTGGCCGCACGACCTCGGTCGAGGATATGTACAAGATCGCGTTCAACTATGTCGGTCTGAATGCGGAAGATTACGTCGTCATCGACAAGGATTTCTTTCGTCCGGCTGAGGTCGACCATCTACTGGGTAACCCGGCGAAGGCCAAGGCCAAACTCGGGTGGAACGCAAAGACGTCGCTTGAGGACCTGATCCAGGAAATGGTAGAGGCCGATCTCAAGCGAGTCAGGGCCCAAGTGCGTTAGAACACGATGCCATCTCCTTCACGCATGCGCGTGCTGATCACTGGCGCAAGCGGCTTTGTCGGCCGACATCTGGTTGTCGCGCTTGCGGCACTGGCGGAAAAGCCTGACATCGTTGCATGCACTTATGGCGAAAGAGCATCGCGCCTCTTGGATATTCGTGAGATATCGCTAGACGTGACCGACGCCGAACGGACGTTGGCCGTCATCCAGGCTGAGCAGCCGACCCATGTGATGCACCTCGCCGGCGTCTCGGTTGTCTCGGAGGCGATCCGGGATGTGCGCAAGACATGGGACGTCAACACGCAGGGCACACTCAACGTGGCACTTGCAATCAAAGCGGGCGTCCCAACCTGCCGCCTACTATTTTGCAGCAGCGCCCAAGTCTACGGCGGCAGCTTCCGCTCAGGAAAACCGCTCGCCGAGGATGCGCCATTGGACCCCCAGAACATCTATGCGTCGAGCAAAGCGGCAGCTGATTTATTGATCGGCCAGCTGGCTAGAGAAGGGTTGCGGGCTATCCGCCTGCGGCCGTTCAATCATACCGGGCCCGGACAATTGCCCGAATTGGTGGTGGCATCATTCGCCGCCCAGATTGCTGCGATCGAACATGGCAAGCAGGAGCCGGTAATAAGAGTTGGTAATCTCTCAGTACGACGTGAATTTTTGGATGTCCGCGATGTCGTGGATGCTTATGTACGCGCGATCCAGCGCTTTGACAGTCTTTCCAACGGCGCGGTCTTTAACATTGCATCGGGCGAAGCGATTTCGGTCGACGCCATTCTTAAAATGCTGCTAACGATGTCTTCGAAGAAAATCAAGGTCATGCCAGACCCACAACGGATGCGCCTCAACGATACGCCGGTAATGGTTGGCGACGCCGAAGCGGCCCGACGTGCATTGGAATGGATGCCGCGTAGAGCGGTGGCGGACACTTTGAAATCGGTGCTCGATTATTATCGCCAGCTTTAGCGCCGAACGCATTTGGAGTGGGAGGACAAACAGCGGGAGCTCCCGCAATTGAGGTGGAGGCAAAGAGCTTGATGGGTAACTATACCCCACTGGAGCGCTGCCGGGTTGGGGGGAGCAAGACGCTTGTTCCCGTCCTCGACCTCGGTGAACAGGCGCTGACTGGCGTGTTTCCACGCAGCGCCACAGAGGCAGTAACCGTCGGACCATTGCGTTTGGTCTGGTGCCCCGATTCGGGCCTGCTGCAGCTTGCCCACTCCTACGACCTCGGCGAGTTGTACGGCGAAAATTACGGTTACCGTTCCGGACTGAACAAGAGCATGGTCCGTCATTTGACGCAAAAAATTCGAGAGCTCGAGCGGTTGGTGGATCTCAAGCCCGGTTCTACCGTGTTGGACATCGGTAGTAATGATGCGACCGCACTTAAGGCCTACGGTATCTCTGGGTTGCAGCGCATCGGAATCGATCCGACCGGAGAAAAATTCCGCCAGCACTACCCCGATGAGATCATTCTGGTATCAGATTTCTTTTCCGCGGATGCCTTTCGCCGAGGTGGTGCGCGTCCGGCCACCATCGTCACTTCGGTCGCGATGTTCTACGACTTGGAGAATCCGATCGCTTTTGCTTGTGAGGTCCAAAAGGTACTTGCACCGGGAGGCATCTGGCATTTCGAACAGAGCTACATGCCCTCCATGCTGCGCATGACGTCGTACGACACGATCTGTCACGAGCATCTGGAGTATTACTCGCTGAGCGTAGTCAACCGAATCCTGGATGCCGCCGGCATGCGTGCGCTGGATGTGAAGATGAACGCTGTGAATGGCGGCAGTTTCGCTGTCACGGCGGTACGCAAGTCTGACCCCCGGCGTGGTTCTGAAAGTGTCATTGCGTGGTTGTTAGAGCAGGAAGAGCGAATGGGGCTTGATACGCCCCGGCCCTACCGTGAATTTGAGGATCGTGTATACCGCCATCGCACCGATCTAATGCGGCTATTGAAGACGTTGACCGCGGACGGCAAAAAAGTGCTTGGTTACGGTGCCTCGACCAAGGGAAATGTGCTGCTCCAGTTCTGTGGTGTGACCCCCAAGGAGGTCGCGGCGATTGCCGAGGTCAACACGGACAAGTTCGGTTCTTTCACGCCGGGCACGCATATCCCGATTGTATCAGAGGCGGAGGCGCGGGCGATGCAACCCGACTACTTTCTCGTGTTGCCGTGGCACTTCAAAGAGGGGATCCTGCAACGCGAGGCAGAGTTCCTCGCCTCCGGTGGTCGTATGATCTTCCCGTTCCCCGAAATTGAAATCGTCTAGCGGCGGTAGTTTGTGGGAAATGCAAGGCCTAAGGTGGGTAGTCGCACCAGCAAGTTGCTTTCTGCCATGCCTCAACCGAATTAATAGTTTCACGTCGTGGGATCCCATAGCAGGACAGTTTCGACTCTTGATGTCAATGATTTAAGGACCCTATTCGGGGGAATTTTGACGCGCACCCATGGTTCGCCCACAGGAACTAAATAATGCTATTTCGGGCAGGACTCTTACACGCCGGCGGTTGCCGTGGGGCGCGGCCGAGGCTTGTTGTTCGACGCGGAATCCATTGCATCTTGACGTTGCTCTCGGGGATGTGGTGATTCGATCCTGCGCGAGCGCCCGTGAGGAGACCGATCGTGGTCCCTTTCCGGTTCGGCCACTGGGAGGGATCGGATGCGCGTGCTAATCTTGGGCGGCGACGGATATCTGGGCTGGCCGACGGCAATGAATTTGAGTGCGCGCGGTCATGAGGTCGCCATCGTCGATAATTACCTGCGCCGGGATCTCTGTCGCCAAAACGATTGCGACCCGCTGTTTCCGGTGCCGAGCCTGCACGAGCGGGTGCGGCTTTGGAAACGGTATACGAATCGCGAAATCGAGCTGACCATCGGAGACCTCGCCGACTGGGACGTCATGGCGGCGCTGGTTCAGCGGGTCAGGCCGGAGGCGATCATCCATTATGCGGAACAGCCATCCGCACCGTACTCTATGCTTGATCGCAAGGCGGCGGCGCTCACGCTGCACAATAATCTCGGCGTCACCTTCAATCTCATCCAGGCCGTCCACGCGTTCGCGCCCCACGCACACATCGTCAAGCTCGGGACTATGGGCGAATACGGGACACCCAACATCGATATCGAGGAGGGCTGGATCGATATCGAGCACAAGGGGCGCCGGCAGAAATTCCTCTATCCGCGTCAGGCCGGGAGCCTCTATCACACCACCAAGATCATGGACACCGATCTGATGTGGTTCTACGTCCGGGTTTGGAAGCTGTGCGTCACCGATCTGATGCAAGGTCCGGTGTACGGACTGATGACGGCCGAAAGCGAGGACAACGAGGAGCTGTCGTCGTTTCTCAATTACGACGAGATCTTTGGTACGGTACTTAACCGCTTTATGGTCCAGGCGGTGGCCGGCTACCCCCTGACAGTCTATGGCAAGGGCAACCAGATTCGCGGGTACCTCAATCTCCGCGACACGCTGGCCTGCGTCAGTCTCGCAGTCGAAAAACCGGCCGCTCAAGGCGAGCTACGCATTCTCAATCAGTTCACAGAGGTCTTCTCGGTCAACCAGTTGGCGCAGCGGGTCCATGACGTCGGGCGTAAACTCGGGCTTGACGTCAGCATCAAGCCGGTCGCCAATCCACGCATTGAAGCGGAGGAGCATTATTACAATCCTGCGCATCGCGGTTTGCTCGAGCTGGGGCTTACCCCGACGTATCTGACCGACGAATCGCTAGCCGCCATGATCGAGCAAGTGCTGGCTCATCGGGGAAATATCGTTGCCGATCGGATCATGCGTAGCATTTCGTGGACCTGATGCAACATTCTCTAGCGGTTCGGAGGCGCCCGCGCGCTCCTCCTCGCGCTTGAGACTGTCGATCCTATAGTTCGCAACGGCGATCTCGCGGATGGCTAGCCCGACATCGCGATGCATACGGTCGACTCGGCTCGTCAAGTTGAACAACAGAGCGGTCAAGGCGAGTACCGCGGTGATCAGCAGGAATGAGAGTCGGTCTTCCATCCCAGCAGCCGTGACGAGGTGGTTCAGCAGGTCGGGGAATATGCTGAATACAGCCAGGGACAGCCACATGATGATCCACACAAGCGCGGATCGCAGCGCCATGCCGTCCCGTGCAACGCGCCAGAGTAGCCGAATGAGGCTGGCGCTCGCAAACACGCAGATGATCACCGTGAATAGCGTGATCTTCATGTTACTTGCCTAGTCGCGGGTCGAGCAGGGTGCGCGTGATCGCACGGAGAATGCCGAAGCCGTAGCGAAACACGCCCTTTCGCGATACCCCCCATTCGCGCGCGGCTAAGGAGATCGGAATTTCTTCGACACGCAGGCCCGCCCGGGAAAAACGGATGAACATCTCGGCCGCCATGTATTGCGGCTCGATGACAAAGTTCAGTTGCGGAGCAACTCGCACGATAGAGGCGCGCCGAAATGCGCGAAACCCGCACAACGCGTCAGTCATTTGATAGCCAGTGAGGCGGTTTATCAATTTCGTGTAGTACGGAAGAAATATTCTGCGCAATGGGGATACGTTGGGCTGATGCGAACCCAGGATGCGCGATCCGACCACGATGTCGGCCGCGCAGCTCCGCATCTTCTCCACGAAACGTACAGCGTCCGCCGGATCGTGCTGCCCGTCCGCGTCCATCTCGATGATGATTTCGCAATCGGGATCGAGTAGGCAGGCCTTAAAACCAGTCAGCAACGCGTCGCCCTGGCCGAGGTTGATCGCGTGGCTCACGACCGCGGCGCCGGCCTCGGCCGCGACCTCGACTGTCCGGTCGAGCGAGCCATCGTCGACCACTACGCATGAGAATCCGACGCGACGAAGATGCCGAACGACTTCGCCGACGGTCTTTTGTTCATCGCGCGCAGCTAATGTCACTACGACAGACATAGCACGCCTGTCTCCCACGGTGGCTGATCAGTGGATGGATCGGATGACGCCGATGACGTGCTCGATCTCGCTATCAGTCATATCCGGTCGGTTGGGTAGGCCGATCACATGCCCGACGAGGCGCTCGGCATTGGGCAAATGCATGCTGCCGTAATCAGGCAGATGGTCGCCGGCAGCAAGCCGCAGCATTTTCGGCATGCGCTCATTCAGCACCGGCTGGCGGTAGAGCGGCGCCTGATACCGATGTCGCGTCTCGACACCGCGTTCGAGCAGCCTGACGACGAGATCCTCCGTTGAGAAACCTAGCTCGTCCTCATCGATTATGATCGGACACCAGAAATAAGTGGGATTCTGGTCGTTGGGGATGTTGGTCACCTGCAGCCATGGCACATCGGCGATGCGGCGCAAGATAAACTCCGAGCAGCGAATACGCGCCTCATTGAGCGCGTCAAGACGCTCGAGCTGGATCAGACCCATTGCCCCAGCCATTTCCGTCATACGGTAATTATAGCCAAGCATCACATGATCGTCCCGGCCAGTCAGGCCGTGATTACGAAAAATCCGCATCCGCGCAGCAAGGTCGGCGTCGTTGGTGGTTACAATGCCGCCCTCGCCGGTCGTCATATGCTTGGTCGCGAAGAACGAAAACGCTCCCATGTCGCCGAGCGCGCCAGTCATCGCACCCCGATAGCGGGTTCCGTGCGACTGGGCGCAATCCTCGATCACCTTAAGCCCATGCTCCCGCGAGACCGCATTGATGGCGGCCATATCGGCCGCGTAGCCCAAGTGATGGACGGGAATAACCGCCTTGGTACGAGGCGTTATCCGCCGCGTCAGGTCCTCAGCCGACATGCTATAATCCGTCAGCGTGATGTCGCAAAAAACGGGTACGGCGCCCTGCTGCATGACCGAGGCGACCGTCGCGAAGAATGTCCATGCCGGAACAACCACCTCATCGCGAGGCCCGAGGTCGAGCGCCGCGAGCGCCGCGTGCAGCGCCGCAGTCCCACTGTTGACCGCTACCGCGTCGGCGACGCCGATATAGTTGGCAAATCGGCGCTCGAATTCAGCCACCTTCTTGCCTGAGGTGTAGTGGCCGGACAGCAATATCTCGCGTACGGCCTGGGCCTCGGCTTCTTCCACCTGGGGCGAGGATACGCGGACCATCATGGAGCTGTGACCCTCTGACGCAGCGCTTGCCGGCCGACCAAAGCCGCCAGCCGCCGTTTCGCCTCGGGGATAGCACGCTCGATCGGCCATTCGAATGTGAAGCCAAGCTTCTTGATCTTCTCCGAGCTCAGCGCATAGCTACTGAAGGGGGCGACCTTGTCGATGATCGCAAGCTTGCTCTTGGATTGCGTCAGTGCGATCACTTTCTCGGCCAGTTCTCGGATCGTAAAGCTGGCGCTTACGACGTGATAGGTTTCGCTCGCAGTGTCACGCCGCTCGGCGACGAACATGGCAGCCCGCGCGCAGTCAGTCACGCAAGCCGTCGGCCTCCAGTTCATGCCCCCACCGTGAAGCTGGATGGGCTCGTCCTCGAGAGCGCGCTTGAGAAAGATATTTGTCACAAGGTTGAATCGCTGTCCGGGCGAGTAGCCGTAATTCGTGCCGAAGCGCAACACAGTGAAATTGCGGTTCGATGCGTTCAGGAAGTTTTCCATCTCCCGCTTGGTCTCGGCATACGGCAGCTTCGGATACGGAGGATCCTCCTCCGTCAAGTCCCCCCATTTGGCTCCTTCCGGCGTTCCACCGAACACGTTGCCGGACGAGGGGAACACGACCCGCACGCCCGGCGGAACGCGCTCGATGACGGATTTCGGTAACTCAAAATTGTCGCGCCAGACGGCTTCGCTGCGCTCGGCGCTGCTCTCGGCCTCAACCTGCGCGGCTAGGAAATAGACGATCTCGGCGTCGCTGGCAAGATTCGCCATCAGCTCCAGATCCGCAATCTCGCTATGGACAAAACGGAAGTGCGGCGGGAACCCAGCGATCCGCTCGGGAATGAAACGATTATCGACAACCGTGACCTGATGCTGAGCCTTGTCCTGATAAAGCTCACACAACGCCGAGCCGATATAGCCCAGGCCGCCGAGAACTAAAACCTTGGCCATGTTCAGTTTTTCCGATTTTCCCGACCGTCTCGCTAGTGTTTAGACCACTCATCCCGGCCGCGCAAGGTAAGCGAGGTGTCCCGCCGGCCAATCGGTCCGCGGTTAGTCGGACTCTGGCCAAAGCTTTGAGCCCGTGATATCGAGTAGATGCGGCAGGCGTCAGCGAAGCGGGCCACCACTGCGCATCGCGGTCAGCGCAATCGTCGAAAGCCGTTTGAAATGATGCAAACCCGTTGCCGGTACGACATCGTCGTCTTTCGCGCGGGCTGTCGGCGCAGCAAATGCTCGTTCGAAGGACCTGGCTCCTGACGCTCGATCCTAGCGTGTCAACGCCCAGTTCCGGCCGTGCCCGGCTCCACGCTGTGCGGCGCTATTTCGAGCTCGCAAGCGTGCTCGCAGTAGCGGCTCTGCTCGCTTGGTTTGTATGGGCACACACCGACGCGCAAAAGCTTCTCGCTGCCTTTACTGAAATTATGTGGCTTTGGTACGCCGCCGCGATACTGGCTCTATTTGGGTATCAGTTCTTCCGCACACTTCGGACCCGGTTTCTACTTGATCCCAGCGTCGGGTTCTTCGAATTGTTTCTTACGCTTTGCGTGCAGTGCGTGATAAATGCCTATTTTCCTGGTGGACTGGGAGAGCTGAGCACCATCTATTTGCTACGGCGCCGGCATGCTGTCGGGCTTCACCTCGGGACAGCAGCGGTGGTCTTGTTTCGTATCGCCGATCTGACAATCTTTCTCCTCCTGTTCGTTGTTTTCATTGCCCTTATGGCTCGCAATATTCCATCAGAAATCTACCTTGCGATGCTTAGCGTGGCGGCAATTCTGCTGATTTCGCTGGCGGCTATTTTCTTCCTGCGACGAATGGCCGGTCTATATTTCTCCAAGTGGGCAGAGCAAACCGGCATCCTGGCTTGGCTGGCGCGCCACGGCCTTATTTTCGTTGTCGCGCTTGAGCAGATTCACAGCAGTCGAAATTTCGCGCGCCTCCTGGCCGTGTCGGCTATCATGTGGTTCTTCCTTTATCTGCAATGGGTCTTTCTGCTGCAGGCAGTCGGTCTCACGCTGTCGCCGTTAGATGTTGTTTGGGTGTACTTGCTCTTCCTACCTCTCTCCTTCCTGCCGCTCCGCGGGGTCGCTGCCATGGGACCTCGTATTGCGACATGGTTCTTTGCTTTGCAGCTCGTTGGCGTCGATCAGCCTCATGCGGCAACGGCGGCCTTCACTGTGGATATTCTCTTGCAGACCTTATCGCTGTGGGCTGGCGCGGTGCCGCTTCTTGTTTCGGCTGGTCGAATACTTAGGCCAAAAAGGGTATGATCCAAGTGCACCGCATGGTCTTTGCCAGTGTGGCAGTCGCTGCCAGTTTACGCTGGTCGCTAGGAAGGTCGCTTGACAAACTCGACGATCACGCTTGATGCAAATGGCGCGAAGAGATATCGCGTGGTCGTGGAATAGTAGCGCCAGGAAAAGGGAAAGTGCGGCCAGCAGACTGTTCGCAACTGCAAGGGTAGCGGAGTAGCGGCAGCACAAATTTCTTCTGCCGAGCGCATATGAATAGTTCCGCGTTTGGGCGCGTTACCGCGAGGCAAAAATTTCTTGAGCAAAAAGACGATCTGGCGCAGTAGAGACGCGCGGTTGAGAGTGGTGACAACAATGCGACCACCCGGCCGGCACACGCGTACCAGCTCGATTAGTAGCGCCCGAAGGTCATCGATGTACTGCACAGCCTCGGCGCTGTAGATGAGGTCGAACTGATCGCTCGCAAAGGGCAGAGCGACGGCATCGGCGTGGTACACTTGCATCCCACGTGCGTGAGCTAAGCGGCACATTCCTAGTGAATAGTCCACACCGATTACGAGCCGATGATTAAATAGCGCTTCCCAGAAGAGGCCATTGCCGCAACCAACGTCTAGGATCAGAGCCGATGCCGGCAAATTATCGCAAAACTTGTGAACTCCATCTATTATGATGCGCTGTTCAAGCGGAAAAGTGTATGCCATGCCTGCCGTTGTGTCGCCATCTGACGCGGATGCCTTATCTTCGAAGAATTTCCGCCATTCGGCTGCATTCGTATTGGCAACGAAGCTGATGATCCCGTCGATGCGCGATGCTTCGAACCCGCAACTCGCACAACGGTCCACACCGAGCTCAGGATTGAGCGGACCTCGGCATCGCGGGCAAACAAAGCGTAGATCCGTGACGCACGTTTGAGCGGTCGAACGCGCGACCTCCGCTGTCATAAGAACCGTCCCACTGAGAAGATTTGAGCCAAGCGCGTCGAGTGCCTCCTCGACAGGTATAGTCTAACGCCAGGGATCATACAGAAAGCCCAAATCACACATCAATTCGAATTCGCGCGACGGCGTGACGGTCTGTCATCGGCCTGTTTGCGGATCGAGGAGCCGCCTGGCACGTGGCCCGAGTGGGCGCCTTTGAGAAGATGGTCGCGCAAGTTGTCAGGCAGGACATCCGGAGCGGTGAGAAATTGCGCGATCTCATCCTTGGTCATGGGCGTTTCTTCGGCAGAATTACGCACCCCACTGACCGGCTGCTCGGGCAGCGGTGCGACGAACGGCGGCGTGACGACCAAAAGTCCGCCGTTGTCGGTCGTGCGCCTGATCTCTTCGTGCGAAGCCAGTTCTTCGTAAAGCTTCTCGCCAGGCTGCGTTCCGACCTCGACAATCTCGATCCGCCCCGGATCGTGGCCGAAAAACGGCGCAAGCTTTTCGACCATCACTTCGGCGAGATCGGCGACGCGCAGCGCAGGCATCTTGGTGATGAAGACTTCGCCACCGTTTGCGCGGGTTAGGCACTTGAGCAGCATCGCGGTTGCCTGATCTAATGTCATGACGAATCGCGTCATCCGACGATCTGTCAGCGTCAGAGGTCCGCCGCGCGCGATCTGCTGTGTGAAAACTGGGAAGACCGAGCCGCGCGATCCGGCGACGTTTCCAAACCTCGTGGAGGCGAAAATGGTGCCGCCGTCCAGCCGGCCCAAGGCCATCGCGGCGCTGAACAGGCGTTCGCCGAGAAGCTTCGACGAACCCATTACGTTGGTCGGATTGACGGCCTTATCGGAGCTGGCGAACAGCACGCGTTTCACAGCGCCTGAGAGGCCGGCCCGGATGACGTTTTCTACGCCGTTGACGTTAGTGGCAACCGCGCTGAATGGGCTGGTTTCGCACATCTGCACGTGCTTGAGCGCCGCGGAATGGAAGGCGTATTGCATGCCGCGGAACAACCGAGTCAGGCTCTCTCCATCACGGACATCGACCACGAATGGCCGAAAACGCGGATCCTTGCGGCGCATTTCGGCGCAAAGAAAGAGCTCGCCTTCGTTGTTGTCGAGAGCCCGGACCTCATCGACGCCAAGGGCGAGCAGCTTATCGACCAGAGCACGACCTATAGTTCCTGCCGCGCCGGTGACGGCCACGCGTGCCCCCCGGTAGAACTCATTGTCGTTCATTAATGCGCTCCGCTTTCGCGCCGTCATCCATTCGGAAGATTCTTGCGAGTATCATCGCCCCATTCGCCGTGCCGCCGCGCCATTGACTATTAAAATACGGCGAGTTACGCGGTGACGCTTCAACCATTGATGCCGTTTCCAAGGTTCAGTGCAAATGTTGCTCCAGAGCATTCAACGTGCCAGGCACGCAAGCCCAATGTTTGGCGCCCGATGACGAAGATTTTGGTGCTCGGCGGCGAGCCGGAGTGTCGTCCGGCGTGGGACCATTACTATGGCCGGCTGGAGGGCCGGCGATGCATTTATGCTAATCCCTCGTATGTCGATTTCCTTGCCACGCTCTACGGCGATGTGGCCGAGTTGTTCGTGTACGATGAAGGGCCGCACTTCGTCTATTATCCGTACTTCAAGCGATCGCTGAAGGGCCGCAGATTGCGAGTTCCGCAGGGGACGGATCTCACGGGCCGTTTTGATATTCACTCCTCATGGTATTACGGTGGGCCCATTTCCAGCCTGTCCGGCGACTACCAAGGGATGGCGGCGCGTTTCCTGCAAGCTTTCCGTGAACATGCGCGCAGCTCTGGCTGTGTTTCCGAGTTCATTCGCCTGGATCCAAACCTCGGAAATCACATCCATTATCCGTCCCAGGAGATAACTTTCAACCGGGAAACGGTGTATGTCGAGCTCGCTTATAGAGACCGGGAGGAGGTCTGGCAAGACTTCAATCAATCAAATCGCTGGGCGATCAATCGCGCGCGGCGCGAGGGAATTGTGACTGTGCCGCACGACGCGACGGATTCCGAAATCTGGACGCGATTTGCGGCAATTTATCAGGAGGAGATGATGCGCAAGAACGCGCCGCCGCATCTTCGCTTCGACGAGGCCTTCTTCCTTCGATTGCGCGCGGCGCTGCCGAACAATCTCTGTCTGTTGGCGGCAATGAAGGGCGATGAAATGTGCGGCGCTCATTTGATCATATACGACGAGACCAATGCTTTTGCTTTCTTGAGCGCAACGGCACTTGCCTATTGGCGCACCCAAGTGAATAACCTGCTATGGGCGGACGCCATTTTCTGGGCGATGGAACAGGGCAGGAAGCGGTACGATTTGCAGGGTGGGCGAGAAGGTGTGTTCAAATTCAAGGCGCACTTTTCCCCGACGCGAGGCAAGTTCTACACCCTCAACGCCGTGCACGATCGGGCTCTGTTCGAGCAGTTGGTTGCCTGCAACGCGGCCGCCGACGCCCACAGCGACCGCTTTCCGCCTTATTTGACCGAGTGAGCGTACTCATAGGTGCCGATATGCATCGGTGATAAAGTGCTCATGGCGCGACAACCACCATTACGCCACGCTGTGCATTGTGGCCTACGATTCCTCATCTCCGATGAGGGAGACGATTCCCCCTTTAGCAACCTGGTCGCCGTGCAGTCCCGGCCATCTGCGCTAGCCGACGGTTACCGGCCCAAGGACGCCGCCTGCGTCGCGAACGGCACATTCGGACCTCAATCGCAACTCTGTGCCGGCACGTGATCGCGCTCTCGTCCGCAGACTGCTGCGATAACTGTGCTGCACGTCCCAATCGCAAGGGACACGGACCGACAAATTTTACAATGCAGTGAATCAATCGCCCTAGGCGCCCGCATGAGAAAGATTTCAGCTTACGATTATTTGTTGCTCGTCGTCGGAACCACCTCCGCCGGGATCATGTTGCTGATGATCGCCTCGCTTTTTTCACCGATACGGGCGCTTGCTGTCGGATTAGTGCTGGCCTTAATCGCCGCGGTCTTGTTGCGAACTAAAAATACCGACGATGATTCGCTGTTCCATGCCCCCGACCCCTGGTTGGTAGGGTTTATGCTGCTGGCGCTATTTTTGCGAGGGGATTTCTCGACGAATTACATCGGTGGACAAGACGAAGGTCTGTACGTCGCGTTTTCCGGAATCCTCGAGCACTTCGGGGGACCGTATTATCCAGATGTCTTTCGCAGCACTTTGCCCGACGCAGTCAAGAAACTCTATGACGCTCCGACATTCTTGAGCATCATTCCTATTGGCGACGGATTGCACTACTACTCGGCGTTCTATCCCCTGCACCCTGGCTGGATGGCGGTGTTCTCGGGACTTTTTGGCGACGACATGCACGGCCTCGCAGTGCTGCTGTTTTCACTTCTTGGTGTTACCGGAGCTTATTTTCTGACGTACGAACTGGCGGAGAATGACGGCCGGTTGGCCGCTCGGCTTGCCGCACTGCTGATGACAATCAATCCGGCGCTATGCTTTTTGGCGAAATTTCCCCTGAGCGAAACGCAGACCGCTGCCTTGCTATTGAACGCTGCATATCTCCTCACTAAAGGCTTAAAGGCCAATGGCGAAACGCAGCTGTTTTTGCTAACATCCTCATTTCTGTTGGTTGTAGGGAATTTTTTCACGCGGCCCACGCCATTTCTCGTCGTTCCCTGGGGCGCCCTGTACTTACTCAGTTGTTCGAAACAGTTGGACGGCCGAAGCGTACAGCGGCTGCGTGCTTATCTTTGGATGCTCGGGGCGGCGTGCGTGTTGGCTGGAATCGTTTATTATACGATGCAGCCATACACGTTTGGCGTAATCCTTGACACTTACCGGGATATTCTAAGAATTCACGCGATTGCCGTCGCGGCCATCATTGCGCTTGGCGGGCTCATTGCATTAGCCTTTGAACCAATCCGCAGCCGGCTCCAGCCCTTGGTGGAGTCCAGCATTTCAATTTTCGAGCGCGCGGTGCTGTGGCTGCCGCTCGTTGTTGTCTTGGCGAGCATTCCCAGTGTGATCACGGTCGTCGACACCGGTCGCCTGTTTTACTGGATGAATGTGGCGCCCGGGCCGGCCAATATTCACTACACCACACTCTATCGTTGGATGCTGGCGGTTACGCCGTTCCTATGGTGCCTGCTGTTGGCATTACCTTGGCTCGTCAAGCGGCAATCGGCTTTAACAATTCTACTGTTGTTCGTGTGCGCGACCCTAGTTTTGACCAACGCCTACGCGCCGGCATTGCCTTATCTTTATTTTCACATCCGATACCTTTCAAGCGAGATCGTGCCATTCTCCTTGGTGATCGTTTCGATCGTTTTGATCACAATGTGGCGTATGTCCGGGTGGGGACAATATTTGGCAGCGGTGGCCCTGCTGCTCTCGATCCCGGTCATGCTTGTTTTCTCCGCAGTTCAAATTCAGGGAAAGGAAGGAGAAGATCCTGTTTTTTTCCATGAGCTCGATCGTGAAGTTGGAGGCGAGGACGTATTAATCGTCGATGAGCGAGAGATCGATAATCGTCTCACTGTACCTCTTCGGTATTACTTCAATAAACAGCTCTTTGTCGTACCGAGGGATGCGACGGCAGAACAGATTCAGCAGATCGTCGATTATTTGCTTAAGAATTCCGGTTCTAAATACGGCCGTATATTGTTGCTGTCGCGCGATCGGACTTTTCGGCGGCCGCTGACGCAGACCGTCGTGGCTTTGCTGACGTACACGCAATCGTTCATTTCAAACTCCGAACACGTTAGTTTAGGAGTCCTTCAGAGCGATTCGCTCGGCCGATTCATGCTGCCGTATGCTTGGCGAACGCGCTCCATTCCGTTCACGTTGTATCGTGTGAATGGCGTGCCGACGTTGGACCATCGGCTTTCCTTCGGGTGTCCGATCGACTTTTCGGAGAATGGCAATTCCGTATACTACGTCATATCGGGATGGAGTGATCAGGAAGCTGTCATGCGGTGGACGGATGGCGCCATCGCCGTACTGCGTGTGCTCCTCGTAGGAGCGCCGAATGCGGATGCCCGGAAACGGATTTATCTCGATTTTCGGGGGGCTTCATTCGACGCTTCACAGCGGGTGATCGTGATCGTCGACGGGAAGCAGGTGTCGGAGTTGAAGCTCGAGGCCGAAACACGCGACTACGAGATTGAAGTCAACCTGGAAAATTCGGACGCAAACTTCCAACATGAGATCGTTTTCAAGCTGCCGGACGCCCATTCGCCAAAATCGGTGGGCGTGAGCCAAGATACGCGCCAGCTTGGGATCTCGATGTCGTCGCTTACATTTTTCGACAGCGCGAGAACGTCAGGAAAATGCAATTAGCACTACTTTGGCAGATTTTTAGCGGCACGGGATTCCCAAATCAGTTTTTCAATGATTCATGGGTGGTCGGCTTTTGGAGGGCCGACCATGGTAGGCACAACGTCGAATTGGGAAGACGA